>Ga0307517_10001956_pt1 | contig 33610 bp, 19 predicted proteins | sample 23_EM_MG_FD_194515 | JGI IMG/M metagenome (GOLD analysis project Ga0307517, IMG submission 194515) | Populus trichocarpa ectomycorrhiza microbial communities from riparian zone in the Pacific Northwest, United States - 23_EM | ecosystem: Host-associated > Plants > Roots > Unclassified | place... | reverse complement strand
TGGACAGCATGCCTTGTGCATTTGAGTCTCATTTTTTCTATTTTAATTGCTTTTATTATTATTATTATTATTATTATTATGCAGACGTGTCTTTTAGGCAGTTATCAGATAAATCTCAATTTTTTTCTTGGCCTGTTGACCATTAGCAATTCCAGTTGGTCTCAAGATTGATGATGCCGTTTATAATTTTGTAGATTTAAGATGGTGTTTGAGAATGATATTGATTGATTTTTCAAGTTTTTTTTGTATGAAAATATATTAAAATAATATTTTTTATTTTAAAAAAAAATTATTTTTGAAATAGAACATCAAAATAATCTAATTTTTTTAAAAAATAAAAAAACAAAATTAGATGAAACAGTGTTAGTCACACTCTAAGCAAATTTGGAATCCAGAAGTTTCCCGCCTAATAATAATTATCGAACGCATCTATGGAGAGGTGAGAGCTCCTTCGAGTATACCTTGGTCGATTTCAATTAACTGGTTGCGACATGTTACTATTGCCGAATTGAAAGCATCTTTGCCCTCGCCTTCTCTCTCCTGGAAAGGTCAATTTAAGGAATTACTGTTTTTTTTAACCATATAGATGGTGATCCAGTGATAAGAACTCGGGATCAAGAGGTTTGCTCTCTCTATGGTCTCAGGTTCGAGTCATGTGGTTGCTCATATAATGGCCACTGGAGGTTTACATGGTCATTAACTTCAGGGCTCGTGGGATTAGTCGAGGTGCGCGCAAACTGACCCGGACACCTACGTTAAACTAAAAAAAAAGAAGGAATTACTGCCTTTTCCATTACACAACAAAGGGCAATTTGATTATTCGGTCTCGATTCGACTTTTAAATTGATTTTTAAAAGTATAATATTAACTCTTTAATTTTTATATTCACTTGAATTAATAATCAACTCAATTTGTGATCTAATTTGACTCTTAATTAATAATTATTTTTATATTTATATTTACTCAACTTGACTTCTTGCCTAATCCAGTTTAAAATTAACACATATGAAAGTTGATTTTACATGAACTTGAGGAACCAATAAAAGCATGGTTTGATTCTAAAAACATTTCAAGTTTACATATTTTTTTTAAAATTGAGACAATAACATGTTGGATCAACTCGGACTTCACGTCTTAACTCATAAGACACACAACTCGGATCATGGACTTCACTGGGTTTAAAAAATTTGTTTTGTTAAACTCTATATTTTTATTTAATGATATAATAAAAAAAATATGCACTTGCAGAAAATTGAGTATCGTCAAATATTGAGATATTTATTTAAGATTTCTATAACATCATATAAAGCAAACTAAAATATATTACAATTATAAATTTAAAATTAATAAAATATTGAATAGTAAAATCAAAAGAAAAGAAAGTAAAATTAAAAAAAAAAAAGGGAAAGGAAAAAAAAGTTTGAAAATACAAACTAAGGAGCTTCACTACATAAAAATTATTTTAATGGAGTAGTAGTAATTCTTACTCCGTGCTGAATTGATGTCTTGGAAACTACTGATGATATGGAACTGATAAGAGTTTTAGATTTAATAAAACACATGCTGATTTGAAATTGTTAAAGTCTGTTAGGATTGACATAAATCTTCTTTGTTTCTCTCATGTTCTTTTTTAATTCTATATGTAACGAATAGCAGATTTAGCCGCTGCTTGTTTCTTGCTAAGGTTGCTTAAATAAAACCTCTAATGATCAATAAAGTACGAGGGAGTTTAAGAATAAGTTTGTCATTTGCTAGCCTTGGAATTTTATGCAGTCAAAAACCAACACTCCGTCTTGACATGCATACATGTGCATCTAAGATTTAGAGGTTTTAACAGTTGAATCCAAGGTCATGATGCGGGACAAACTCGATTAGCAACCTGCGAAAGTCTCTGAAGGTAGAGATAGCATAGCACTGTAATGGGGGAGGGAGCAGTCTTGCATTGCAGCGGTCACTATTTTTTTAAAAGCGGGTTAAAAATATCATTTTTATTTGTAGTTTTAAAAATATAGATTTAAAAAATTATTTTAATTAAAACTACTAAGAGATAGATTAATGCATTGGTTTACTGGAAGTGGCCCATATTTCATTTGTCAAAATCAGTTCTTTCTTCTTGTGTTAGGTAGCTAATGGTATTTATAGAATGGTTAGCTCTATGTTATCCAGAACATCTGCGGAGTAATATACATTGTCAGTTTATTTGAGCTGGGTTTCCCTTGTTTTAGTAATCGGGGTAAAATTTTAGTACTAGTGCATTTTGCTTCAACCAGTGGAGAAATTTGGTCAAAGCAAGAACCTGACCCCAAAAGTGGGAGAAACACCCCCCTCCCCCAATGATATTTACGTGGATAATTTGCAGTATTATAGTTAATGGTGTTCTTAGTTTCAGTTTTCGCTAAGCTTCTGCTGAGACATATGCATTGCGAGCTCACATCACATGGGTTCCCCCTTTTCTGGCGGTTGGGAAATAGAGTTGTAGTGTCTTTGCTTCAATCAGCCGAGAAACTTGAGAGTAAAAGAGTGAGAGCCCATGATGTTGGTGTGGAAATTCTTACAAGCGAGGAAAAAACCAAGGATTTGGTTGCATGTAATTTGTTTCTATTGTTCGAGTCTAGCGATTGGACACATGATGTTTCGATTGTGAGTATTGCTCACAATTGTGGTATATGATAACGGAATCGAACCTTTTGCATCGAGGATCATCTACCCGAGTTAATCTTGCACAACAATTGAAGAGGAAGTTGTTTTGTGTTCTTATCATTCTCGACATTCCAACGTATGAACGATGACTGATCCATACGTTGCTCAGTTCTTGCTGTAGTCTTCAACTACACTCATAAACTATGGAAAGATGAAGCACAAAGTACTTTTCATCTTTCTCTGCTGGCAGATATGAACTTCTAAACAGCCTTTGAAACAGGCCCCGAGGGAACCCCGTGCACTACTTCCATGTTTTCATTTTTCATTTGTATCGCCTCTGTTATAAGACTATTTTGTTTCAAACACTACAGTTCTCTCCACAGTTTTAGAGTGAATGTGCCAGCCTAAAAAAGGTATCGCTTGGAATCTAAGAAGTCTGCTGCTAGCATATTGGATCTGATCAACCCAAATGTACTCAAAACGAAGTGGTGGATTTTTCCAAGCATAATAACATGCGGCAACCCATTTTTAAGCCAGGCCATACCATTTGATTATTTTGCATGTCAGTAGGAGATACTCATAGCAATGTACTAAGGCATCACAAAACAAGGATAAAGGTACTATGGATGGGCAAGTGATGGAGGATAAAGATCTCTTCATCTAGCAAACGGAACCAACCACAATTTGCATAATTTGGCATTTTGCAGTAGCTGCTGGCTGCACTTCCAAAATGAACCTCTTATGAGCACATCATCTCGTGTTAGTTTGTGTCATGTACTCTTCACTACGATAACATAAGAAATTCCTTTCCTCTTATAATGGAGATGATAACTGCACCTAGAATTGGCAGCATTCCAATCAGGTCAACTGGATTTGATTTCAATCAGAGGAGCAGTAAAAGTGGTGGTGCTGGTGGTTTAATGGACAGGAAAGCAAATGAGTGATGTTATTGTCTGCCCATGTCATCCTGCATTCTAGAGTTAGGAGGCAGTGGGAAAAAAATTCCTTTTCCTTAAAAGAAACAATTGAGTTTGCTCAAGACTTTACGTATAGCTATCAGGGACATCTCTGTTGTGATCATGCCTGCGGTTTGCGCTAGTTTAGCTGGTTATTTTACTCTCTTCTCTTTAACTAACCTTGCCATAGTTTGTATGTTTTTCAAGTTCCCCAACCTCGTTGCTTTGTATTTTTCCAGGGAACGCCAATGTTTTATTTTCACGAGCTCGGTAATAATATGACGTCTACATTCTTTTTGAAGACTTGACAGGAAAAAAAAAGAATGAAAAATTCCCCATGTGTGCAGTGTGCATGACTGCATTTTGAATATGTGCATACTGGCCTGCGCATGAATTCGAAATTTCATACAAAGTGGTCTCTGCTGCTTATATATTATGCTTCATCTCACTGTTTGATGGATGTTCTGTTGTATTATTTAAGTGATCCATCTTTTTTAGACTCTTACTTCCAAAATTTTGACCGTGTTTTGAATTCAGCTATTTGATTGCATCAATGGGGCTTCAACTCCTTGGAGTTTTGGACTTGCATGCTTTGAGATCGAAGAAAAACCTGCAGAATCCTGTCTTAGTGAGCTTATTTGTTGTTGGTGATTGGGTAACAATCTTCTCTCCTTCACTTGTGTTAAATTATAATTTTCACAGAAGCAAGTGTTTATGGCATGGTAGGAGAGACTAATTAAATACGACACTTGACACAGCACTACCAGATTTTCATACACTATTCGTGTGGTTTCTTAGGACCATTTGCACTTGATTTGTTTGTTCTTTTATTAGCCAAAACAACAATGTATATGAACAGCATTCAGCATTGGTCAATTTTTTGAAGATATCATGGTGGGAAGAATTCTCAAAATATCTGCAAAATCCCTTTGTTGTTTCGATTAATATCTGAATGGAAGCAATTTCTCTCTTCATCATTCCCTGAAGTCACCATGCTTTTTTCTCGTTCACTTCACCTTCTTCCTTGCCATGCTGTCTCGCGGACATGTGAGTTATATCTACCCATCAGTGGCTAGATTTTTATTCAAGTTACGATTCTCCCTGTTTTGTTTCTTCGGAGATCAAGGTCTGATTACTTCATTCTACAGAATCGAGTATACTGTGCTGTAATGTTAGTTAAAAGTAGATTGATGCATAATTAGAAGGTGGTATCCTAGGAGTAAAGAGGGTCTGGATGGGTCATTCCTTTGTTAAGTAAAACACTTGACATCTTATTAGGCCAATCACACTCATGGAACAACTTTCCAAGAAATATATAATACCTGTTTCAGTTTTTTTAGTCGAAGCTTTTGCAGTTGTTAATGCTTGATGAGGCTTCGGGATAAATAATTGCCTGTCTAAAGAACTGGCTGGATTATAACCTCAGCAACTCATTACCAATTTGTGTGGTTAACAGTGTTCTTTCAATTGGCATATTCATCCAACTGAGCAGTTTTATAGCAATTATACGAGCGCGACTCCTCTATTCAAGTGGCTACAAAATATTATGTGATTATAAGGCTTTTAGGGAGTCTTTGGAGCAGTCGCTCAGGATTCCATTCATACCTCTGAAAGCAACATTTCAGTTTTTTCGCATATTTTAAAGTCTTGGTCTGTGTTGGTTTCCTCTTAACTGAGCAAAATTGAATGAGAGAATTCCTCTTCTAGCCAGCTGCTTAAATATTGGAAAGAGGAGGGTCTAAGAGGAAAATTGTGGAGTTGTTTGAATAAAATCTCAAAATTCAAAGCAAAAGTAATTCATTTACAATTTCTTGACCCAAGATTTTATTTGTCACACATAATTGCGTAGCTACCTTGCACAGTTGTGCATTAATCTAGTTTGGATTTTAGAACCCGTACATGGGGCAGAATGATGTCAGGAGCTGCACATGTTTCATTTTCTAAGCAGGTCTAAAAATTTGTTGAGATTGCAATATCTCAACTCCCATCTGTATTTCTTGGTTTCTTCCTTTGATAATTCATGTTTGAAAGACATGGTTACTGCTTGCTTCACATGGTAGGCCTCTCTCTCTCTCTCAGCAACATCATTGATAAAAGAATAGGTAGAGCATGCTCCCTCCAAATTATGCTTTCGGATTAGACTCGAGTCGTTAAATTGGGACAATTTTATCAAGTGATTGCATAGAAAATGCAATTTCTTTTCTCGTTTGCTATTCACATAAAGTCGCAATACACATTTACACCAAATGTGGCATGATTGTAGTTGGGATCCCACGTAATTATAATTAATTGATGGCCGTTGTGATACCCTCGTATAAAGCAATTAACAACACACAACTCCCTTTCACTTCGTCAAAAGGCAAGTACCCGTGACAGCCCTTATTTTTCAGCCCACCGTACCCTCTTCGGAGTTTTGCTCCAGAAAGACCAACATTGCTACCAGTTCGGGACCTCGACGGTACCTCTCTCAATCTCTTCATAGAAAGAGAAATCTGAAAATGTTGGTTCTGCAAGTTTCGGGACCACCCATGTACAGATAATTGAAAAAAATCTTAAGCTGTCCAACGACACTGATTGACAAAACAAAGAGTTTCATTGTTGATAAATTACACTGGATTCTGTGAAACTGAAGATTTCAATTTTACAACGTTTTGGTTACATGAAAACTTATTTTATCTACACCACAAAGTTGCACTTTCACACCATTTTCACATCTATGACAGACCTCCTCTTTCAGCAATCTAATTCGAACTCGAACTCGGAAAACATTTCCAAACGCAATAATTTGCAACCCTCCCAAGGGCTTTAAACGTAGTCTGCAAATCCCAAACCCAGTCCCTCACATTACAATCTCTGGCTTCAAGATGCTCGATTTGATCTCTTTGTGGGGTAAAACCACACCTCCATTGCTGTAAATTTCGTCACACACTTGGACATCTTCTCCAAGGATTGTCATGTTCTCTACACGGGCCCATCTCCCGACAGTGGAGTGCCACCCGATGATACTGCTAGATATGCAAGCGTGCTTCTTGATGTAAACACCACGCATCACAGAGCAACGAGAGAGTCTAACTCCTGACTCGACAATGCATCCTGGTCCTATTGCAACATCAGGTCCAATCAAACAACCCTCTCCAATCTTGGCGGTCTCATCCACCAAGACATTTCCCACAATATGGGGACCAGTGGCCAACTTAGATGAGGAATTTTTTTTAAGGGAATCTAGATAGAGTCTTAGGCCTACAATATAGTCTCTTGGCTGTCCAATGTCCATCCAAAACCCTGGAAGCACCATTGCGTAGAGCTTGTTATCTGCTGCAATTTTTGGGAAGACCTCTTTCTCAATTGAGGTGGGCCTCAGTTCAATTCTATCAATAACAGATGGGTTCAGCAGATAAATCCCAGCATTGATTTTGTTACCAACAAATATTTTTGGTTTTTCCACAAATCTTTCAACTTTTCCTGTGGATTCTTCCATAACCACAACACCATACTTTGATGGCTCATCCACCTACAGTTTAAGGCGAAACGGTTTTCAACATTAGTTTAGTTCCACGTCTCCAAGGAAAACTTACGAAAATAAACTGATAACTAGTAGATGTTACCTTGGTCACCATTATGGAAGCCTCTCCACCATGGGCTTTGTGGAAATCTATCATTTGTTTGAGTGGGTATTCGCTGATAACATCACTATTGAGAACAAAAAACGGCTCGCCAGAATCATCGATTAGTTTGTCCCTTGCTAAGGCCAAAGGACCAGCAGTGCCGAGCGGCTCAGTCTCTTGTGAGCAAGTGATCTTAATCTCAAGCTTCGTCTCAAATTCCTTCAAGAAGTTGAGCATCACCTGCAGGAAAGAGCACAACCACCCCAGTTGGAACAATCTGTTAATTTTTAATAACAGTTGATAGTGGTGAAAAGGGGTTGGGAAGAGAAGCTGCTTGTTCTTACCTCAGGCTGGTAGTTGATAGCCAAAACAACTTCAGTCACTCCAATAGCCTTGAGAGCCTCTATCTGCAAACAATTAAAAAAGATCAATAACTGGATATAACACATGCATAACCAATTTCCAAATTTAGAAAATGTGCTTGACAGAGCATGGAATTGCTACGGCCCATCATACATGGGTAAGTGTCTAAATTCTTTTAGCAACTAGGTTTTAAAACAAGCCGTTTCTAAATCATGGCAATCAACGGATTATAACAAGTTATTGCACAGAGGAAGCAGTTAACCAGAACAATAGCATCCAACATGAGTTCAATTATTCTTGTATCAACACAGGCAATGCTAAAAAAATTATACCTGATGCAGGATCATAGGTTTGTTGGCAAATTCAACAAGTGGTTTAGGAACACTGAGAGTCAACGGCCTCAACCTTGTTCCAAACCCTCCAACAAGGATCAGTGCCTTCATTCTGATATGCCCCCTGCTTTTTCTGCAAATTACATGTTCAGAAACTAAGCAGAAGTCTAGCCAAGAGTAACAGAATACAATCTATGCCTGTTCTCTAACTGTGCTATGGCAAAACTGTCAAACCTGAACTAATAGGAACTAAATTAAGCTTGACACATTCATCCAGGCAGGAAGAGTAAGAAACACAAGTCCATCACAACAGTCAGAAAAGCGGAGCACACGGGACGCAGGTCAAAATTTAAACACGTGTCATAAGATAAATCATAACGCTCAAAAGAGTATGCGAATCTGTCCAGATGAATTAGCTGGTATTAGCAAACAGCTTCCAGCTATACCACAGGTTGGAAATTTTAATGAGAACGAAAAAATTGATTTTATTTTGTGATCAATTTACTCCGTATAGAAGAACAAGGAACCTAAACCAGAATCTAGTAGACAAATAAATCCAATTCTACATGAACAAGTAAATGAGGAAATTTTAAGCTGCTTAATCCATCTCTCCAGGGAAAAGATGCCTCAAGGCATTCAACTAAATATAAGTCACAAATTTCCCTTTTTAACAACCAGACACGATACATAGTCATGGATGATAAGTGCAAAAGAACTGCTAGCACCATCTTCCCAGCCAAAGACATTCAAAAGATCACATTGGAAGAGAGCACAACTTAAATTCAAATTCCCTCCAACAAACAGAGCTGCCCAAGTAAGTCTTTGTTTTGCCATTTTACCTGCTTTTTTATGTGATGATAAGCATGAGTCACTATATTCAGTAGTTTATGATTTGTTACCATAAGGGGAAAAACAGGATGCATTTAAAATGAGTACATAAGAATGAGAAGCCAGATGCGTTCTTTCATTTGCTCAAACACCCAATGAAGAAAAAGCGCAACATTCTTGTCCTTTATCAGAAATGAATGGACACAATAATGGATTTTTTTCCCTCCACAATAAAGGACAATTTGCAAACGTAGGGTCAATCTCTACCGACTGCAAAATAGACTTGCTACTGAACTAAAATAAAAAAGATCTTAACATTCTACTAATGAAAAGCCCTGGAAAATTAAAAAAAAAAAACTTCTTTCACCATTCAACTCATCAACAAGCCTGATCTCCACCGATTTGGATGTATCATTGAGTGAAAAGGTGGACATCATTTAATCATTTAGCCCAAGAAGAACAACAGAAATTTGAATAGGGATCCTCATGATGTCATAAAGACAATCTTTCAACATGATTCTTTCTTGTTGAAGTGAATTTTGCATTGAAACTTATCGTACACGTCAAATAGTTCAAAAAAAGGACTCGATTTCACTAAAAACAACAAATCTTGATGTAATATAAACTGAAGCAATAAATATACACAAGATCTAACAAAAAAAAATGAACTAACAAATTAATCAATCATAAAAATGGCTTTAAAAATTCTTTAAAAAATCAAACAAAACCACAAAAATCAGAATTGCAAGTACACCAAGAAAGAAATAAAGATACAGAAAAAACTAGCAGAAAAACAATAAAAGAAAGTCAGATTACAGTCAAGACATTATCCACATTGCTTCATTTCACCGTAGATCAAGAGAACCACACCAGACCCAAACGACACCATAAAGCCTCAAAACGAGACAAAAAAAGTAAAACGATTACCTTTGGCGTCACAAGATCCAGAATCCGAGTCACGAGAGCACGAGCAGATTTCCGAGCAAGCGAGTCAGAATGGCGGGGCCTGGGTCGACTCGGAAAGGTTTTGGCTCGCTCGCAGGCTGTTTTTAACGGTCGGTGACGAGGAGGTGTCTAAGGCTGAGCTGTCCAAATTACAAAAGGCAGCTTGGTTTGATGGGTTATTTATATACGCAAAACAATAGGGATTGAATTATTCAAATTTAATATTAATTCAATTTAAATTTTTAAACAAGGAAACTTTCCTTTTAAGAAAATAATATTGGGGTCAAGGTTTTAATTTGGTGGAAGTTCCGGGGTTGTTTCAAAATTTGGAACTTTTATGTTGCGGGTAAAATAGTACGTACCATACGTCTATTTTTTGTATTTTTTGCTAATAAAATAATAAGCAGAGTAGAGTTTTTTACGACGCACCACACAAAAACGAAGGAGGGCGGTGTTGAGCTGCAATTTGCAATATTTTTTATTTATTTATTAACAAATGATGTTTGAACTAGTTTATACCTAATTTAATTAAAAATATAAATTAGTCTAATTTATTAATTGATTTAGATTAATTGTTGAACAATCATTATATTTAACAACCTGAACCATCAGCTCCGATGAAAAAAAGTTGTATATTTGATTTTTTATCATTTAAGAAGTTAAGCCTTCAATTTTCAGTATCTCCCCCTGTTTTTAATGTCCAAGTTGATAATAATTTGTGTATAGTATTAAAACATGATTCCGTATTAACTACGAGTTGATTATTTCTTTAAGCATTATTTACGTGAATCATGTAAATAAGAAAATAGGCTCTTATTCTTGCTTCCTTTTTTGTAGAATTACTATAGATTTATTCGGGATTCACCGATTTCCACTCTAATCTTCAAGCGGTGAGGAGACGGATCCCCTAATATTTCTAAGTATGGATTTTTATTATGTAGTAAATTAAGTCATGGTGGACAAACTCTCCTATTTAACTTTCTAATATTATTAAATGGATATTTATAATATCAAAAAATAGCATTTGGAACTTGAAATTTAATATGAACAGTTATACTGTTTTATGAATAGTTATATTATTTGATGAACAATCATATTATTTCATCAACAATTTTATTGTTTGATGAACAAGCATATTGTTTCATCAATAGTCATATTGTTTGATGAATAGTCATAGTATTTCATCATTATATTTCAAGTCTATAAAAGTATGTTACTATTCAAAAAAAAAATAATAACAAAAATACATGTTCTTTTCTTGGTCTTATCTTTTTTATTTTTTAAAAGGTTTAGAGGGTTTAGTTGTATCCTGAAGGTATTGTTTCTATGTGGAACAAATAAATATCTTAAAAATAATGTTTTCACGCATTTAAGTCAACTTCATATTTGTTTCATCCTAAACTTTCCTAACACTTTTTGTATTTCTATATTGTTCCCGGCCGACAAAATAGAATGGTTTTCACCCATATATTACCATTTATGGATGAATCCGTCCCCTGCGATGACCAGATAGACTTTCCTTGTGCGTTGATGCCGGTATCTGAACTAAATTTTAGGCCAACTCCCAATTACACCGAAGTAGGAAACATGCCAAAACCAGAGAATTCCACGAAGGAGCTTGACAGGGCAGAGCACTGAGCAGGCCTTGCTAGTAACGAGCGTTGAAGCCAACCTAGTAAAGGGTCGTCGTTCATATCTACCGATGGTCACTGCACTGAATCAATGGCTAGTCAATCATCATTACAAGTTTCCTAACTGAAAAGACTCATTTCATTCCCGGGAAAAAATAAAATAAAAAAGATCAGACCGTGCGGTGCCAATCATAAAACCCACAGTACTCCGTCCATTATTAACAATGCTTACGCCGCCGGGATTAAAGGGGCCGCGTGCGGCGTGCGAGTTTTTCTAAAAAAAGGTGCACAAGTTATCTTATTTAGTGGTATTGACCAGTAGTCGCCGGAAGTAACATGGCCTCGCAATTGATTCCGTGGGCTTAGACTAGATCAAGGGGTTGGTAATTCACACAAAGTAGGTTTATAATATGCGCGTTGACACTTTGTCGTACGGTTTCACCTTTGACAATGCAGCAAGCTAGGGTTCGTTATGTTGCTAACTTCTAGAAATCTGGAGGCTTGAAGTTACAAACATATCTACCTTTTTTTTATTCCCTAGCCGCCGCCTCCTCCTCCTCCTCCTCCTCCTTCTTGTTGGATCTTGAAATCACAATGACGTCATCTTTACGAACTGACATCGTGTTAGAAATAGAGGTCTGCTTCATCGTGTTATCGTATGATCAGATTTAAAAGTAGTTGATGATGTCATGTTAAGTAACATCTCTAACCACAGTAGCGTCAGATCCTTTGGCCATCCTCCACTAGCTAAATTAGCATTCTTGAGTTTGACGCACTGTATGTTTAATGTGTGTTGCGTATGTATTTAAAAATATATATTAAAATAATAATATAAATCATTTTATAAACTCGGTGATGGTGATATTGGGCAGCTCAAAAAATTAACATAATTATCCATAGCCATGAATAAATCATAGATATATTCTCATGCCTCCCATCTCATTGGCCTACCATTACACTTAAGAGGCTGTTTATATGGGGTTACGATGTAATTTGTATTTCATAATTTTTTAATTTTTTAATTTATTATTTAAAATTAATTTTTATATATTTTCAAATCATTTTGATATGTTAATATAAAAATGAGTTTAAAATAAAATTAATATATTTTTATAAAAAAATAATTTAGAAAACAAATTTTTCAACCACATGAATCCTTGATTTTAAATACACGGGGAGTATACGTTTCTGAATACAAATCATGACCATTTTTTAAGATTCCGACTCTTATTAAGCTCGGGTTATCACATGGAAAAAGGTTGTCAACTATCGCTACTTAAATTGTTTAAGGGAGAAGATGGAAGTGATGAAACAATCTCCCTCTTTCATTGTCGGTGATATTTTTCTATTCCTTAACTTCTTTGCATACATAATTGCGCATGTTTATTAAAAGTATAGTGGAATTTTTATTTCTCTTGAGGACGATCCACGTGGAGCAAAAACTAAAAATATATATTAAATATAACCATTTAATAAGTGGTATAGTGATTAGAGCTTGAGATCAAGGGGTTTGCTCTTCTTGTAGTCTCAAATTCAAACCTTATGGTTGCTAATATGATAATTACTGGAGACTTACATGGTCGTTAACTTCAGAACCCGTAAAGTTAGTTGAGGTGCGCACAAATTAACCCGGACACCGACATTAATAAAAAAAAATATGTATATACGTCAAATGGGCCTTGTTATATTTTCCTTCTAACCAAAGTCTAAGTTATATACTGCTGCATGATACAATCCAATTTTGAATTATAAAAAAAATAGAAATAAAAATGACTGGGGTTAGATTCCGGAGGAGGCAGTACCGTTTGAGTCAGCTCAGATCGAAAGGTAGCCCATCATCACCTCGATGCTCATGAGGAAGTTGGTGATGATTAATTGATCAATAAAAATTAACTGCAGGACGGTTCAATTAGTGCTATATATATATATATATATGTGGTATTTGACCAGTTTAGGAATTACGCCAAGTTTTGATCCAGATTATGATTGATTTAAAATTGTAACTACATTTCTAGAAATTTCTCAGCTGCTGTCTCATCCAGACGAAAGGAAAATTTCCTGAATAGAAAAGCAGTTTGGGTCAATTTAATGGACAGAACATCGCTGGTGGTGTACAGGATCGATTTCTTGTACTTGAGCAGCAGAATATTTATAATAAACCTTTTACAATTAATGTCCTTGAAGTAACTAAAAGTTTGTTGTTTAATCAGCGCTACCCGGCCGTGGGTTATAAATTTGTTGTTTTAAAAAATAATATCAAGCGTTATTTTAATATGTTTTTTTAATATAAAAAATATAAAATATAAATCAAAAGGTTTATAAAAACATATAATTAAATAAATTGATAATTATTTGGGTACATAAACAAAAAAAAATCGTTAGAATAACTAAAGGAGAAATTAAAAAAATTAAAAAATAAACATAGATCAAGATATTTAATCACACGAAATAAGATATTTATCCGATTATGTTTACTAGACTTATTTATTTAAATCAATAAAAGACAATAAAAATAGAAACATAAATAAAATTGATTTAATAAACCCACGGCCTAAAAAATATATTAAGAAATGCCAAACATATCGAGAATATTATTTAAAAAAAATAATTTTTATTTTGAAAAATAGATTTCATTTGTGTATATAAAAAAAATATAGATGAATAAAAATAATATCTTCAAAAATAAAATGCAAACAAAACAATTAAAAAAAACTTATATTAAAAAAAGATTTGCAGAACCTGTGACTTAGATTATAAGACCGGATAAACTCATAAAAAATAAATTAAAGATAATCACAAAACCAATTTTTTAAAAAATATATATATATAATGTAGAATGATAAGTTTTTTATTAAAATGAGATAGATGTGGAAAAAATGTGAATGATGTTAACTTTTTAAATTCATGATCCATGTTATTGGATCAAAAGCATTATTAATAGAAAAAATAAGAATCTTGGTCCCCAACAAATCAAATATCAAATGATGTAATCGGAAAAAAAAATTTAATTGCATAAAATGATCTAAAAATTGCAATTTAAAGAATGATGTTGTAAATCAAAATAAAAAATACATTAGAGGGTAGACAAAAAAAAATTAAATTGGAGGGTGAAATTGAAATGAAAAATAACTTTAACAAAAGAAAAGACAAATCAAAAGAACGAGAGCCAAACTGAAACAAATAAAACAATATAAATTTTGATTGAATGATGAAATTGAAAGTCAATCAAATTTTAACAAAAATGCCACTAAAAAGAAATAAACATAAAAAAAGGATCAAAGAGAAAAAAAAATAGCATTCAAGAAATTGTAATTGAATGATTAAATTAAAAACAAACAAAACTTTCATAAGAGGGATAAGAATGAAAATAAGAAATCAAAAGAACAAGGACTGTAATTTAAATACTAAAAACAAAGAGAACAATTGTACACTTTTCCTGGCATAAAAGAAAAAAGAAGAGGAAAAAAAAATAACCACTATTTATAAACCACTCATCATTTGTTGTCACGCGCCCCACTCAGAGGAAGAGGACACATTGTTGTTTCCAATGACACAACAAAAGTGCAAGCTTGGTCACTGGACGACGTTTCACATGTTGCTCAAAGAGCGAAGATGTCACCACTCGTTCATGAGTAATGAGCACATACCAACAGTTTTTCAAAATAAAAAATTAAAAACTCAATGTAAAAATATCAAAATGCCCCTCGTTCCCCTATAAATCACAAGTGAACCTGTGTGAAATGATAAAAAAAAACCCCTAAATGCATAACTTAATTTTTTTTCTTTTACAAGGGCAAACACGTATTTTTAATTGTAGCCTAAGTAAGAAAAAAACCAAAAAAAAAACTCAATCAATAACTACTTTTTTTTTACCTTGAGATAAGGAATTATTTTAAAGTTTATGAAAAGATAAAAAAATACTTGGTCAACAATTTTATTTTTTGATGATTTCGAGGTCAAAGATGTATTTTTACTATACAAAATTTTTGAAAAAAAACTAATATACTCTTAAATAATCTTTTATTGACCAATGAATCTCTAGAAAAGATCAAACTATCCTTAGCATAAAGAGTCCATTTTTTCCACTCAAAAAACAAAATGATAATTTTAATATAGTAATCCACTGTAAACCATGTCCGGTGTTACAATATATTTTTTGATAATATATGAATTTGCATTTTGGCCCATATCCAAAAGTCAAGGCTTAAGTAAGAGCCCGTATCTAGGAAAGCAATCAAATGTAGCGAAATTGTATTCTCTTTTTTATTTTGTTTTTTAATTCCACCATCTTTTCTTTTCTCTTTTTTTTTAAATTATTTTTTTCACTAAGGTATTTATTTTTCGTTAAAGATATAATTCTATCTTCTTGGTAATTGAGAGAAGCTTCTTACTTCATCAAAATCGTTCTAATTCAGCATACTCCTTGTTCGGGGTCATCATTTTCGGTTTGGTTTAGTTTTTACATGAAAAAATTAACCAGACCAAAATTATTACTTTTTAAAATTTAAAATCAAAATCGAACCGAAACCGATTCAAATCAACTGGTTTCGGTTCGGTTTTTGTTGTTCAAAAACTAGTAAAACCCAAAAGCAAATCTCGTTTCTGTTGTTCAAGAACTTGTTCCAGTTTACATGACCAAGACATGATTGAATTCCATTTAAAATACAAGCAAGACTTTGTTGAATTCCATTTAAAATACAAGCAAAACCAAAGTCGCATATTATAACATAATGAAAAAAGCAAAAGCCCATGGACAAATCCTAGATGTAGTTTAGCTTGATTGAAGTAAAAGGTGAAATTCATGAATTTGTTGCAACTTGCAACTCAAAAAAGAAATTAGCCGCAAAACATGAAACCTTGATGGGAGCAAGAAAGAGCCAGACCGGAAAAGCAGGATCAAGATCTGGTGTCGAACAAGCAAGTAGGTGTCACTAGTAAGATGGTTGGTGACTCACTGGGCTTAGTTCTGGTGAACCCAATGAATAAAAATGCTAGACGTGCATGTGAAATGGATCTGATCGCCATTGAAATCGATCTTTTCCGCAGTGATCAAAAGGCTTTTGACATGCTACATCTAAGGAGAGGAGAAATCGATCTTTTCCGCAATGGTCAAAAGGCTTTTGACATGCTACATCTATGGAGAAGTCTGAGAAGATAAGATGCATGGAGGCAGATAGGAAAGAGAGGGGGCGGCTGCGAGTGTTGCTTTAGGGTCTAGGTTAATGACTATTTATACTGTCTTCTTATATTCTTTTTTTTTTTTTTTATCTTTTTAGAGTTATGGTTGAACCGGTTCGGTTCATTCTGGTTCCATCGGTTTTAGACATTTAAAACCGTAACCGAACCAAACCGGAAATTCTTTTGGGTTTTCTAATCAGTTAATTTATTTTTCTTCTCGGTTTGGTTTTTTTCAATTTTCTCGGTTTAATCAGTTTTTCGAGTTTTTTGCTCACCCCTACTCCTCGTATAAAAAATACAAGGCTTAAACATCATTACAGGATATTCAATAATACATAAATAATATTTATTTTAAAAAACAATCAAAATTCTTGACTAAACCCTGGAAAATTATAAGATTTAAATACTTGCGATACAAGAGGAAGGATATTGGTTTTTATTCCCATCTCTCAATCCAACAATACATCTCCTAACTCAGAAGATCTTTTTTATACTACTTGTTTATGGTCAATAAATGTAAATACCAAACAATAGAAAAAAGTCAAGAAAAATCTCCTTTCCAGCACAATAAATCCACACAAGAGCATAAATAAAATATAGCAGGAATTTAATTGTAAATAAAATTAAAAAAACATGTTTAGTATAAGATTATTCAAGTGAAACTGACTAAAAAATGAAGAAACAATTTTGTAAGAATCACTCACAACTCCTCTTGATTTTAATAAAAGAGATGGCTACGAGGAGATTATGTAAAATTGATTCCATTGTATTATTCATACAAAAAGTCTTACTATTATTCATACAAAAAGTCTTACTTATAGTCTACTTTACCTTATTTGACACTAATTATTTTCTTATAATAAAATCATACAAGGACACTACGATTTTTGAACATGGGCCTAATCCGATCTTCCTCTGCCCAACATGGGCCTAATCCGATCTTCTTCTACCCAATATGGGCCCAATCCGATCTTCTTCTAATCGAAGCCCGCCCAGACTTTACAAGCCTTGGCAGCGTGCTGAGAGATATTGATGATTTTGACAGCCCATGTCCAAAAAAAAACAGAAGCCAAACCACAGTAATATGGATCGGATTCGTAATTTCCCCTTCGTCTTGTAACTAGCCCATAACCGACGTCGCATAACCTCCCAGACAAAACATCATCAAAAACCAAACCCTACTTGCACTTCTCTTGTACAGACACAGACAAAAGCACCATCTCCAATCAAACCCCGACGGCCACCAGAAAATATCCTTAACCTTAACCATGTCTGTAGACATATCAGCGAAACCAAGCAAGCTGCGTTGGGGTGAGCTAGACGAGGACGATGGTGAAGATCTAGACTTTCTGTTACCTCCCAAACAGGTGATTGGGCCCGATGATAACGGGATCAAAAAAGTGATCGAGTACAAATTTAACGATGATGGTAACAAGATTAAGATTACGACTACGACCCGAGTCCGCAAACTCGCTAAGGCTCGGTTGAGCAAGCGGGCCGTGGAGAGGCGAAACTGGCCGAAGTTTGGAGATGCAGTTCACGAGGATGTTGGGAGCAGGCTTACTATGGTTTCTACTGAAGAGATCTTGCTTGAAAGACCTAGAGCCCCTGGTATTTCTTTTATTTTAATATTCTTTTTGGTTTTTATGCGTTTTGCTGTCCTAGTAGGTGTCTGCTTATGTGAAACTTGATTTTTGTCGCATGCTTGATTCTTTAAGGATTTGCATGTTTTTTAGTTCAGTTTTGGGTGGCCAACCAATCATAGATAAGCTTCCCAGCGAATTGTTTTCTCTTATTATGAATGCTAAGTAAGCTCACCGAAATTTGTGCTCTGCTGGTGGCATTTGATGGTTATCCGGAGTTCTAGTTTCCCTTTTATGGAACTAATTAATTAATAACGGCGTTACATTCTGATGGTTCAATCGATTACATTCCTGTATATAATGATTTCTCTACATCTGTTTATATTTTACTGAAGTTCTGCAAAACTGTTCTGTTCGGTTTATTCATGGAGGACAATGCTTCCTTGACGTTGTTAATTTTTCCTGATTTTGCTAGAGTGAACTTGCTTTTAAAAGCTGTGGGGTTTGAACTCTCTGCAATGCATCAGTGGATCTATTGCTGTCCTGATTCCTCTCCAAGAGAATATGTGTTATTGTCTGCCCATTGGATTTTAGTGTTCATATTACGTGTATAGTTGGATGCCTTGGAACTGAAATTGGCTTTCTGCTTGTTAATTTTGTTAATGCTTTTTGCCTAGTATTCTGCAACCCTTATGCATGCAATAGTTACTTTTAGTTGCAAACCAAAATCATTGCTAGTCTTCCATATGTTTTACCGAGAGATGGTTGAGTTTGGAGAATTCTCATGTCTGGTCTTTAGATTCTTCTAGAGTGTATCTGAAAGTCTTGTTTGTCAATGACTATTTTTTTTTAAAGTCTATGGGTTGGTTGGTTTTCCATTTTAATAATGCATCGTCATGCCAAAAGGTACGAAAGCAGACGAAGCCAAGATGGCTGGAGATAACTTGGCTCAATTAGGTAAAGGTGGGGCTGTTCTCATGGTTTGCAGAACTTGTGGTAAGAAGGGTGATCACTGGACATCACGGTGCCCATACAAGGATCTTGCTCAACCGCCTGAAACCTTCATCGATAAACCTGCTGCAACAGAGACAGCTATGGCTGCCTCTGGAGCCACCAAGGGTGCTTATGTCCCACCAAGCATGAGGGCTGGTGCAGAGAGAACTACAGGATCGGACATGAGGCGCAGGAATGAAGAAAACTCAGTCAGGGTTACCAATTTATCAGAGGACACCAGAGAACCTGACTTGCTTGAACTTTTCCGCACATTTGGTCATGTGAGTCGTGTTTATGTTGCTATTGATCAGAAGACTGGTGTCAGCAGGGGCTTTGGTTTTGTGAACTTTGTAAGCAAGGAAGATGCTGAGAGGGCAATAAACAAGCTCAATGGATATGGTTATGACAATCTAATCCTTCGAGTCGAATGGGCCACACCAAGATCAAACTAGATTGTTTAGAATCGCTGTGCATTTCTACTGTTAAGCACAGTTCTAGGCTTCCTAATATTGTCTTCCTGAAGAGTGCTTCTTGTTCTCCATCAACCTTGGGATTTTATTATCAGATAAGAGTCGTTTAATGTTCATGACTGGATTTTGATGTTCTCTTTGCTGTTATTGTTTCTCCGTGAATTATTTTTTAACAAAATGCTGACGAGTAAATTTTTTAACAAAATGCTGAAGAGTAAATTGTCCATTTTATGCCTCTTTATCGAAAGTTTGATCTCAACATGCAGATACTCAATGATAAATGGGAAATAAGATTTTAGCTAGTTGGGCACCATGATGCTGAGATGCAATGAACTAAAATTTGATGAAATTGTCTGTTGTCTGCTACTGTGCTAAATGCTTTGCAATTGCAGTGATTCTGCTTCTGTATATGCAAAAACTGCTATGCGGGATTGAAATTCTCAAGTTCTTTACGGCAGAAGAAACTAAATCCCCCGGAGGTTGCAAGGATATTAACATCAAGCTCATCTCTGGGCAAATAAATTGTTGGGACATTTAAGAATTTATCACATCTATCTGATTTAGAAGACCCTTTACTTAAGAAAGAAAGAAAGAAAGAAAGCTGATAACTCCATCAAGGGAGAAAAATCAATCATGTTGGTTATCTATGCACAAAAAGCTATTGATGGCACAGAGAAGAACTAGTTTTGTATGATTTAATCTAATTAAGGATCTCACTAGACCCTACAAACTAAAACGGGGAGTGATAGCGGTGTCTTGTATTGTAGGTGAAAATGATTTTTTAAAGTGATTTTCTTCTAAAAAAACCATCATTTTTTTTTTAAAAAATATAAACTTATAAGCACTCAAGTCACAAAGCAAGATAGTGATCAATGTGATTATGCAGTGTTTTGGAGTTAGTGATCCATTTTCACTTTTTTTTTAAAAAAAAAAAATCAAGGATGCATGTATGTTCATGATCACATCTTATTGTAATTACATCCATATACATAGAGGGCAAAGCGCCAAGCAAACTCAAGCTAGGTATAGTAATATCAATTCCATAAGCACATCATATTCTGATCATTCAAATCATCAATCCCCATACTAGAGACCCAATCCTGTCTTCAAATGTTCTCTGCATATTGCTAGCTAGTTTTCGACCTCCCTTGCTGTTGCAATAGTCGTAATGTACTCAATTTCCTCAGCAACTTCTTTCATAGAAGGCCTATTCTGTCTCTTTTCCTCTATACAACTCAAAGCCAGAAATGCCAATGCCTTAACGGTCTCAAGGTGCAGAGAGCTCGCCTTCACCTTTAGCATTGGGTCTATCACATCCATTAGCTTTTCCTCTTCCATCATCCTCTGCACATAAACTGCCAGGTTTATATCATCTTCCGGTCTAGTAAAATCTAATGCCTTTTGAGAAGTCAATAGCTCCAACAACACAACCCCAAAACTATAAACATCGCTCTTATCAGTCAACTGATATTTCCTGTAATACTCAGGATCGAGATACCCTAGAGTGCCTTGGGCACAGGTTGATATGTGACTCAAATCACTATGAGCTAACCTTGACAATCCGAAATCCGAAACTTTGGCATTCAATTTCTCATCGAGAAGTATATTGCTTGACTTGACGTCTCGATGATATATTGGAGGAACAGCTGAGAAATGCAGGTAAGCAAGACCATCAGCAGTATCATGAGCAATTTGGAGGCGATGTAACCAAGACAGTTGGCTTTTTCCATCAGGTTTTAGACCTTGTAGACGGTCAAGAAGATTTCCATTTTCAATGTACTCATAAACGAGTATAGGTTGCTGAAGCTCCACACAGCAACCAAGCAAGCATACAAGGCTTCTATGATTGACTTGGCATAGAATTCGGACCTCATTGAGCACCTGGTCAGTTCCCTTGGTGTTTCCAAGCTTGGCACACTTGACAGCTACTACTGTGCCATCATCAAGAATGCCTTTAAAAACTTCACCATAGCCACCGGCTCCTAATAGGCGGTCTTTTGAGAAATTGTTTGTAGCCTTCTTTATCTGTTTGCCTGTGAAGATTTTTGCTGCTCTGCTTCCACCCGCGTTCAGGATCTCTTCACGTTCTCTAGCCAGGCGTTCTTGTGCTTCTTTGATCCGTCTACGGCGTTTATAGAGCAGGACAGATATGACGATTACCAAAAGAGTCAAACCAATTCCAGATGTTAAACCTATAGAAATTTTTGGGTTTTGTTAGACATAAATAAGAGAGAGGAGAGAATGGCTCTGGAGCTTTATAGTATAAAGAATCCTCAGCAAAAGCAATTAACAATCACGGAACAGACAAATGAAACAAAAAAATTAGTGTCCTGAGGTCTTCATCTCCCTACTATGGTTCGGTGTCTCCCACCCTGCTACACAGGAAGACATGTCTCACATTGGGACCTCTATGGGTTCTTGATGCCATACCAGTAGCATCTCAGAACCTTTGTCCATCGATGTGTTAATGCTTTGCATCAATCTAAGCCCCCATAGTCATTTCCTTATTATTTTGCAGCTTATGATCAAGAAGCTAATTTTATTGGTGCTCAACTGCCTTGTAAATTGTTATGGCGACGTATTGTTAACATTTGACGAAAAAGAAAGAGTCCTCTACACGTAGAAGGAGAGTCGGAGGGTTTAATATCCTGCACGTCAAATGCTGAAAGAGTTCATGGGATGGATAGCAGGCAACTGTTCCTTTCTAAAATTTTCCATCTTGCTTCTAGAATGTCGACTCCAGCCGTCACGACTGAGGCCCGATGGGCTGTTTTGACTTTTGAACCCGCAAACAATTTTAATTTTTTTTCAACCTAAGACTGCAGTAGTAGTTAGGACTTGGGACTGGGAGGCTTGGATCATTGTCGCCGTTAGTCAAATGAAAAATCAAAACACGAAAAGAAAACTAAGAAAATGTTAAAAGTAGTTTTCTTTTACCTAATCATGATCAAAAGTCTTGGAAGCTGCTTTTTAATTTTTTATTTAAAAATTAAATATATTTTTTAATATTAACATAATTTATTTCAAAATAATAAGGAAACATAATTTGAATAAAAAAATTATTTTTAAAAAAAAACATTTTTATAAAACAAAAAAAAATGTCAATCATGAAAAGAAGGGGAAGAGGAAAGGAAAAATAGCTGCCGAGACAAAGACATGGCAATAGTTAAATCAAGGTAAAAAAAAAGATTGCAAGTGGTGTTTACCGGTTCAATTGTTAAAAATACGAAATTTGAGTGAAATCATTCTTAGATGTTTGCAAATTATCGGTTGAGATTATTAGATCATTTCTAACCGAAGCAGCTAAAATAATAGTAAAAATAAAAAAAAAATTATATTTTTACTTTTTATTTATATTTTTAATAATTTCAACGGATAAGTTATACGAATAGTTAAAATATCTATTTTTATTTTGAAATGTTATTTTTACGTTTTTTTATAGAAAAGCTAAAAGTAAATAAAAGAACATGTATAAAAAATAACTAAATTAATTATATAATTATATTAAAATTAGTTTAATATAAAATATATTAAAATATAATTGGTTCTTTTAAATAATTTTTTTCTATTCAAATATATATATAAATAAAGAAACTATATTTATATTATTAAAAAAATTATTTTATCAATTTGAGTATTTAACGTAGCATCTCCCATTTGGCTACTTATTGGAGATGCAATTATTATAGTAACTAGTCAACCATCTTGAATAATGACAAGAGAAGTACCAGCAATGAGAGCAGTCTTTGTTGATCCACCACAACTCCCATCATTTTGACACGTAGCATCTGCACAGGAATCCAAATTACACACTTCAACCAATCGAACAAAAAAAAATCAACATTTCAAGAGTAGAACTAGACTATGGGTTTTCAGGTTCCACAACACAATCCAAAATGACTACAGGGCACAGGCAAACTTACCATGAGCACAAATTCCTTGAATCGGATCCCAGTGAAGTCCACCTGTACAGTAACACCTCCTGACACCACTCAGATTTGCAGCGGGCCCACAAGTAGAATTCCCATCACAGTCAGCCTGAGACCCACAAACCGGTTCCTGAGGCAGCACCCACTCGATTGCCAGTCCCGGGTTAGACCACTTATCCACGGGCAAAACCGAATCCAAATCAACAAAACTAGTGTAAGCCCTGCACCCGGTGTCTCTTACCATTATTCTATGCGCCGTCGATGACCCGCCTGCCCTAAAAGTACAACAAATAGGAGCAGCTTGACAAGGAGCCTCCCCTTTGGTACTATTAACGTACACGTGACACAAACTGGTTGAGGTACAGTTCAACGGTGATCTAAGCAACGACTCCGTACAGTTCAAAAACATGATGGTGTTATCACTTGTGATGTTAAAAGGTAAGCTCTCGTTTAACGATATACCTTCGTAGATGTAATCAGACGTGACACATGTGTTTGGTAAGAGACTGGCTGGTTGGATCACTAGCCGTTGGATGGATGGATTTATGGACATGACCGGATAGGAGCTGTTGAGTGTATCAAACAAGAGGGTGCCTGAATTGCACCTGATCTTGTATTGTGGATCCCCGCATGCAGGAGCAGTGCTAAATGGGTAGGGGACTGGGGTGGTGCCACAGTTGGGGCAGTTTTTGGCTGAGAATGTGCACATGGCGCATCTTAGGAGCAGGATCGCCGCGAGGAGGAGGCGATGTGGTGGTAGTTTCATTGTGTGGGAGATGACACAGAGGAATTGGGTTTCAAGGTTTTTTATGTGTTTGTGTTTGTGTTTTGGTGATGATCATTGTTATAATGTGGCAGTGATTATGGGCAGATTTCGTGGGAGATTATTGGTGGACTTTAATCGGTGTTTGGAATGTAATGTATTTTTTAAATTAAAATATCTTTTTTAAAAAATATTTTTATTAATCCATTAAAATAATTTAAAAAATATTAAAAAAATTATCAACTTAACATTTTTCTAAACTAAATATATTTTTAAAATAAAAGGGAGTTTCAAACAAACAAAAAAACAGTAACTAAATACACTGGCTTTGGTCTTTATGTATAATATGTTTGACAATTGACTGTCGGTTTCATTAGTTGACTTTTTTTGTATTATTAGATAGATTTTTAGTACTTCTTCTAGACAGGGGCTGTTGAAATTAGAAATAGTATTTTTTTTAAATTTAAAATATTTTTTATTTAAAATTATTTTTATTATTATTTTGATATGCTAATTTAAAAATAATTTTAAAAAAATAAAAAAATAATTTTAATATATTTTAAAAAATAATTACTACGACAACCTTAATCACCCTATCATGTCTGACTGGTTCAATCCTAATGCCATCTGTGCATGATAATTAGAGTTGTAATTAATCCAAGAATTCTTTGACAAAATTGAAGGAGTGGATTAGTGGAGGGTGGCCAAGCAAATAGTCTCTCGCAAACTGCAACTTGATGTTCATGTGCGATTGAGCGCACTAGCGAGTTAGCATTTGGTCCACGGGACGAGAGGTTTTTTATCGGTATGTTTGAAAGGTGGTTGAGGATATTTTTTTAAAATTATTTTTAATATTAATATAAAAAAATTATTAAAAAAATGTTAATTTAAAATTAAAAAATGAGATTTTTTTAATTTTTTAAAAACATTTTTAAAATATAAAAATAAATATAAGACAAGTACGGCAAGCAGCTTTATCACGCATGACCTTTCATTTGTTTCAAATTAAAAATTCTGTTTGTCAATGAGGATGTGTTCGTTTCGTCAATGTTAACGATATTGCGATAGTGATTTGGGACTGCACGGGAAGCAAGGCTGGCGGAGTACCTGGCATACTAACGGTGTTAACCAATAATTTCAACTTTCCATCAAATGGAAAAGAAGAAGAAAAAAACTCATGAGAATTGTTGCACAAATGGATATTTTTATTCAAGTTTTTTCTTCTAGTGAGTGGAGTTATTTCAATTTATTTAATATTCTTTTATTCTCGAAATGTAATTCTATAAAATAATTTTATAAGTGTAAACATATTACATGTTTTTCCTTTTGATTCCATCATATAAAATGATAGAAAAGAATTAAAAATAAAAACAATGCATGAGAAAAGCTCAAATTGTCTTCATCCTTTCTATATTATATTGTCTCGTGTCTTTTATTTTGAAACAACATTTGAACGTTACCTTAAAAACAGGGGCTGGTGCTCTTTAGTCTGGTGGTCGTGTGGGTTTTTGGGCTGTAATTTCGTTACATGAATAGCTCAAATTGATCCGAGGGACCGGAATGAATAAATAAAAATCAAAATGATGCTCTACCAAACTGGCATGATTATCATGTTTTAGAGAGGCAAATGGGAGTGCGCTTCGACCGGAGATGAACAAATCAAAACCAGAAAACTAAACCGAACTTCCATGACTTGATTTGTCTGTTTTCAAATTATTTGATTGAAAACTCGATAAATTAAAATAATTAAAAAGCTAAGTAAAACAAACTACTGAAGTTCTTTTTTCTCCCTTGCAATTCATGTTCTTGTAAAATAATTGAAAAATAAATTGAAAACTGAAAAACCAAATTGAATATCTTGGTTTTCATAATTTGGTTTTCCAATAACTTCATGAGTAAACCCAAAACCAAATCGGATTGCTATTTGGTCCCCCTATCTTCGACAATCGTTTTATCTCAAGGTATTGTAAAATATTTCCAGCATATAAGAAATAAATAGTTTATGCAGGATGAATAATCTTGGCCCTCTAGAAGAAAATTTTATAGTCTTAGCCCCGCCTAAAATAAATTCCCGACTCTGCCACTACTTTCAAGTTCATTTTACTAGTTGAATTCTGCTTTGACTTTGACTGGCATCTTTAGGTAAAGCCCACTTCTAATCTCCCTGCAAGAAGTACTCTATTCATATCCCATAACATACCTTACCAGCTCATAACCCTATAGCTACTGTTGCCATAAATAAAAAAATAAATATTTACAGGTCAGATCCAACTAGGAAATGTTTTAGAACAACTAGTGGCTAATTACGTGTTTGACATTGTTGTAATTTGATATTATGGTAGTTTATAATTTTTATGTAGAAATATGGTGTGCTGATTAATTAAAAAAATAAATAATTAAATACTTTCAATATTTTAGTTGAGGCAAAGAGTAAATTGCGTCACATAAATAAAAAGAGTTTAAATGAGTCGGATCTCTTCTAACGTCGAGTCATTTGAGAATTGATACCTCAATTTAAAAAAACTCGGAATTCACCTTCCACAATTAAATTTTGTGAGGTTCCATCCATTGATTAACAAATTTGACACTCTAGCTCTTACCTGGACATGACGTCCCAGATGGATATAAATGGAGGGTCAATTGTAGATATAATAGATAGTAAAGGGACTCAATACACATGTATTATCGAAGGCTGTTTGAGTTTGATTCATTGTTTTCTATCACCATTTTTTTTCAAGTTTTTTTCTTCTAATCATGTAGGAGCTGGCTCTACTTCAAAGGCTCACGAGGAGGGAAATAATCCCTTGGAACTCCCTGGTAATGTGCATCTGTGTGTTTGCTAGTGCGGATTAGAGGAAAAATGAACGAGGAGAGTGGGAGGGATGGAGTTCATTGAAGCCTTTCAGTTGGGATATATTGACCTTTATCTCTCGTTTCTTTGTTAGCAAAGCAATTAGATTGAATACAAATTTAGTAAGAAATGATTTTTAATTTCAAGGATATAATTAAAATATTTTCAGATTTTAGGATTAAGATGTAAAATTAGGTTTAAGCGTGCCCTTAACTCTCTACCCGGCTCCCCCGTCCTTCATGACCCAAAAAAAGAAAAACCTTAAAAGAAGGAGAGTAGCAGCAGCGAGCAAACCTCGTCAGCTGACCACACTAATATGGGAATTTTTTAGCACATTCCTGCAGAAAATGTTGCCATAGATAGTTTTGAATTTTGACTTTGCTTAAATATACAGAAAGGAAAGGACCCCACAACTGAAACTTGACACATCAATGCTATGCAGGCTGCCAGGCTCATCCAGGAGACTTCAAAGTCGTCTTCAAATAATAGCCATAATGTCAGCAGCTGCTATTTGCCAACAAACCTTGCCGGACAATTATTGTATGCGTTGAGCCAGATAAGGATGGACAAGAAGCTTCGAAGTAGGTGGTGAACACTGAAATACTAAGAAGAAACCATATTCTTAGACATTAATATTCTTCCCGTGAAAAGAACGCCCCCGGATTCAGCAGGACGCCATTGACATTTTATCCAAGAACACGCTAGTTGGTTTTGACCTTTAAACTATCACCAAGATTCTCAGATACGAAGTTTATAATTTGAGCCCTACAAAGTGTGGTGGACAAGAATTTATGAGACCAAATTAAAACCTTACATTTCATGAATATATTAAAATCCTTTTTGTTCCTGATCAGGATTTATACATGTGTGACCTTCATCCTAAGATTGTGAGCCCAAATTTCTTTACCATACAAGGAAAAAATTGTAATTTGAACATCCCTTGTTTGTTTGGGAACGCGGTGCAAACCGCGTTCTCAAAAAATTTAATTTTTTTTTTGCAAAAAATTAAAATTTTTTTGTATGTTTTAGATCGTTTTGACGTGCTAATCTCAAAAATGATTTTTAAAAAAATAAAAAAAAATCATTTTGATACATTTTAACACGAAAAGTTATTTGAAAAGAAACAACAACTACATTCTCAAACACCCAATGAGGCAACAACATCTTAAAGCTTCCTATTTAAATTGGTTTTGTATTTTTAGGAGGTAAGGAAAAGCTTATAAATTGAACGTTTCATCAGTCTCCATCCCCATGGAAACTTTTTCAAGCTTGGTGTCCATGTTCAGATTGCACATCTCAAAGAGAAAATGCAAACTGAGACTCTTCTAAGAAAAGTAACCCTCGATGGCACAATCACGAGCAAATTCATGAAAAATCTGAGGTCACAACCCACTTGCGATCACCAGAAAATGAAATGCTGCAACTCGTTCATTTTTGGGTATCCAAAACAGCACTTCTTTTCGCTTTCCTCAAGCGCGGTTTGAAAACATGACATGAGCTAAGCACAATAGCAAGCTTGCATTAAGTTAACAGACTCCATAACACTTTATACACAACAATACTTGTCTTTTCATGACATTGAGTACAGTATAATGTTCAAATGGTACTAAATAAAATATACACAACGGACCTAGCTAGATCATGTTTTACATCTTGAAAGCGTTGTATCACTGTAATAGTTTTAAAAGATGGAACTATCTGTGGTGCACCTGAGCCACGAAAGAATGAGGACGAGCACGTGTGTAAGCATACAAGCTACTGCAAGTAGCTATACATGGATCTTAATGATATGTCAGCGGTCTGAAAACACTTTTTACCTAACAAAACTGTGCCGAGGCTAGGCAGAGTCAGATACTCAGGTAGGTGACTCGGCCAGAAGTAGGGTATGCCACCAGCCACATGCTACATTTTTAGGGACACAGCCATCAATGGTAACTTGAGAAGGAACATTGCGGTCAATCACATCACCCAAGCCAAGCTGTTTCACATTAACAAAATCATACGTCCTTAAATTGGCAGACATAAACATTGGAACATAATGATGCGAACCTGAATTCCATATCAATTATAGTGCATGGTAAACATTATAAACAACAACGGAGGCTTATTTAGCTTGATATGAATCACAGAAATGAATGTATTCCAATGTCATTCCAGATGCTCGCAAATTAGATGATTGATTGGGATTAAGTATAAGTACCTGGCCATACTTGTTCCAGCCCCAACAGAACACTTTTCCATCCTCTTCGAGAAACAAAAGCAGAGAGTCAGGCTTCATAGTTATGTAGTATACACATCCAACGTAATTCTAAGAACATGCATATGGGTCACAAGTCTAAAAAGTATTGTAATAGTACTTAACAGAATGGTGAATATATACTTATTAAATAGTTGTATTTAACACATATTTGCGCTATCTTTTACATACATCAATGATTGCAACATCTCATTCACCACTAAACAATCTTTTAACTGGTCTGGTTCCTGATCAGTTATTTATTATGCTAAAAACCTATGTTTTACATTGGCTATATGTTTATCCCTTTCAAAGTGGTCCTTTTATTTCTCCATGCAGTCATCACATTTACGTTTTTAGGATTTAGATAAGCATTCACATTTTTGTTTCACCCAACCAAAACATTAAATGTCAGTCTGTTGCCAACACCAAACAGGGAGATGAGGAGGCCTAAAAATAGCCACAAACCTGAAATTATAGTACTGTGGCGAGCCCCACAAGAAATAGTTTTTGCATGTATATTTTCCAAGCTCGGAGCTTCCAAGAGTCTGGGAAGAGTCTGATTTAAAATTCAATAAATTGTAAAGTTAACCACAGAACATTCTTCAAGATAAAAACATTGGCTAACATAGTAGCTATGTTTGAGGTGTCAGTAGTCAGTGACAATGATGATGATTAAGATATAGTGCAGTACCAGTGCTTAGATCTTTCAGTGCCCAAATGAAATTTCGAAACTCTAGAATCTACACACCCCAGTATTATATTGGCGATGAAGAATAATTAATAACCTTTTCTTTTTAAGCAACACATTTTTCCGTAATTTGTTGATGAAATGCTAAATGCAATCGAATTAGTCTTCCTTTGAGATCTTATTATATGCACACCGTCTTTATCATATCCAAAAATCAGTATTTCCATTTACTATCCTGCAGTCAAGGGAAAGAGGAAACTTGAGCAACCCAGTTATAATTTGTAATGTACCTCTGCTTGGTCACCACCAGTTCCCAACTGTCCAAACTGGTTCCCACCAAATGTGTAGACATCACCATCAGCAGAAACACAGACTGTATGCCATAGCCCTGCGGCAACTCCCTCTATCCTAATTCCCAGCAAGGAAGATACACAAGTAGGGCTTAACTCATCATCTGTGCTTCCTTGACCACACTTGAAAAAACAATATAACAACAGATTTTATTCCTTTAACCATGATAAGCCAAAGCACGCAGCAATAAAATTAATCACAAGAAAAATATAAGTATATAAGCATTAGAAAGAGAAAGAGTAAATAGATAATCCCTTGTTCGAGTGGACCTCATTTTCAACATCTACATTTCTTTTTCTCCACCGTTATCTACATTACCTACATGTCAATACTGAAGAATGGTAATGCTGGAAACTGTCACCCCCAGATTAAACTTTTGAACTGCTAGTTTAAGAAGAAAAGCATGGTTTAACAAAAAATGCTCCAGGAACCTTTAGTTACACAATCTTGAAGGCACAACCAATGAACTTCAGAATCTAGAAACCGAATGGGCAGAAACACTATAGGATTTAATAATTCAAGATTGGGGAAAACAGTTGGCAATTTAAATCCACTGCAACTTTGCAATCAACTACACTATCAAGAAATGAATAATTATATCCACCATAAACATGTACCTTCATTGCTTCAAGACATGAATTCTTTACTTGTAATTGAGGGGATACTTTCAAGTTTGATTTGCAACCAATGTGCAAGAACTAAAACTTATACAAAGCACGAAGGTTCTGAAAGCATAATAGCTTAAACTATAGCAAGTAAACATGGATGAATGGTAATAAATAATGTAAGGATTGACAATTTTATTGCAGTAAAATTGGCGTAGAATTCACTCAAATACTTCCATGATGATTCTTAAAGTCTGACGATTTTTATAATGTGAGGACTTCAAAGAAGAAACTGCTGAAAACAGTGAACCTTAAAGTCTGATGATTTTATTATCGTAAGGACTTCAAAGAAAAATCTGCTGAAAGTAGTGAACCTCCTAGATATTCAAAGGTGCATCACTGATGATGAAATTTTGAGTTATTCTCGAAATAGAAAAGTTTAATCGGATGTGCATCCACTCTTTCCTTTAGTGGTGCTATTTCATAAGTATGGCAACTTCACAAAATGTTTCTGCAGTTGCTCATAAGGGGCGTGTCCCACGCAAGGAAAAGATTGCATCATAAGCAGTAATAACAAATGTAGGCCAATTCTCATGGCATCAAAATCACTTTTTACTGGCCAAGATGTTAGAAAGTAAGTCATCCAAATGAGGTTCGACAGTCAAGAAACAGACCCAACATTTAATATTCGAGTGGTTAAAACAGATGCATAAGAGTTCAACCAATCAGGACTTAATCCACAAGAGTTCACCTAATCGAGACTTGCACAAACAAAAGACAAGCAACTAATGATTTGTGTTTTTTCAAAATATTATTTACTGATGCTATTTCTTTGCAAGAACCAAATTCAAATAAACAGTCAGATCAAGTCCATATTCGCTGAAACACATAGCTAAGTAACGTATGAATAATGAAAAATACATTTTTCAAATAAAAAAGCACGGAACAGGTCACACAACAAAAAAAATTTACTTTCAGAAAATAGAAAACCCCAGGAGAGACTCATTGACTGCCAAGCATCTACCAGACCAAAGTACCTGTCCATAAAGTCCCCAGCCAAAAGTAAGTAATGCTCCAGCATCTGTAATAAGTTTGATGCCAAAAGTATCAATTAATACACGTGAAGGTCATAAAACACACAATAAAAAGGAAAACAACAAAGGGAAAACAGGTATGCATTGATCATGCGGTCAACTCATGCCGTGGCCAGAATTCAAAACTTGCAGTCTAGGTCATAAATCTTGTTGTTGCACATCCAGATACAAGTAAACCAACTGCAGGGCTCAAATGCTCCTAAAGCATGTTGCTTGTTCATTGCATAACAGATTCAACATAGCAGTACGATCATCAAAAAAGAACATCATCATTCAATCGTACCTGTAATTACTGCACTGTGTCGACCTCCACAAGCGATCCCTTTAACATAAGTTCCAGGAACTCTAAAACCCTGTCCCTCTGAAGTCATGCCCCCTCGAGAAAGCACTGCATCTCTCTCTTTTCCATAAGAAGAGTCAATGCAAGGTATGGGATGAGGAGAGGACACCATCCGTATTCGGGAGCCCAAACCAAGCTGCCCTTCGCCACCATAGCCCCAACCCCACACCTGTCCTATATCTGAAACTTCAGGAAAATTAGGATACATCAAATGTCTTGCTTAGTTTCTTTACATAAAATATCTTCCATGGCTTCAGGCTTCATACTGCCTATAATTTTGTTACCATGATTTCCTTGAATAGAGAACTACACATGAAAATACTGAGTCAGCACAGCACCATCCCAGGTGAGGACTTACCTGACAATGTTAAAGTGTGGCGCCCGCCAGCAGAAACAGTGACAATCCTCACTCCAGGGTTAAGTGTTACTAGGCATGGGAAAGCTGAGGGTGTTTCATCTCCAGTGGATGAGCTTTCAGCTGCTTGTTTTGCTGATGATATTCTCCGCCTCTTTGTACTTTCATCTTTACTTCCTCTACCATCAAGTCCAGACAAAGTTCCACTTCCACCACTGGACCTCGGACCTTGAGAGCGAGGGCTGCCTGCAAATGATCACCATTCACACATTAGCCTACTAAGAGTAAATTACTTGGTGCACTGTGTTTGAAAAGGTAGCCATATGGAAAGTACCTTGCTCTGTAAAAAAAAGATTCTGCCTTTCAAACACATCCTTCTCCATTCCTCCCGCCCCTGATGGATCACTAAAGACTTTCCCTGAGGGAATACATTCTTTCCATCCCCATGTATAGACTTCTCCATTGCCTGTACTTGAGAAGTCAAAAAAAGCTTAGTCATTTTAGGCAACGTAATATGATGCATAATGAATTATTTATCAAAGCAAGACTTCAACAGTGCCCTAGCGTACAGTTATTTACCTGTAGCTGCTACACAATGTGCCCAGCCAGCTGCAGCTTTTACAATGGAAGCCTCTGTTGGGAGAGGGAAAGCCTCGGGAGTTTCCTTAAACAAGAAAAAGAAAAAAAAACCTTGTTTGTCAGTTCTAAAACATGTAAAATTAATCAACACATACGGAATGAAGTTGAAGTGTTTTATGGTGCAGCACTACCCCATGCTTCCCGGATGTGACATAGCTTTGACCTAGATCATCTGTTGAACCCCATGTAATGAGCTTTCCAGACTCTGATTAAACAACAACCATGAGTAAAA
>Ga0307517_10001955_pt1 | contig 33641 bp, 10 predicted proteins | sample 23_EM_MG_FD_194515 | JGI IMG/M metagenome (GOLD analysis project Ga0307517, IMG submission 194515) | Populus trichocarpa ectomycorrhiza microbial communities from riparian zone in the Pacific Northwest, United States - 23_EM | ecosystem: Host-associated > Plants > Roots > Unclassified | place... | reverse complement strand
GAGGATACGGCAAAAATCTAAGATTTCTAGGTTATAAAGAGCCTCTCAAGTTTATTATAAAGAAGCTTTTTAATATTTTATTTCCATGTAATATTAATTATTTGTCGATTTAATGGTTATGTGGTAGAAAGCATCATAGATGGAGGAGTATATTGGGGAGTGTGGCAGTGGTTGCTTTTCAAATAACTTTTCGTGTCGAAATACATGTTAATGATGTTTTTTTATTTTTAAAAAATTATTTTTGATATCAGCGCATCAAAACGATCCAAAACATAAAAATTATATTAAATTTTAATAAAAAAAAATTTTGAATTTTTTGAAAAAGGGTTTCTAAGTGTAAGAACATCTGTTTTCAGGAAAAACAAGTTTTAAAAATGGATTTAAAATTGTTACGTGGATACAAGGCAGGTAGGTAGAACCAAATTGGACAGCAAGTAAATATATTGTACTTTAAAAATTCAGAATCTTAGTTGAAGTTGATAACCGAATTGTTTGATCTGACGGTGCTTCTAAACGCAGGCTGGAAAGCGCTCAATTCAAGCTGTACAATCAGTCTTTTCTTGACTTTGCGTAAAGAGGACAAGGAGCAGATGACCCAATTCACTCAGCACTAACAAGTCTTTGTCACCCATAGGACACCTTTTTTATTTGGTATGGGTTTACGCTAACGAGAATGATGGGGGTAATTATCGTTTCGTTAAAGATGTTCGGTAGCGTTTGTTGTAGTGTTAATTGTTTTTTAAAATATATATTAAAATAATAATTTTATTTTATTTTTAATATTAACACATTAAAATAATTTAAAAATACTAAAAATAAATTTCAAATAAAAATATATTTTAAATATTTTAAAAACATAAAAATAAATGAATTTGTAAATGAAAAATGTTAGGATTGATATTATGACTAGGAATCTTGGGGTTTTTTTTAGAGCTTTAGAATTTATTTTAGAATCATGTAGATGATATATTTTGATATTTCTTAAATCTCATGTTTAGGATAATTTTTAAATATTATTATAATACTACTTTATATATTTATCTTGATTTTAGTGTTGCCATGTAAGATAGCATTTCAATTATTTTATTTGTTGATAATTTAGTTTTTTATTAGGATTCTTATTGCTTAAGAACTAATAATAAATTAAAAAATATATTGTTCCATTATAAGAATAAACTATTTATGCATCCTATATTTGTAAAAAAATAAATCTCATATCTTATATACTTGTTCATTTTATATGCCTAATATGTACATCAAGTGCCAAATCAGTGACCATATTGCTAATTAAATGAAAAATAAGGCTAACTTATAACTTATCTGGGTTTTGTGATAAGTAAATATACCGTTTTAATTTCTAACATAAAATGATATAAATATCTATATTTATTATATAGTAAAACTATAGAATTTCTTTAACACATAAAAAGTGGATATCTCATCCATTTTAATATTAACTGCATAATTTTTTATCCTTCCTATTTGCCACGTATAAGATACTCAAAATGGATAAAATTCAAAATGGTGGTATGGTTATGACATGGATTGTTTATGTGTCAATATTTTTAATTTTAATAAATAAAATTTTGATGTTTATTAAAATAACTAAAAACCATTTCTATATATAAAAAAAACTAAAAAAATAAAAATACTGATACCAAGTTAAAAAAAAGAGAAAATACGAGGAAATGTTAAATTATATTTTTATGGATAAGAGATATGTTAATATTTTATTTAAATACATATAATTATAACAACTATGATAGCACACAAGTAAAACTATGATAATATAGTTAAAATAATAAAAAAATTGATTATATACAAATAATTGAATAACTAAAATTGTATCACCTGCATAATGCAAGAAATACGACTTATTTATTAGTAATGTTATTTCTTTTGATATTTTTTATAAATTGAAGAAAACAAGTAAAAAGCCAAAAACTTCATCACAAAAATCATCAGTGGATGAAAAACTTCTCCACAAAATGCATAATTGATATACAAAAATCATCACTATGTCAATATTTTTTATTTTAGTTTCAGGATATTTAAAAAAAATCATTTCCAATAGATAAAAAGAAAATTAGATATATCAAGTTGGAAAAAAATAAAACACTATAAAATTATATATATAAAAAAAGTTAGGTTAAACTATTTTATGGATAAGATATCCGTTAATATTTTTATTCGAATGGACTATAATAGCATACAAATAAAATTATGAAAGTATATTTAAATTATTAAACAATTGATTATATACAAATAATCAATAAATAAAATTGTATCACCTACGGAATACAGGAAATACTATTTATTTATTAGTAATTTTATTTTTATTGCATTTTTTTATAGTTCAAAGAAAACAAGTGAAAAGCTTGAAACCTTATAGCAAAAATCATCAAACTAAACAATTAGTGGAGGAAAATCTTCTCCATTAAATACATAATTGATATATTAAAACATGAATTTTTTTAATACACAAAAAGTGGATATCTCATCCATTTTAATGTTAAGTTTCTAGTTTTTTAACCTTCTTCTTTGGTTCTATGGTTATGACATGTGGATTGTTTATGTGTCAATATTTTCAAATTTTAATAAATAAAATCTTGACATTTATTAAAATAATTAAACACATATATTGGGTCTATCCTATCACTTCTACACATGGAAAACTGAAAAATCAAAATATTGATACCAAGTTGAAAAAAGAAAAAAATATGAGGAAAGTTTTTTTATTAAAGTAAATACTTTGAATCACAATGTCTTGACATAAATTTTATTATAAGTTCCTTTTTCTTGAACCAATAGAGATCTTTAATTTAAAATGTATATTGGATATTTTTTTTGATAAGATATAAAACTAGAAAAATCAAGAAATTCATCTCTTATACTAGACCAGCTGAAATCAAGGTGTTTCAAATTGTTCAAAAAATTACAATAGTATATAAGTGTAATTATGTATTATTTAATTGCCTATTATTTTTTAATTAAATCTTTTTTTAATGAGATTATAAGATCAAATGATATCATAGTATTTCTTTAAGAAATAGAGGATAAATAAAAAATTCAATTCAATATGCATTAAAAAAATAAAAATATTCTATATTTTTATTTAAAAAAATCTTTTTTTTATTTTAGTTTTAGATCAATTTTTTTTAAATTCAACGATACCATGTTGGAAAAAATAAAACACTATAAATTTATAAAACAAATTAGGTTAAACATTTTTATGGGTAAGAGATTTGCTAGTATTTTTATTCAAATACATATAATTATAAAGACTATGATAGAAGAAAAATAAAATTATGGTATAGGTAAATTATTAAACAATTGATGATATATAAATAATCAAATAATTAAAATTGTATCGCGAGTACAAGAAATATGACTTATTTATTAATAATGTTAATTTTTGGGGGATTTTTTATAGTTTGAAGAAAACAAGGACAAAGCTAGAAACCTAATCACAAAAATCATCAAATTAAAAATTTACTCTAGCAAACAATTCTCCATAAAATTCATAATTGATATATAAAAACATGATTTTTTTAATACACAAAAAGTGGATATCTCATCCATTTTATTTTTAAGTGCATAATGTTTTTATACTTCTTCTTTGCTACACGGAGTATGGTCATGATATACAAATTGTTTATGTGTCAATATTTTCAAATTTTACTAAATAAATCTTGACATTTATTAAAACAATTAAACACATACATTGGGTCCATCTTATCACTTCTTCGTATAAAAATCTAAAAAATAAAAATATTAATATCAAGTTGAAAAAAAGAAAAATATGAGGAAATCTTTTCAACTAAATCTTTGAATCACAATTTCTTGACATAAATTTATTATAAATTCTTTTTTCTTGAACCAATATAAGCTTTAATTTAAAATGTATATTGAATATTTTTTTATATAAAATATAAAAGCAGAGAAATCAAGAAATTTATCTTTTATGCTAGATCGACTCAGATTAAGGTGTTTCAACTTGTTCAGAAATTTATGATAATATACAAGTTTATTTATGTATTATTTTATTGCTTATTAATTTTCAATAAAGTCTTTTTTTTTAATGAAATGATATAGTAGTATGTCTTTATAAAATGGAGAATAAATAAAAATTTATATTCGATAAGCATGAAAAAATTAAATATATTATATGTTTTTTATTAAAAAAATTACTACATTTTCATTTTATTTTCAAGATATTTTTTTTTAGTTCAATTCCAATCAATAAAAAGAAACTTAGATATTGATACCAAGTTGGAAAAAAATATAACACTATAAAATTATATATATAAAAAAAGTTAGGTTAAACTATTTTATGGATAAGATATCTGCTAATATTTTTATTCGAATTGACTATAATAGCATGTAAATAAAATTATGATAGTATAGTTAAATTATTAATCAATTGATTGTATATGAATAATTGTATAACTAAAATTGTATCATTAATTTACACAATACAGGAAATATGACTCATTTATTAGTAATGTTATTTCTTTGGTATTTTTTTATAGCATGAAGAAAACAAGTAAAAAGCCAAAAACCTTATAAGAAAAATCATCAATTGAAATATAAAAACATGAATTTTTAAAATACATGAAAAGTGGATGCCTCATCCATTTTAATGTTAAGTGCATAATGTTTTATTTTTCCATGTACAATAGTGTGCAATGAACATGCAACAAATATAATCATAAAATAAAATATTAAATGGTTTTAGTACTTAATTCCAAGAAATGAATTCGATGATAATAAACAATATCAATAACATTTTCATTCATATCTACATTTCAATTTTTTTTATTAGTCATTTCAATCTTATTACTGTTAAAGAACCATCTCAACCCAATAACTTAAGCTATTAGGTGAGGTCCCAATATATGATTTATATTATTCTCTAACACACCCTCTCAAGTGAAAGCTCTTTGGGCTTGAAATTTGCACAGACCCACTTAACCTTGTGCTTAATTTTTATCAAATAAATAAGGATGGTGAGATTCGAACTCGTGACCGCTTGGTCATCAAGGCTCTGATACCATGTCAAAGAACCATCTCAACCCAATAGCTTAAGCTATTAGGTGAGGTCCCAAGATATGATTTATATTATTCTCTAACAATTACTAATTTCATGAATTTTCCTTTTAAATTCGTTTATTTTTTTTTCGTCCTTACCAAGAACCTTATATTAAAACTTAATTATTTTTATATGTTACCTTCATTTTTCATATATCCTTTTTGCTTATCCTTTTTTAACACCATAGTACAACAATATAAATTAAAGAAACTTATAACAATATTTTAAGGAGATAAGGTGCAAACATTTACCTGCTCCTCTAGTCACAAGAGCTCCTCCAACAGTAAATCTTATCCTTGGTACCTCTCCTGAAACACAGAAAGATACTAATCAACATTTCATTTATCACATACGTATAAATACTAATTTTATTTAGTTTCTATTATACTATTTTTTCCACACAATTCTTCTTCATATTATAATCTTTAGATTCCTTTTTATTTGTCATTTTCTTATTTCCCATTAACTTTTATTTTATTTTAGGATTTCATGAAATTTTAAATTTCTAGGGTTTATAATGAAAGTTTTTCAATTGCATACTTTGAATCACAATTTCTTAACATAATATTATTATAAATTCCTTTTTCTTGAACGCTTATAGCATAAGCTTTTAATTTAAAATGCATGTTGAATATTTTCTAATAAGATATAAAAGTTTAGAAATCAAGAAATTCATTTCTTATGTTAGATAAGCTTATATCAAAGTTTCTCAAGATTTCCAAAAATTTATGATATTATACGAGTTTAATTATGTATTATTTGATTGCTTATTGTTTTTCAATTAAGTATTTTTTGTAATGAAATTACAAAATCAAAAGATATAATAGTATTTCTTTTAAAAAATAGAGAATAATATAAAATTAAAATTTGATTTGCATTAAACAAATAAAATATATTATATATTTTTTATAAAACAATTACTACTCTTTTTATTTTAGATTCAGGATAAAAAAAATTCAATTCAATTCAATTCCAATCAATAAAAAGAAACTTAAATATTCATACCAAGTTGGAAAAAATATAACACTATAAATTTATATATAAAAAAATTAGGTTAAATATTTTTATGGGTAAGAGATCTGCTAATATTTTTATTCAAATACATATAATTATAAAGACTATGATAGCAGAGAAATAAAATTAAGATAATATAGTTATATTATTAAACAATTTATTATATATGAATACTCAAATAATTAAAATTGTATCATCACCTGTATAATACAAGAAATAAGACTTATTTAATAGTGATGTTATTGTTTTTGAGATTTTTTATAGTTTGAAGAAAACAAGTACAAAAGCTAAAAACCTAATTAATCACAAAAATCATTAAATTAAACAATTAGTTGAGCTAAAATTTCTCCACAAAATTCATAATTGATATATAACAATATTATTTCTTTAACACACAAAAAGTGGATATCTCATCCATTTTAATTTTAAGTACATAATGTTTTATACTTCTTACTTGAGAGATGTAAGACACTCAAAATAGATAAAAATCAAAGTGATGAATGGTCATGACATATGAATTGTTTATGTGTCAATATTTTTAATTTTTAATAAATAAAATATTGAAATTTATTAAAATAATTAAACGGGTCCATCTTATCACTTCTAAATATGAAAAACTAAAAAAATTAAAATATTGATACCAAGTTGAAAAAAGAGAAAAATATTAGGAATGTTTTTCAACTAAATACTTTGAATCACAATTTCTTGATATAAACTTATTATAAATTCCTTTTTCTTGAACTAATAAAGAGCTTATATCATAAGCTTTAATTTAAAATATATATTGAATTTTTTTTTGATAAGATATAAAAGCATAGAAATCAAGAAATTTATCTCTTAAACTAAATTTGTTCATATTAAGGTGTTTCAAGTTGTTCAGAAATTTATGATAATATACAAGTTTACTTATGTATTATTTTGTTGCTTATTATTTTTCAAATTAATACTTCTTTTATATTGAAATTATGAAATCAAATTATATAATAGTATTTCTTTTTAAAAAATAGATAATAATTAAAAATTTAAATTTGATAGGCATAAAAATAAAATTTATTATATATTTGATTTTATAAAAAATTACTACTTTTCTTATTCTAGTTTCAGGATAAAAGTTATATAATTCAATTCCAATCAATAAAAAGAAACTGGAATATTGATACCAAGTTGGGGAAAAAATAAAACACTATAAAATTATATAAAAAAATTAAGTTAAATTTTTTATGGGTAAGAGATATGTTAATATATTTATTCAAATACATATTATAATGATGGAATACAAATAAAATTATGATAATATGGTTAAATTATTAAAAAATTGATTATATACAAATAATCAAATAACTACATTGTATCACCTACTCAGTATAGGAAATACGACTTATTTAATAGTAATGTTATTTTTTAAAAGATATTTTAAGTTTCGAAGAAAACACGTTAAAATCTAGAAACCTTGATATAAAAAAGAATCAAATTAAATTAAACAATTAGTGGAGGAAAAATTTCTCCAAAAAATACGTAATCCATATATATATATAACATGATTTTTTAAAAACATTTAATATAGTACTATTAACTTTTAATGTAATTCAAATATTATAATTTATTCCAATATTAGTATGTAATATTATTCTACCTCTTTAATAATAAGGATACCAACATAGTAAAATTTCAATAATATTACCCAATTATAATTCATAAATTACAAGCTAATCCCGTTTTTTGTTTTTAATTATACACCTGTTTAAACACTTGTAAAATCTTAAATATCAAGAATAACCATTTTAAAGCATAAAAATCAATAATGTACCTTGTTATTTTATTTTGACTATCAAAATTTTAAAAATATTATTTTAAACAAGAAAAAAATAAAAAATAAAAAATAAAAAATAAAAATAATATAATTAAATTAACATTTGTGAAATTATTAAATCAAGAGAAGCAAATCCAAACCAAAAACTCAAATAAAAAATTAACAAAAAGAAAAAAAATAAAAATATAATGAACCTAGAGATGGGGAGAGACAAAGACATATGCATAGACTTTATTAAAGGTCATTTGTAACTTTGTTCTAAACAATGTTTTAGTCAAATTTGAATTTTTATTTTTACTTAAAATTAATTTTTAAAAATGTTTTTGAATTTTTTTTGATGTGCTAATGTAAAAAATAATTTTTAAAAAAATAAAAAAAAAATTATTTTGATTACCACACTCTCAAACACCCATTTACTATGCTTTCTCCTTTTTCTCAAATTAAATCTATCCTCTTCTCATTATCCTCTTTCTTTAAAATTCCTTTAAAAACCCTTAAAAACTTTGTCAAGTTAATCACCCAAATAAAATTATCTGTACCATAAAATTAATTAAATTATTTTTGTGAAATAATTAAAAATGTTTTTCCCTTCTTTTTTTGTATAATCCTCCATTTCTCTCAATTATTCTCTTAATTGGGTTTTCTTTCTATTATTATTTTCCCCTGAAAACCTAAAAAAACTTATTTCTTTGAAGTTAATTTACTGGTTTTACATGCATACATACATGTATAATTATTTTATATCTTTGAAGTTAATTTACTGGTTTTACATGCATACATACATGTATAATTATTTTATAATTGTATTGACTTGATATATTTTTGGTAACAAAATTATCATTTATAGTAGACTTGAAAGGACCGTTGTAATTTTATTTTGATAAAAAAAATATTTTGATTTCCTCACGGAGAGTATGAATTGAACTTACTTGATTACTGGTTGTTGTATACCAAATTTATTTAGAGATGATCTAAATATTTATTCTATTGAAATTAATAAGTTTATAACCAAGTAAAAATTGGTAAATGGGCTTATATGCTATTGAGATTTTCATAATATTTTTTTTGAATTTGATTTTATTCTTGGTTATAAGTTTTGAAAAAACTAATTTCTCAATTAAGTATTTTTACTTATTAAAAATAATTTTTAATTTCTCTTTATTAATTTGAAATTCCTTTTGAATGACATTCAATTGAATGGCGTATTGCATTTCTCTTTGAGTGGGTAACATAGTAAGAGAATTTAATTTTTCTTGAACTTTAATAGTATAAGGAATACTAGTTTCAATAGTTTGATAATATGACTGAGGGATAGCTCTATTAAATTCTATACCTTAAAGATTTGAAGGTAGCTAGAAGGAATGCCACTTGTTGATTTTCTAGGGTTTAGGTTTGTAACTTTGATGGGGTCATGTCTAGCAAATTGAAAGATGATCTTGGTGTTTCCAAGCCGATCTTCTACGATTTATACTAGATTATTCCTAAATGGTAATGATCTATAAATACTTACTCGAGGTAATTCTCAACTATTTGGATGTGTGATTTGATCCCACTGGAATCGTTTAGGCACTTGATATTTGAATTATAAGGATTAACTTCTAAAAGGAGAGTATGATCTCTAGGTGGTTTTTTTAGGCTTTTGGAGCTTGAAGTATATTAGTCAGGGTCTTAATACTTAAATTTAAAGTTTTAATGATATTAAAGTCAAATAATGATACAGTAAAATTAGGGTAGCGATTGAAGTATACTAGTCCATTAGTAAGATTAGAGAAACTACAAGTAATGAGTTTGAAAAATTTATAAATCTAGCATCTCTTAAACACATGATTATTGGGGAGTTTAAGCCTAAATGATGAAGATATTTGACTGCAATTTGAACTAGATTTATATGAATTTTTCATGTCTTTTCTTAAATTTATCTATTTTATCAGGTTGAGTTAAATGAAGGATTTCTACTTGAGAATTGACTCGTAAGGTTTGTTCAATAGTTTTTATTAAATAATTCATCCATCTATCAAATGTTCCTATTTAATATATAATTTTCTTTTATTTTTCATGAATATTCTAGCAGAGTGAGTGAGCCCAACCATCAACAAATATTTCAAAAACTTTTACTATTTCAAATTCACTCTTCATGACTACTTAAATACTAAAAGATCAAATGATGAAACTATCATTATCAGATGACCTCATCGAAATAATTACTTAAAAACTTGATTAATTAGATATAAAAAATTCATCAAAATAAATATTTGTCATAAATCAAGATGAAAATGCTCAAAGTAAAATTAAAAATCTTATTGAGCAATCTCAACAATATCTTCTAATTAATAAAATTAAAAATCCTAGATTAAGCCAATATCAAAAACCTAAAATCATACACTACTACAACATACCAACACTTTTTTATATTCAAATTAAAGACTTACCTTATCAAACCCAAGCTCGACAATAAAAATATTTATGAATGAAATATAGATGGTTATAGAGAATACAATATCATTAACAAACTCCAAGAAATAGCAATGGCCGCTATGACATATAAATGTAAAAATCAATCAAACAAGAAAATTGCTCAAGCATTAGTCTTTGGCTTTACTAGCCAACTTAAAGGTTAATGAGATCATTATTATCTCACTAAAACTGATGAAGAACTCAAATTAAATGATGCCAAGGTAGAAAAAAAAATACTTCTACATCTATTAAAATAAAAATATATTGTCTCAATTTAATATTCACTATCACTAAACAAACATTTCATAGGAGACCCTCAACAATTTCAAGAAAAATCATCTAAAATACTCTCAAATTTAACATATCCTGAACTTTAAAATTTTATATGGTAAGCTTTTTCAAAAGTTTTTGTTAGAAAAGATTGTCAATTTCCTTCCGAGAAGGAAAGATTTCTATCTAGACTCTCAAAGTTATTTGCCAAAAAGGTTAACTCTCAAGGATTGAGAATTTACATAATGGATCAATACCTTATGAAGTCCTATCATATGGAGATCTCATGACACATACCAATAATGAGGTATCATCCCTCTACATAGATCTTAAACTCAAGGAAAAAAAAAATTCATGAAAGTAGAAAAGAACTAGGTTTATTATGTGCTCAAGGTTACGAAATTCTAATTACCCCTTCATGAAAGTACTATAAACAAATTAGAAAATAAAAATCAAAAGCCAAGCATTAGCAAAAACCTTTATACAAAAATAAAAAACTACAACTTCAAAACAATCAGCTTGTTGCAAATGTGGTTAAACAAGACACTATAAAAGTCAAAGCAAAATAAAAAAATAAATTCAAGAATTAAAAACCTAAGCTTATTATGTCTGTCAAAATATTTATAAATGGAATATAGACAGTTATAGAAGACAGAATGTCATTAACAAATATATAACACAATGTCATTAACAAATGTATATATATAAAACAATTATGGAAGCCAATATATATCCTAATCACCTAAATCATCCATTAGTTTGGGAAAAACGTTCTCTGCAAAATCCGTAATTCACATCTATAAAACATCATGACTTTCTCACACACCTCCTAAATAAAAAAAAGATATCAGCATAGTAAAAATTTTATAGTACACCCAAATATTAATATTAATTCACAAACTATAGGATAATCCCCTTTTTATTCTTAATTATATGCCTATTCACAAACTATATGCATTTCAAGAATAAGCTTTTTAAATCATCATAAACTCGAATCGTAAGACTTGTAGTTATTTTATCTCTAAACTTTAACTCCACCGAGCGAAAGGATTCATAAATATTTATTCATATATGTGAATCATAATTTAAATCAGCAGGAACCTATATAAAATTTTTGTTGACACCAAACATGTTTGTTTGGAAGTGTGGTTGTGGTTGCTTTTCAAAGTGTTTTTTTACTTAGAAATATATTAAAATAATATTTTTTTATTTTTTAAAAATTATTTTTGAAATCAGCGCATCAAAATGATCTAAAAAACAAAAAATATTAATTTAAAGTAAATAAAAAAATAAAAAATTTTTAAATTTTTTTAAAAGTGCATTTGAAACACAAAAACAAACAGGGAATTCATTTTATTCATGGGATATGAATAGATTTTATACAAAAAGATGACTTCTTCAAATAAAAGAGTTTATAGATATTGTAATAATGATAAAAATTATTGTATAAAAAGAAATTGCAATTTTATAATGTTAAAATATAAATTTTAGCCTTTGAAATTTAATAATGATCTAGAAAATTTATTTTTCTCTCAATTTTCCAAGATTTTTTAATTAATTATAGGCAGTTATCAAATGTTAATAATAAAAATACAAAATATTTTACCTTTGGAAAACTAGTTTTATATTAAAACAAAAACTCCAAGCAACTCATTTTATTTTCTTTAATTAAAAAAATCTATTCGCATAAAAAAGGAAGCTCTCATTCCTTTTTTTTTTAAAGGAAAATATGAACTTTTTGTTTTTATAAAAATATGAAGAAATGTTGTTTCAATTTCTACATATGCTTATACGAAAATTAAGAGTTTTTTTTACATTTTCTTTTTGAAATTGTAGTGATATCTCTATGTATATACGTTCATAATTTTTAATTCTTATAAAATTATAATTATTCTATATATAAATTAAAAATATAGAAAATAAGATATTTTAATTAATAATTACTATCCAATTTTGTACAAGAAATATTTATATTTCGAGTATCAAAATCTAATTTAATCAAATAAACATGTTGTTTTTAATTTTTATTAAAATTAAATAAACTTATTAAATGTTAATAGAAATATATGTAATATATAGTTGAATAATATAAACAGTAAGCATGTGATAAGAAAACTAATTTATCTAAAAATAAATATTCCAGATAACACGTGTAGGGTGTCGAAAGGGAATGAGTAAATAATTGTATGAACGAGCGAGTATAAGTTAGAAATAACTCCTCCAAGTTTGTCTTTCCCGCGGCTATTAATGAGCCATCTCTGAACCACTTTAACGTACACACAAGAAGCGACTCTCACTGGAGATGAGGAAGGGAGAGAGAGCAAGCCATTAATGCGAAGCTCAACTACCAATCTTGTGCACTACAAGTAGTTCACATTGACACACACACTCTTACACAATAAGCACAGCTCACTTTGTCTCTCTCTCTCTCTCTCTAAATGAGTAATGTAGGGTTCTGTTTGTTTGTTTGGATTGGTTTGTTTTAGATCTAGAAGCGATCTGATTTTTTGTTATTATAAGTGAAATGTGGAATTCGGCTGAAAATGCGTTTACGAGAACGGCGTCGTTTAGGGAGGGGGGAGAGGACGAGGAGGCGCTTCGATGGGCGGCGCTCGAGCGCCTGCCTACTTATGCTCGAGTACGGAGAGGCATTTTCAAGAATGTTGTTGGTGATCATAAAGAGATGGATCTAAGTGAGCTCGGGGCACAAGAGCAGAAGCTCGTGCTTGAGCGCTTGGTTAGCTCTGTCGATGAAGACCCTGAGCGATTCTTTGACAGGATGCGAAAGCGACTTGATGCGTACGTAAAATCTTCTTCTCTTGTAACGGTTTTCAGAAAACATCAGTGAAAAGAATTGAAGAGGTTTTCTTTTTTATTTGATTTTGATGAGTTGTAGGTTTTGGTAATTAGTTGATCAGTTTTGGATATATGGTCTTTTGGTAGTTGAAACGAACTTACAATAAGACCTTAAGTGAGCTAAGCGAGTCCACCTAACCTAATTCATACGAGTCAGATTTTAATTATGCTTCACTGCATGGATTTTTTTTATAAGAAAATATATATATCTAGAATATTAATTACTTTTCAGTTTTCACATTTGTTAATTAGAGATCTATGGCCGGGGATGCATATTCTATAATGGTAAATTGTGTGGAGAAGGCGAGAAAGGTTTGCAACTTAGAATAAGATAAATACATTTTCAGGATTATATATATAAAAATACCAAGAATTTTGTTGATCATAGAGATACAAGAGACTACTAAAAGAAATCGAGGAATTTGATATATATAGAAAATGAGTGAAATGAATGTGTTTTTTGAGGATATAAACCATTGCTTTCACTCGTCTAAAACTCTCAAAAAAAAAAAAAAAAAAAAGTAAGCCAATATTAATTGCTTATTGGGTTTGATTCTTCTGAACTAAACTGATCATAACTGATTGTTTTAACTTCAACATAAATTATCTTAATTTTTTGGGTGGACACTTGCTATCTTCGATTAATTTGTTATGATTTTCACAGAGTACGTTTGGAATTTCCAAAGATTGAGGTTCGTGTTCAGAATGTGACTGTCGAATCTTTTGTCCATGTGGGAAGTAGGGCCCTCCCAACCATCCCCAACTTTGTTTTCAACATGACCGAGGTATAATAATCTTAGTTAAGAAGCTTGTTCGTATACTTTTTCCTTAATTAAGACCAGAGATCTCGTTCTTTGGCTATTTCTCTTCTTGTTCAATAATTTTGAATTTCATATAATCTATTTGTATCTACGTTTTGATCAAAAGGCGCTTTTAAGGCAATTGCGGATATATAGAGGAAACAGAAGCAAGCTAACCATTTTGGATGATGTTAGTGGGATTATAAGGCCTTCTAGGTATTCAAGTTTTGAGTTTACATGAGTGGGATCGGTTGGTTATTTTTGAGTCGCATTCTTTCTCTCTGGTCTTAGGTATAAGTGTTATTTTGTAGATTGACCCTCCTATTGGGGCCTCCAAGCTCTGGAAAGACAACACTACTCTTAGCTCTTGCTGGACGTCTTGGAAATGATTTGCAGGTACTAGGATTTTGTTTATCTTACAAGTAATTTAAATAGGATGACTTCTGCTGCAGCTCTCCCATGCCCGAACCTCTGCCGGGTTGACATGATAGGTTTCTTGTAATAATAAATGAAATAATTACATACTAGCTTAATTTATACCTTTTTTTCAATGGAGCATATGGATTTTATTTTCGTTCAATGCACTTTTTTTTTTTTTAAAATCTCAATATCTTCCATCAAATATTTTTATTATTTGATGATGTTACTTTTAAATAGTTACCAGTACTTCAACTTTCATTTTATATCAATCAAGTATATGATTGTTTTTTGGATTTTGATGCACATACTTTTTTTATTATTAAAATCAAGTACTTTTTTAAGAAGTACTTAATTGGAACAATAAAAAAAATTAGTGATATTTGATTTTTTTTAAAAAAGTTAAGAGTAGTCAAACGTTGAAAAAAAGTATAAGGTTGGTATAATAGAAGTGCTAGTGTAAGCACGTCGAGCAACTTTGGACTCTCGTATTGTCAAGGTATCATTTCATCAATGGAGCTATGCTGCATGATGAAGATGGACCAAATTTTGAGGGCCTATGCAAATATACATCTATTGCATGGAGAATCACGTTCTCTTTCAGCTATGGAATCATGTGATGATGTGCTTTCCAGTTACATAGGATTGAAAGTAATATCTGTGGTTCCATTAATGTGATATTCTCGCTGAATATCTTCTTGTCTTGTTGCTTATTCACTCTGCATTGCAATTGAAGATGTCTGGGAAAATTACTTATAATGGACACAGTCTAAATGAGTTTGTTGCTCCGAGGACTTCGGCATATGTCAGTCAGCATGATTGGCATGTGGCTGAGATGACTGTAAAAGAAACTCTAGAGTTTGCAGGATGCTGCCAAGGTGTTGGTTCCAAATATGGTAAGATTTAAAAAATCATATCTATGGCTGTGCTGCTTTATTTGTTTTCTTCTTTGTCCCCTTTTTTTCACCCGAATCCCCTTAGCTATTGTCACCTAAGACCTATCCCAAAAATTCACACCTGCACCTACTTATGAATATACGAACTAAGATCTCAGTGCCCAATTACCTAGATGCTGACAAAGACGCTTGTATCAGATATGCTTTTGGAGCTTGCAAGAAGAGAGAAGTTCGCAGGGATAAAGCCTGATGAAGATCTTGATATATTTATGAAGGTACTCATAATTTGTAAACTTGTTCCAGCCAGTTTTTCTTGCCTAATAATTTGTTGCTGATTGGGTTGGATCTTCACTATATATTTTTCTCTCCAGTCATTAGCTTTGGGGGGACAGGAGACTAACCTGGTGGTGGAGTACATAATGAAGGTACTCTCTAGATCCTGGTTAATGTTTATGTATACATTAATCCTGGTGCAGTTATATTATTTATAAAGTCCTTACTCTTTATGGGTACACAAATCTTTTATATTGAAAAACTCAGTCCATCCTCTTAATGATAGTTTTGGAAGAGAAAGCCTTCTTGTTATTTGTATGTATTTTTAAAGTTTTTTCAATAATATTCTTGAGAACCATAGAACTTTACTCTCTAGCATGGAAATGTAGTCAATGATGTTGACTATCTTAGATGTTTGAAAGGGTAATAATATAGACTGCTAAAACTGTTTCTTGTGCATGCTTTGTGCAGAAATTTACTATCTCAAAGTAGCATAGAAATAATAGTATTGAAAAGTAATGTGAAACTGTTCTTTCGAACATGGATTGAACTTATTGATAAACTGAGTTTATTTAAAAAGAGAACATCTACCAACAAGTCTGTACAAGTCTTCTTTTGGACTGCTGCTGGTTATCATTGTTTTTCTAATTGTTTTGAAGCTCCAACAACTATATTATTTTCTGATTCAATTTGTGTCAAAATTATCCTGCATTCTTCTGTCAGTGGCCTGTTCATACCAATTGGAGTATGCGATGCTTCAGGTCTTATTTATGCCAGTATGCCCACATAATCAAGAAAACAGAAAACAAATGTTAGCCTGTTGTTCTAAGAAGCTCTTAGCATAGCATCCTTGTTTTTCCATTGAAGTTTGGTTCGGGTTGGGAATAAGCAATTGGAATCAATAATTCTGCTATTTTCTAAATGAAATGTTGTATGCTGGAACTTTTGACGTGTAATTTTATTTGCTCAGGATTAACCATCCATACAGATACTAGTTTGGGTAAAAGTTATTAGCAATTGGGAGGTGGTTAAAAAGGAAAAATGCCTCTTAAATGAAGCATGGGACATTGTTTAGCATGTATGGAGCAAATTTATCTTGCAAGTAGTTGCTTAGAATCATCCCTAAAAACTTTTCTGAAGTACTAAAATATATCTGACAAAGATTTTAGGTTTGGACATATGTGCTGACACATTGGTTGGTGATGAAATGCTTAAAGGGATCTCGGGGGGGCAGAAGAAGCGACTTACAACAGGTCTATATATTGACTGACCTCTGTTTATTTATTTATTTTTTTTCCTTTGGGTTGTGGTTTCGTGTGTGCCAGAATGCTATATATACATCTGTGTTTGATTTTCAGGTGAATTACTAGTTGGTCCGGCTAGAGTGCTGTTCATGGATGAAATATCCAACGGGCTCGATAGTTCTACTACATATCAAATCATCAAATATTTAAGGCATTCAACCCGTGCACTTGATGGTACCACTGTCATTTCTTTGCTGCAACCTGCACCCGAGACATACGAACTATTTGATGATGTTATGCTCTTATGTGAGGGCCAGATTGTTTACCAGGGACCCCGTGATGCAGCTCTAGATTTCTTTTCATCTATGGGATTTAGCTGCCCTGAGAGAAAGAACGTGGCAGACTTCTTGCAAGAAGTAAGTAGTAAAGAGCTTGGATGTGAGTTTATTCTCCATTATTGTTATATTTATCTTATTGTAATTCATTATACAGGTTATTTCAAAGAAGGACCAAGAGCAGTACTGGTCTGTTCCCAATCGCCCTTATCGGTACATACCTCCGAGGAAGTTTGTTGAAGCTTTTCACTCATTTCTTGTTGGTCGAAGTTTGTCTGAGGAACTGGCAGTTCCTTTTGACAAACGTTACAATCATCCAGCAGCTTTGTCAACTTCTAAGTTCGGTGTAAAACAGAGTGAGCTTTTCAGGATCTGCTTTAACTGGCAGAAGCTTCTAATGAAACGGAATTCATTTATATATGTATTCAAATTTATTCAGGTAATGTTACTGCCTTTTTGGCTGAAATCTCAAAATTCTTTTTTGGTGATAAGCGAAATGATTTCTTTGGGCTTGATAGAAAAAATAATTAATGTTAACTTCTTGACGATGAGAGCTGGTTAATAATCACTCCCTTTTATTTGTTAAGACTTTTTAATGTATTCTTCTTCCATTCTCTCAGGAAGATGGATGTGGTTATGATTTTACCTATTTACTACTAGTTTATACAATTTCTAAGAATTATTTTGCAGCTTCTTCTTGTTGCATTGATCACAATGAGCGTTTTTTTCCGCTCAACCATGCATCGTGACACGATTTATGATGGAGGTTTATTTGTTGGGTCCATATACTTCTCCATGGTCATTATTCTTTTTAATGGCTTTACGGAGGTTTCAATGCTGGTAGCCAAGCTTCCAGTGCTCTACAAGCATAGGGATTTGCGCTTCTACCCCAGCTGGGCATACACACTTCCTTCTTGGGTCTTAAGTATTCCAATTTCACTCATGGAATCTGGTCTCTGGGTGGCAGTCACATACTATGTGATTGGATATGATCCTAATATTACCAGGTATATTAAAATCTTTCATGGATTTTTCTTCCAGTTTTGATGTTTGCTTGGAATGTATTTTTTTATTTTAATTTGTTAATCTGCTATAGTTTTTGGCAGTAGTTTGTAATTTTAGTGCTGCAATCTGCAGATTTTTTCGGCAGTTTTTGTTGTATTTCTTTCTGCACCAAATGTCTATAGCTCTCTTTCGTGTAATTGGATCCTTGGGCCGTCATATGATAGTTGCCAACACCTTTGGATCTTTTGCTATGTTGGTTGTAATGGCTCTTGGAGGATACATCATTTCGAGAGGTAATCAATGTTTTGCTGGATTTATGGTTATTTTCATTCCATTTTATTTACTCTTTTTGTTTGCTGTGACAGATTATATCCCAAGCTGGTGGATATGGGGTTTCTGGGTTTCTCCTTTGATGTATGCTCAAAATGCAGCATCAGTGAATGAATTCCTTGGGCATTCTTGGGATAAGGTTGTTATTATATGATCATCTGTTTCCATCTTCCTTAGAAATCAACTAGTTACATTGGCTTTTACTCTAAGTTGGTTTTTTCAAAAACTATTTTCCTTCAATTGTTAATTTACTTATAAATGAATGTTCAAAAAGTTTAATTATTGATTGTTGATTTTGACTCAAGGTTCATTGACTCTAGGAAACATGGAAGTATATTTTTGATACTAGCGTTACAAAGCATATTGTTTGATTGGAAGTATTGTGCTTAGTTAACAATTCTGACTTGCGGGAATGATTTTTAGGAGGAAAAATGGATAGGGTGAAGGATGAATTGGGTAAAATGGAAGGAGGGAGAGGAGAAAGGATGGATGGTCACTCATCCATCTAGTTTTTTTGTGAGCTATGAGAGTCAACCCATCCAATTACAAAGGAGAGGAAGAATGAAAATAATTGGGAGGATTGAAAATTAGTAGTGAGGAAGGACTGCAAGTGACATGGATCCTTCGGTCCTTTCTTGCATCTCCATCCTTCTTGCCAAAGCGAATTCCCAATCCCTCCCCTCATTCATATCCTTCTCTAGTCCATCTTGACAAACATACCTTTGAAGTTATTTTTTTTTTTAGTTACGACCCACTGTAATGTTCAAGTCAAGTTAAATGCAATCTTATTTAGTTCAGCATGATAATTATGTATAGACAAATAAAAAAATGAACCATGACGAGCCATTAACTGCGGTCAGAGCATAAACTATGTGAATATATATGAATCCTTTCCTGTCAATTTCTTTTGGCTATGCTCGAGATATGTCTATTGGTTGAAAGGAAAACCTTTTTTTTTTTTTTTTTTATGATAACCTTGAGGTTACCCCCTCTTAACATGTGGAGCTCCTAAATCCAAAATGCAATCGGCTTGGGTTTAGCACCTTGTTCATCTAATTAATTTCTATTAATTAAGTGAGCATTCATGCTTTGAAAATATAAACTCATTATTCTTTCTTGTTTGGTGATGTAGAGAGCTGGGAACAACACAGACTTTTCATTAGGTGAGGCACTACTGAGAGCACGCAGTTTATTTCCAGAAAGCTACTGGTATTGGATTGGAATTGCTGCTCTGCTTGGATATACAGTTCTATTCAATCTTCTGTTCACATTCTTCCTAGCATACCTTAATCGTAAGCCATCACTATTTTGAGAACAGTTTTCTAATCCTGTGCTTCCTTTGCATTGATTGTCCAAACAAACAAGTAGAGAGGTAATCACACCAAGGTCTTTGTTATTGTTTAACAGCTTTGGGGAAGCATCAAGCTGTGGTTTCCAAGGAGGAGCTGCAAGAGAGAGACAAGAGAAGGAAAGGAGAAAATGTTGTTATTGAACTGAGGGAGTACTTGCAGCATTCTGGCTCACTGAATGGTTAATAACTTTATTCTGGATTTGTTTTCTTCTAATTTCTAGTAAATATCAACCACAACTGAATGTTTGAAGTGTTTATTAATTGTAACTTCTGGCAGGAAAATATTTCAAGCCGAGAGGCATGGTTCTACCATTTCAGCCTCTTTCCATGTCTTTCAGCAATATCAATTACTTTGTGGACGTCCCTGTGGTGTGTAAATTCCTCCTCCCATGTATGTAATAAGTTTTCTGGAATATTTTGGAAAGGAAAATATCTCATCCTGGTATCTTTCCAGGAGCTGAAGCAACAAGGGATAGTAGAAGACAGATTGCAGTTGTTGGTTAATGTTACTGGAGCATTTAGGCCTGGTGTGCTTACAGCACTGGTTGGAGTCAGTGGTGCTGGAAAAACCACCCTCATGGATGTTTTAGCTGGTAGAAAAACTGGAGGGATCATAGAAGGGAACATACATATATCTGGTTATCCCAAAAAGCAAGAGACGTTTGCAAGAGTTTCTGGTTACTGTGAGCAAAATGATATTCATTCTCCATGTTTAACTGTTCTTGAATCGCTTCTTTTCTCGGCCTGGCTTCGGTTACCAACAGTAGTTAACATGGATACACAGCAGGTAATTATAAACATTTTTGTGCTATTTGATGTGTTTGGTAAAACATGACATTGTGAGGGTTGAACTTTTCAGGCATTTGTTGAGGAGGTTATGGAACTTGTGGAGCTTACTCCATTAAGTGGAGCACTGGTTGGTCTACCTGGAGTCAATGGTTTATCAACAGAACAACGGAAAAGGTTAACAATTGCTGTTGAATTGGTTGCTAACCCATCCATAGTGTTCATGGATGAGCCCACCTCAGGGTTGGATGCAAGAGCTGCAGCCATTGTGATGAGAACTGTGAGGAATATAGTAAACACTGGACGGACAATTGTTTGCACAATCCATCAGCCAAGCATAGACATTTTTGAATCCTTTGATGAGGTATTCATTTTCTTTTTAATTGGACAATATATAAACTGCATTGATCCGGTGCCACATGACATACCAATAGCTTGAATAGAGCTGTTAAATGCTTCTCTTCTTAAAGATCTGTCCACGCTTCAATTAGATTGGTGAAAAGACTAGAGGCATTAAAGGTTATATTGTTCGTAATATATTTGTCAATATGCTGATCATCCATGTCTTTCTTTACAGCTTTTGTTTATGAAGCGTGGAGGAGAGCTAATATATGCTGGTCCTCTTGGCCCAAGGTCTTGTGAGCTCATCAAGTATTTTGAGGTCAGATTACACATTTTTATTCCTCTAACATATATGATATGTGGCTTGTTTGTGCTACATATCAAATTTGAACTTGGCTGTATTCATCCATATGCTATACACAATTGTTTTGTAGGCAGTTGAAGGAGTGCCAAAGATTAGACATGGATATAACCCTGCTGCCTGGATGCTTGAGGTTACTTCTTCAGCGGAAGAAACCCGTCTAGGTGTGGACTTTGCTGAAATTTACCGAAGATCAAATCTACATCAGTACGTCCAGTTCCCAGAACTTTTAGTTTTTATTCAATTTGATGGACTGCCCCTATTCTCTCTCCTCCTTTCTAGCTCATGAAATTTTGATGTCTTCTTTTGTTTCAGACGTAATAGGGAGTTGGTTGAAAATTTAAGCAAGCCAAACAGTAGTGCGAAAGACTTGAACTTTCCAACCAAGTACTGTCAGTCATTTTTTGACCAGTTATTAGCCTGCCTTTGGAAGCAAAATCTATCTTACTGGCGAAACCCACAATACACTGCAGTCCGCTTCTTCTATACTGTGATCATTTCATTAATGCTTGGGACAATATGTTGGAGATTTGGTTCCAAAAGGTTTTCTGCTTAAACTTTGTTAAAGCAATCTCTCATAATTTTATGATTTCTTGCACATTGAATGACGTTGGGGTGCAATCATGCTTGGTTACTTTTGGTATTGCAACTGCACAATTTACTACTGTACTTAAACATTTTCTAATGATCTATTTGCTAAAGAGGATGATGATGTAAAATCAATCAAGTACATATTCTTTTACCGGGTCCACATTGGGAATTTGTTTCCAATTCTGCATAAACTCCCTGAAGCTTGGAAGAAATTTGAATTTTTTTATTGTTCCTCCCCCTTTATTCTGCACCTTTGTTTCCACTTGATTGCTGTAGCTAGTTTCAATCACATGAACTTTTAATGGCTACAGTCCCCTAGAAGCGTTTAGAAATCAGAGCAATTTTATTTAACACTGTTAGAAGGTTGATATGCGCACAAAACTATATGATATGGATGTGGGTCTAAAGGTGCTGTAATCGTAAGCAACAGAAATATAAGACAAGTCTTGCAAAGCAAAATTGGTGACTTATGATCGTGATGAAAAGAACCTCTATTAATTGTGAGAAAGAGGAGGGATCTTTACCCCTTTTCATTGATAAACAATTTTGAACTGTTGTTTTTGTTTTTCTATTAGTTTGTTCTCTCATTATCAAATTTCACATTTCCTTGGTCTAGAATTTAATTACGTTATATATCATATTTTAACATTTTAATACTTTTCTTCCAGGGAGAATGTGCAAGAATTATTCAATGCAATGGGATCCATGTATGCGGCTGTCCTATTTATTGGAATAACCAATGCATCTGCTGTTCAACCTGTTGTTTCTGTTGAAAGATTTGTTTCATATCGAGAGAGAGCTGCAGGGATGTACTCAGCTCTACCGTTCGCCTTTGCGCAGGTTTCGTTACTGGCCTTGTTTCCACCTTCCAAGTAAAAATACCTCTTGATTGTTCAAAAACGACCATTGAATTTCTTTCCTGTGTACAGGTTGTTATTGAATTCCCTTACGTGTTTGGACAAACAATTATATACTGCACAATTTTCTACTCCATGGCATCATTTGACTGGACTGCTTTGAAGTTTATTTGGTACTCTTTCTTCATGTATTTTACCATGCTATACTTCACCTTTTATGGAATGATGACGACAGCACTCACACCAAATCACAACGTGGCTTCCATCATTGCTGCTCCATTTTATATGCTTTGGAACCTTTTCAGTGGCTTTATGATTCCTCACAAGGTAAAGAACTAGTTGTTATTCAAAGCTTTTCGAATTGCGTGTCTAGCTTGATTCCCTACGTGCTCCTTGTATTTGGAGAGACAGGCAAAACTGGGAAAGAACTTGCATCTTGCAATTATTTTTTTGATTTCAGTCATGGCATTTTTTGTCCATTGCTGGAGAGGTCACCTAATAGTGCAGAATGTACCATGTACCAGCGCCTCTAAATTGTTATAACCACTAACCACTCACTTCTCATTGATGGAAAGTCATATATTCGGAGGATGACTGCTGAATATCCGAGCCTGCCCTTCCAATGAGCATCTTTGAGTTGTTTGATTGATGGTTCATATTGCAAATGCATGCTATCAGCTAATAGAAGTGGTTTTCCAGCATTGATTTAAACCTGAATGCCATGATTAAAAAAAAAAAAAAGACCCTGGACTATTTGCTATATCCATTACTAGTTCTACTTTTCTAAATCTGTTGATTTATTTGCTGTGAACAGAGAATTCCCATATGGTGGAGCTGGTACTACTGGGCAAACCCAATAGCCTGGACTCTTTACGGTCTCTTGATTTCCCAGTATGGCGATGATAATAAACTAATGAAGCTCTCCGAAGGGGATCGCTTGTTGCCTGTGAAGCAAGTTCTTCAGGAAGTGTTTGGATACAGGCATGATTTCTTAGGTGTCGCTGGTCTTATGGTGGTTGGATTCTGCGTGCTTTTTGGAGTGATTTTCGCTTTTGCAATAAAAGCCTTCAATTTCCAAAGGAGATAACAAGGTGACTATGTTTGTAAGTGATAAAAATCTTGCACCTAATTGTTCATGCAGCGTGCCAAAGCTAAAAGAAGAACACACTAAACTTGGGCGGGGGAAGTAGAGTGTTGCCAAGACGACTGGATTTAAATAAAACAGTAAAAGCAGAACCCTAAATTCAAATCCAACGTTACAAATAGGAATATCCGTATATGTTGATGCCGACATTATAGCAGCCCCCTTCAGATTTTTATATGAATATGACTTTAATGGAATGATTTATTTGTTTTAATCATCTCGAAAATAAATTCTTACTTCTTGGTGTAAAACAATATTGGCTTACACTGTGCGTCCAATTTCTTAACAATAAATATTTACTGGACTGTAGTTGCATCATTGAACTGTAGTGCTTGTACTGACATTTTCTGTTCACTGTTAATATCACACGCATGTTTGTGAACATGGTAGCTAAATAATCCCTGTTTATATTATTTTTAGGAGGTCGAGAAAGTGCTTGGGACAGTAGGCTAGGCATGAGAGAATTTGAGCATCTTGGACGGGTGAATGATAAAAATAGAGTTTTTAAATACTGGCAGGCAAGCTAAAACAGTGCGGAACTTCTCGCCCTGCAGATTAAAACGAAAGCTTAAACTGTAGTAATGGATGAGAGTCTTCCATAGGAGATGTATTTTTTAGAAAGGTATTAAAATAATAATGTTTATATTTTTTTAAAAATTATTTTTAACATTAAAACAATTTAAAAATATGAAAAATATTAAAATTATTTTTTTTAAAAAATAATTTTCTTAAAACACTGTTTGAAACAATTTAATTAAACTATGCAAAAATTTTAAATAACATCCTAGAAGCAGTAGTGGACACGTGTCAGTCCAACTGGCATTGCAGTATTAAATTTGATCATATTGCACTGAACTAAAATTTGACCAGCCTCTGCTTGCCTACTCAAGAAATAAATAACAAATGCACTGAGCGTCTTGGCCTGGCGGTGGGAGGGGCTTGTTTTTTTCTGCTGTTTCTGGGTTCGAGTTCTTATATGCACGCCTGTCACTCCCGTGGTGCCTTACATGCCCACTGGGTTTGCAGGGTGTTCAGTGGGCCGTGAGATTAGTCGTGGTGCACGCAAGCTGACCCGGACACCCACGTAAATCAAAAAAAGAAATAAATAACAAATGTTAATCATGTTAGTTTGTTTTTAATGTTTATTAATTTGAGTTTTTTTAGATTATTAAAAATTTATATTGTCATTAATTTCAGGGGATTATTATAAGTTGATTTAGACATTTATGTTAATAAAAAGAAAAAGAAAAAGAAATAACAAGTGTACAGTGGTCCATTCCATTTCAAATGTAACCATTTCTGCCCACATGCTTACCCACTCGCCTATTTTAGGGGAGAAAAATAAAACCACAAAGATGCTAGTTTGTCACAATCATCATTTCTAATCTTAATAATAATCGTGCATGTAATATATTTATAAGTAATGCCATATAAACAGATTTAATATAAGATTTCCATACAAACATATGTCATGTTTTTCTTATTACTTATTTACTGACATATAAATATGCATGTGAATTCAATATATAAAAAAAGTGTTCTTAAATCGTTTCCATGCATAAAATTCAAGAAAAAGAAATCTTAAAAAGTATGAAATTCAAACCTAATTGAAATTGTAAGAAAAATAAAGGTGAAAGAAAACAATAAAAATAAGTAAATCAAGTTATAAAAGAAAGAAAGTAAATACACGAAAGAAAGGTAAATTGAATGAACGAAATTACATTTGTGGGGCTAGTTATAGCACTTGAATGACTCTATTTATATTTGTACAGGATATTAAATTCCTAGTAATATCTTAAACTTAATCCTATACAAATTGTTCATGTAAGATAAAGAGATTAAATAATGAATTCTAATACAAATAATACTCTAACTAAAGCATTCCTCCTTTTATGATAGGTATATAAATCTTAATTTGTTATGTAACCCTAACTAGTTACATGGATGATTTCTATCTTTATATACCTCGAAATTTTAGTTGATTACATAAACTTTTTTAATTGATCCCTTCATCATAGTCAATTACATGACTCTCTTCTTGTGGTCGATCAGTTCCTCTTTATTGATCGTTGTCTTGTCTTTCTTATTTATATTTGATCATGAACTTATTAGTTGATTATATTATTCATGATGAATTTCATCTTATCTTTTTATGTACAATAATGAACAATTATTATTCTTATCTAATTAATATATGGATGTTTATTTTTAGTATAAACAATGTCTTCTATATTATTTTATTTCTTAAATGAATGAATATTTCACCAATTATATTTAATTAAATTGATCAATCAAATCTATCAAATATAATGTGACAAGTGACATTGTTCATCTAAAACTGTTGATCATGTTTTAACACGTATCTAACATGTCAATCATGCTATCTAGTCAATGCAATTTAAAAAAGCACGTGCTCTAGTCCTTAGGCATGATGTTTAGGTTTTCACAGCATGCAATGTTTAAGTCATAATTGATTTACTAGCTACATGCTCATTTTTTTCATAAAACCCTCAATTCCCTTCAACATAAATCATATGTACTTAACAGAGAAATGATCCAAAAATCTTGAATTCTCCTTTCATTAACCCTAGTAATGACACCACTAAATTATATTTTTTTATGGCTCGATACTACTATTGTGGACATTGGCTAGCATAACATAATGCAACAACACTTTGGTAAAGAATGAAACTGTCATAAGGTTTCGCTGAGATTCAATTGTCTAAAATACAAAAATATTGTTGGCTACCATTTCTCTATTTCATATTTATATGCAAGGACTTGATGATTTTCTAGGTTTTATTCAACAAAGAAATAAAGAAGTTCATAAACATTTGAAAATTCTAAAATGTCTTCTCATCTTTCATATTATATTTACGAATAACAATACTTATATCTTTCTACAATTGGAACTTAACGATTATTTTGGTCTTATCACCTTGGGATACCAATGAACAAATAAAAAGATGAATTTGTTCAAAAACTAGAACCTTTACAATATATGTGGAAATATAAACTAGATGGAGAAACTTAGGATTGGCTTTAGAAATAATTTTTTTCCTAGGCTTTTCTACTATTGTAACAAAAAATGTGTCCTTTTTATACTTCTAACAATTTCATCATTGAAATTTGTATTTCATAGTTCCTTTTAATGAAATCCAACTTATTTTCACCTTAGTATATTAATTCTTGAACAAAAAAGCTCTAGGTTTACTTGAACAATTTTTGAACAAAACTGTTTTTTTAGCTTAAACTACTAATTATACTAAACTAACAACTAAAATCTTTTTTATAATAGAGAAATAGAAATTTAATTTGTATTGTGAAAAATAGCCTAGCATATTAGTGCATTGTATTTGAAACTAAATAAAGAATAATTTTGCGATAGTCTTTTATTCTTTAAACAATATTATTTATCTATATTGACTTATAATACTTTAAATAGTAACTTAAATTCATGTTAAAAGTCGAGAAAAATAAATTCAAACTAATAAACAAAATCAAGCCTAAGCATTAAACCTTAAGCACAAACAATGTGTTTAGAGTAATATAGTTCCTGTGATCTTTTGATTGATCTTATAATTCATTTAAAGGTATCAACTTCTAGTGTTGTCTTCATATAAGGGTAATAACTATTTAAATATTAATCATTGATCAATCAATAATGCATTTACATAGCTTGATTTACTGATGATATGCATCTATTTTCAGAACTTTTGCTACCATATATGGACCCTCCCATTTAGGAGATCATTTGCTATATTTTCTTATGTCAATATTGTGATGTTTGTTTCTTTGTTTAAGAATTTTATGTGGTACCCTAGCACATTGGATAACTTTATCTTGTTTTTTCTTTTTTTTCATCTAGTCTTACCTTGACATTTGGTCTTCTCTTCACTTCTTTAGCTCTTGGATTATTATTTTTCATAGACTTCTTGTCTATCTTAACTATAACCTTATCTATTTTTCTAGAGATCTCTTTAGTAATCTATCTCTTTAATAGATCATAATCTATTACAACCTTGTTTATCATACATTGAATTTGGGTGCTTCTTGAAGATGTTTATTATAAACTGTTTTATTGGTCTATTCAACATCCAAAGTCTTTTTCTTTGGTAAAATATATGGTTGTGTATCATCTCCTCTTACTAAGGTGTTTAAGTGTTACATTCTTCTAGACTGAGTTTTGGACAACTATACTTGTTTCATCTCCATTCTAAATCTAAAAGATATTGATGGTTGATGACAAGATCCTCATCCTCCTTATTATTTGGTTTGGATAATTTATGTTGTGGTTGGTGTTTACGCTTATCATTGTATTGTCTTTCAGGCCTAAATATTTTAGAATGCCACTAAGTTATTATTGAATCAGCATTGCCTCACAATTTTATTCACCCCTTAGGATTTATAATAGTATATGTACCTTTTTCTATTCTTAGTATTCGTGACCGATTCTAACATTTATCGTGGTTGATCAGACATTACCTTTTATAATTCATCATCATAAAAGAGTCTTTATAAATTATAGATAATCATTGTAGTTGTTACCATAGGGTACAAATCATTATCCACTTTCATCCTTTTTATAGAAAGAGAATATGACCCATTTATAATGCCTTGTGAATCTGGTTCATGAAGATAACATAATTGTTAATGTCATGTCCTTATAAATCATGTCACTTATAATAATTTTTTCCAATTAATCATGTTAGCAGTGGGGATTGAATGATTGTTAAGGAGCTTAATTTTCCCTTAACATATCAATTGGTTAAAGATTTCCTTAACTATTTTGATTTCATAGGAGTGTTCTTTGTTTTCTTCAACCATTTTGATATCTTTTATATTTTTTCTGCCAAGTTTATTAGCCTATTTAAACTTTCTTAATACATCAATTTCAAACATTCTTCCTTCTTTAAATTTATAACTGATACAAGTTATTCCTAGACTTCTTCTAACTCTTTATTAGAGTTTGAGTTAGTCATTGAATGAGTGTTTGAGACTTTATTCAAATAGCCAACAAAGTATGTTTTTTTTAATGGTTTTTTTTTGTTTATTTTACCAATATCTTTTCATAATGAGCATTATCAACTATTAAGATGTAGATGTCTAAACATCTAATATCTATGAATTGTTTCCTTATGTTCCACTATTCTTTCTAGAATGATTTTAATACACTTCCGCTTTATTATAGTTATAGTGCACTTAGTTTTGAATATCGTAAATTGAAGGTCATAACTCTTAATTGACTCTCCTAGGTCTTGAACAATCTTGGGTAAGTCAGGCAATGTTACTTCTAATTTTGTTATATAGAAGTGATCATTCTAATTATTGATGAAGTTAGGTGACAATGCAGAGAACTAGTGAAAAAGTTGTTTTAGTTAGTGATAAACCAAACAACCTTAGTTTTACGAAGGGGTTCACTACATCATTGTAACAATGGTCTTAAACCTAGTGATGTGTTACCTCATAGATTGGTTGTCTTCCCTAGAGAATTGTTTGATATCTATAATATTTATTCCTTTAAGAATTAGGTGCAATTTGTCAACACATTTTATATATCAACGCTTATATGTAGGTCTTATTGTTCATCTAATTTTTAACCACGTCTTCTTTAGGTGCTTGGCTAGTTCAATCATGCTTGCCATTCCTTTTTCTTGTTGACTAGCAAAAGGTGGTTATTGTGCAAGGAGATTGCGACTCTTTTATTGTAAAACAGTCTATGGAGGTATTAAGCTACCTATTAACAGGTTGTTACATAAAAAATAAGGATTAGGGCTATATAATTTGTATGTGGTTGCCTATATTTCTACAAGGCAATCAGCGCATGAAGGGCTATTATGCCCAGGTTAGGGTATTATTATTATTGTTATGTCTGATACATTGGTATATATCACATTACATGAGGCATGATAGTTTCAAGCATCCTTACTAGAGTTTTTATGTCTATAGAAATCATTGGGACTTGCCTCTTAAGTATATAGACTCACATAACTCCAAACATGCTTTGTCGCAATTCATTTTAGATGTGATTCAATTGATTTGACATGGATTGCATAGTTTTATTGACTATCACTATATTATTATGGCATGTTATGTTTGTTGTGTTCTCCATCTCTATCTAGATGACATTTATATCAACATTAGAGAGGTTTAAGAAATGATAGAAAATTGTTCATTTACTAGTAGCCATAACTGATTAACTCGTACTTGTCACAACTAGTAGTGACTTACTTATAATGGCATCTGTTATGTAAAAGAGATATGTGTATAGCTATGTTTGAAGCATAAATACACGTACATGCCTGTCTATAGTTGGTGGTGGTGGTGACGTGGTTAAAAGAGGTGAAAACATGAGTGACTGCATGAGGATATGTTTAAATGCGATTCTATGTTTTAAATGTGAGTTATAAGATGGATATACTTCTCATATCATATCTAACACTGATTGATCATAGGAATCTATGATGATGAAGCAATATTAGGTTCCTCATAACCAAGAAACTAGCCCATTGTTGTTGCTTGTAATAATTGTTCATCAAGTGTAGCAGCAACAAGTTTACATGTATTTTTCTTTGGTAATATTTTTGTTGGTTAATTGAACAAAAATTAAATATATCCCACCAAGCATGCCAATCTATTGATGTTGGTTCAAATGTTTATGGGTCAATTGTGCTATATGTTCTTTGTTCCTTTCTTTCAATAAGAAGAAACTATAACTAAGAACATAATCTTCAGAGAAGGTAGGTAGCAGACTTGTTAAATCAAGTGGAGTATGGAGATACTAGAAATCAAACATTAAGAAAATGTTATTTGTTTTGTCTAACACAATAATTGAAAGAAAACAAGTGTAGAAGAAGAAGAGAGGGAAATTGTAGAAAAAATAAAGCTGCTCGAAAATAATAAAAACAAGTAAATAAAGTTATTAAAAAACAAGTAAATACCAGAAAGAAAGATGAATAAATAAAATTATATATAGGGGTTGGCCACCCTTTTTTTATGAATCCTTATACAAAATATACTTTAATTAAAGCGGTTTTTTTTAGACAGATAACTTATAGTCATATTGGTAACAAAGTTGTAAAGGTAGTAAGGGTAAAAGTTGTCGCAATAGTTGTTAGTTAGTGATAATAATAATAGTAATGGTTATATTAGTTACAAGTGTCATTAACTATAATGATGATGAAAAAATTATTGATCATTATATAAAACTCATCACTTATTAAACCTAAAAACAATATAACACAATGAAAATAAATATTCAATTATTAAACTACAATAAAACAAAATTATAACATAAAAAAACCACTCTATGGGGCATGTACTTATGTAAGAAGTTTATCAATAAAATATAAGCTTATAAAATAAAAATTATAATAAAATTAAAGAAAAAAGTGCTGAAATGTTGAAAAAACATTGAAAATGAAAACTTTGGAACCAACCATTGAACCTTCCTACAAAATTCAATATACTTATTTTCTTGGTCCATTATAATTTATTATGTTTTTCTTACAATGTAATCCAATTTTATATCCATATTATCTTATCCAATTCATTATTATCCTTATTATCCATATTATTACGATTCTCAAATATTCCTCGTTAATATACTATATTGCATAAGTATAAAATTAGATTTTACGATAATAATCTCATTCTAAGTATGTTGCTATAATTTATATTCAACCAAAACAAAATGATAAATGGAAAATGCAATGCCATCTACTCGGGTGTTAGCTAAGTGAGTTATTTACTACTATGTATATTAACAAGAAAAACTAAAAAAGAAGGGGATTTTATTGTATCCTTCCGCATTAAATATTATTCATTGGAATAATATTTTTCTTTCTTTCTTTGGTTTTTCTTTAATCTATGTTTTTTTTATTTCAATTATATCCTTTAATATTAGGTTTATTGAGATTGAGTTTCTTAAATTTTTTTAATCTACTTTTTATAAGGTTCAAATTAGATTAATTATAATTTTATTTTATTTTTTCTAATTTGGCCCGGGCCAAGAACTAGGTTAATAAATTATTGAGTTGATTTATAAGGTTAATTTGGATTTAATAACACTAGAAGATAGCTTTTGAGAGACATCATGATTTTAAGAGATTTTTTTTTAATATGAAAAAAAAATATATAGACATTGCTAATGTTTTTATAGTAGAAAAGGTATAAAATCGTGTAGAGATTGGTCTGATATGACCCAGTCAACTTGACGAGTTCAAAGACAACCCGGATGACCAGTAAAAATATAGTTTGACTCAAAATAAATATTCAAGATGAGATTTTTTTTAATTAATATTGAGACAAAAATATTTTGGATCAATTTGAATCAACCAAAGTTAACATATCAATTTGCATATTGGGTCATGTAACTATAATAACCCTATAAAAAGTACATCAAAATGAAATATGAAACTCATTTTCTAATAAACTCAATATTGAAGGATGAAATTGAAAAAAAAAAAAAGAAAAACAATTTGAGTCAAGTTATCATACCTGCAATTAGGATCATAAGATTAAGATAACCTTATAAAAAGTAGATTAAAAAAAATTAAGAAACTCAATCTCAATAAACCTAATATTAAAGGATATAATTGAAATAAAAAAAAAACATAGATTAAAGAAAAACCAAAGAAAGAAAGAAAAATATTATTCCAATGAATAATATTTAATGAGGAAGGATACAATAAAATCCCCTTCTTTTTTAGTTTTTCTTGTTAATATACATAGTAGTAAATAACTCATTTAGCTAACACCCGAGTAGATGGCGTTGCATTTTCCATTCATCATTTTGTTTTGGTTGAATATAAATTATAGCAACATATTTAGAATGAGATTATTATCGTAAAATCTAATTTTATACTTATGCAATATAGTATATTAACGAGGAATATTTGAGAATTGTAATAATATGGATAATAAGGATAATAGTGAATTGGATAAGATAATATGGATATAAAATTGGATTACATTGTAAGAAAAACATAATAAATTATAATGGACCAAGAAAATAAGTATGTTGAATTTTGTAGGAAGGTTCAATGGTTGGTTCTAAAGTTTTCATTTTCAATGTTTTTTCAACATTTCAGCACTTTTTTCTTTAATTTTATTATAATTTTAATATTTATTTTATAAGCTTATATTTTATTGATAAACTTCTTACATAATAAGTACATGCCCCATACAGTGGTTTTTTTATGTTATAATTTTGTTTTATTGTAGTTTAATAATTGAATATTTGTTTCCATTGTGTTATATTGTTTTTAGGTTTAATAGGTGATGAGTTTTTATATAATGATCAATAATTTTTTCATCATCATTATAGTTAATGACACTTGTAACTAATATAACCATTACTATTATTATTATCACTAACTAACAACTATTGCGACAATTTTTACCCTTACTAC
>Ga0307517_10001954_pt1 | contig 33659 bp, 30 predicted proteins | sample 23_EM_MG_FD_194515 | JGI IMG/M metagenome (GOLD analysis project Ga0307517, IMG submission 194515) | Populus trichocarpa ectomycorrhiza microbial communities from riparian zone in the Pacific Northwest, United States - 23_EM | ecosystem: Host-associated > Plants > Roots > Unclassified | place... | reverse complement strand
TGATCACTCCATATTCCATACTACTATTGGTATGTAGGCATTTGGGCCGCATATTCATTTATAGTCTATCATGACGAAGAGATCGAAGACTGTCTACTGGTGGAGTGGGGACACCCTCAGATAAAATCGCAGTTCGGGAGATTCTCTGAGTTGAGCTGGGCAAGTTCTCAGGGTCAAACAGTGTTCGCACTATGTTCTGACGAACTGAATTGTTAAGAAGATACTTCTTAACTAGAGAAGTTAAAGTAGCATGAACATTAGTATAAATAGTAGGCCTCTCCCCCAGTGGTTGAAGAATTATCAAGCAGCGGAGAAGAGACCTTAACAATATAACAAGTTAGCGAGTTATATTCTAACTCTTTGATATTTGACTACTCTTTATTACTTTACCTTTATCAAACAATTAACAACGAGCCTTCCTGACTATTAATCCGTTGTCTCGAATATCCTTGGCATAGTTAGCTCGGAATCCTACCGTGTTAGCTACCCCGTAACAGGGACCTATAAAGACAACTCACACAAGGGTCAGCGATTTCATGAGTCTTGATGCGACAGAGACGCCCTTTATACCACTGCGTAGCTGGCATCGAGCCCAACATCCTCCTGCAATCGGATTCAGGATCGGAGCAGTGGTTGTGGAGGAATCTGCCATCGAGTTCTGAGATCGCTAGGACCCGTGATCATTCAGCCCTGTAACTTCATGAATAATAGCCCTCTCAGGATCAACCTTATACCCCTGGATAGCTGGCATCGAGCCCAGGAACCTCCTAGTGTCGGATTCAGGATGAACTGTGTGGCTGTGGTGGAGTGTTGAAGCTGTGACCCTGGAGTGTGGATGTTGAGCCAAAGGGTTGTGATGAAAAGAGTGTGTTGCATCCCGTCCAGTTTGAGGCTAAGTGCCGAGAAACCACCAGGCACTATGCTAGACTTGAGAGTATTATGGCTATCACTCATTTTCAGACTGGAGTGAGCTGGCATTTTCGCTCATTCAAAGATGATGTTCTGAAAATAGAACTGTGAGTACCAGTGTGACTTGGTGTCTTTTAGTGCAAATTTAAGATTAAGGGTATAATGCCTTTCTCACCAGGCGCCAGGACTAACTATATTTTCTTTGCCAAGAAATACTCCTTGATCACATTCGGGCTAGAGGACAAAGAAGGCTGAAAGGAGAATCTGGGGTAGTGGTGAATCCTGATGTGCGATGGTGTTGAGGTTTAAGTCAGGATGCATGGGAGGCAAGATTGCTTAGTTGTATGTGTCCAGACGGAACCCAGTGTAGGCAAGGGTCTCTGCATGCACCAGATGCAACCAGATATGGCGCATGGGTACAGGGCACACTGGACGCACAGGACGCAAAGTTCAGGCTAGGAGAGTCAGGATGCAACATTAGTGTATTGGACGCAGGCCATCTTTTTGCTGATGTGGAATAAGGATTGTGTTGAACCTACTGCTAGGAGACGGGAGAGAGGGATTAGCCAGATGATTACTGGTTTTTTTTATCGTCAAACTCATGGTCTTTTTTTACCTGTTTTTCCTGATCCTTCTTCTGCTAGGGGTGGAGTTACTGGAAAGTCAATTATTGATATCTATGATCATTATGACTTTCTAGGGATATGGGAGGACATTAAGGAACAGGTTGGAGAAGAAGAGGTATTTTTTATCATTAACAATGCTAAGATTCACTTGCCTTTTAGGAGATGGCTCAGAAGGCAGGGAATTGCTCTTATGAAAATTCCTGCCTATTCACCAGATCTCAATCCAATTGGAAATGTTTGGTCTCTGGTGAAAGATAAGCTTCATAAGCACTATCCTGAGCTATATCTTATGAGGGGTGATGTCAATGTGGTCAACAAGGCAATAGAGGAGGCAATCACTGATTGTTGGAAACTTCTGGACCCAAAGGTTTTTACTACTTTGGCAGGGTCAATGGTGGATAGAATAGAGGCAATTATTAAGGCTGATGGATGGTATACCAAATATTAATTTCTACCATGTATTTACATTTTTCTAATTTTTTTTTGGTTTTCATGATGGTGGGGTTGGTGGGGGATGTCGTTGTCATTGCCCAAGATTTTCGCCCGTTGATACCGCCGTTATTTTTGTCCCCCGACAAATACTACGAGTACCGTAGTCCTCAACGCGGGGAAGGTGCGAGGGCTGAATGAAATTTTTTATTTGTGCTACACGCATAGTGTTGTCTGAGAGGAAGTGTCTGTATGCGAATTTCAGCCCCGAAAACACATGCGAACTTCTACCTCTACTCGAGTACGGTACAGTATCTTTTAGCAGTGCTCGCGCTATTTAGGCCAGTCGGCAAGCGACCCTCGACGCTATCGAAAGGCCGGACCTGTATGCGAGGTTACGGTTGGATTTACTCGAGTACTCGAGTAGTCCCTTGGGCTAAATCTCATATGCAGTGCTCATGTACTGCACGTACATACCAATAGAAGACTGTATGGCACTCAGACTCGGAATGCAATGTTGCCTTGTGATTTGTAGTAAGTTTGGCCAAGCGCTACCTTCCCCTAACTGGTGTTTCCTAGGCGTGCAAATTATTGGCCAGCACTGGAGAAGCAATGGGATAGCACCTGTTCCTCGCGCACTAAAACGCTCATAAACCAGTTTGACCCACCGAATCATCGCGGAACCGCATCCACGGCGAAACGAAGCATCAGCAAACGCATCATGGAACGAATGCCAAACACACAATCACTCGGCTCCGGTAATGTTGGGAGTGGGAACGCGCAATTATTCGGCTCCGGTAATGTCGGCTGTGGGAACGTAACGAGTATACTCAACAGCAGGATCACCGTGAACGAAATAGACGAAGACAACCTGATTAAAAAGTGGCTCTCACCGCTAACGCCTCAGGCCAGACACAAAAGTGTGCAATCCAGCCGGGTGGAGGGTGTGGGAGGTTGGCTTCTAGAGAAGAACAAATTCCAGGAGTGGAGTAGTAGTCAAGGGGAACCAAAGCAAGCTATTTTATTCTGCTACGGCGATCCAGGCGTGGGGAAGACACATATCAAGTCAGTGAGAAAGCCCCCGAACAACTGGGTATTGCTGACGGCTAGCAATATTAGCTCCTTAGTTATTGACCATCTGGATGAACAAGTTTGTGATCTGAATATCGCTGTGGCAGGCCTATACTGCGATTACCTGGATCAGGAGAAGCAGTCCATGACGAACATATTGGGCGCCATCCTCACACAACTTTTCGCGAGTGATGGAATCCGGGAACCCGTGCAGCAGGCTTTTCGTAGGGCGAAACTTGGGGGGCGGGCTGCGAAACTTTCGCACTTGATGGAAACGCTGAAGGAGACTATCGCACTCCTGCAGCGAGTGTTCATCTGTGTCGATGCTTTAGATGAGTGTCCCCCGGAAATCCGACTCAAGCTCCTTCAGTCACTGCAGGAAATTGCAAGGGCTTCTCCGACTACACGGGTGTTCCTTACCGGGAGACCTCACGTTTGTGACGAGATTAAGAGATATTTCCCCGAGGCCATCATGATACCTATCACTCCTACCCTCGGGGATATTGAGACTTTTCTGAAGATGAGATTAGACGAAGATCCCACACCCACCGCAATGGACAAAGGATTGAGGGCTGAGATTATGTCGGTGATTCCACGAAAGATTTCCCAGATGTGAGTTGATACAACCACTTAAATTAATCCACTCCTGGCTGGGTATTTGCTAATAGAAAATAGATTCCTTCTTGTATCCCTTAACGTCAACGCGGTCCTGGAGGAGCCTACGATCCTCGAGAGAAAGGAAAAGCTCGACGAGATGACCCAAGGGAATGGCCTTCAAGGTGCCTACTCGTCAACCCTGGAACGGATAAAGGCGCAAAGTGGAAGCAAGCCGAGTCTCGTCATGAACACGCTAATGTGGTTATCGCATTCCGAGAGGCCTTTAAAAACCGACGAGTTATGCGATGCCCTGGGGGCAAAAATCGGCTCTGTGGACCGAACATCTGAGGGCATTCCTGCGATAGAAATCCTGCTGGGATGCTCTTTAGGGCTTGTAGTGGTTGAAGCGTCCACATATACTGTCCGTCTTGTCCACCGCACCCTTCAAGAGTACCTACGCAATAACACCCACCTGTTCCATAGCCCTCACGCGGTAATTGCCCAGACTTGTTTAACATACCTCAACTTTCAGTGTATTAGGGCCCTCCCGCATAACCCTTCTCAGCGCCGGGTAGAAACCTCGTTGCTTGAATATGCCTCTTGCTACTGGGGAATACATGCAAGAAGGGAAACCACGGAAAGTGTGAACGAACTCGCAGTGAGACTTCTCGATAGATTCGATGAGCATGTATCTTCTGGGATACTCTTATCCCACAACCGTGACAATTGGGACGGGAGCCTCTGGCGGAGTAACCCTACGGGGTTTACAGGACTCCACTGCGTTGCATATCTTGGGTTGGTGAAGGCAGCGCTTGGTTTATTAAAGATGGAGAAATGGGATCTCGGTGCAACTGATGTGGAGGGTAATACAGCAATCATGTGGGCTGTTAGACAAGGGCATGAGGTCATGGTGAAGACGCTTTTGGAACGGAGAGATGTTTCTCCAAATGCCGCGGATAAACACGGGGTAACACCTCTCCATCGGGCAGTTATCGATGGGCGTGCGGGCATTGTGGAGATGCTTTTGGAGCGAAAGGATCTCACTCCCGGCACTGCGGATAAAGACGGTCAAACACCTCTCCTGCGTGCAATCATAGATAAGCGTGTCGACATCTTGTTGATGCTTTTGAAGCGGGAAGATGCCTCGCCCAACACCGGGGATAGCCACGGGGTAACGCCTCTCCACCGGGCAGTTAGAGATGGGTGTGCGGACATTGTGGAGATGCTTTTGGAGCGAAAGGATCTCACTCCCAGCACTGCGGATAAAGACGGTCAAACACCTCTCCTGCGTGCAATCATAGATAAGCGTGCAAGTATCGTGGAGATTCTTCTGAAACGGGAGGATATCATCCCCGACGCTGCGGATGAAGATGGTTGGACACCGCTATCATGGGCTGTTATAAAGGGGCATAGTGCCATTGTGAGGATGCTTTTGGCACGAGAGGAGGTCATCCCTGATGCTCCCCATATAAACGGCCAAACACCTCTGTCGTGTGCTGTGGAGCGCGGAGACATTAGCGTAGTGGAAATGCTTCTAGAACAGTGTACCGTTAGCCATGACACGCTGTCAACAGACCCCGCTAGCCAAACAGCACTTACACATACTTCCGGGAAGCAGCCCGGTGGAGTCATAAAACGGCGATTTGGAGATCAGAGTCCTATTCCTCAGCTGGCGGATAGCAATAACTCAGTAGACCTTGCCCAAGCTGGGCCCTCCGAACCATCCCTGCACCCTTCCAAAAGGATCCGGAGGTTTTGACATTCACTACAAAAGTTCCTCACCAGATGAACCCCCTCCCTTGCAGTCTCACACTATCGCGCTTCGAAAATTCGCTCTCAATTCACCTCTTCGAGTTCCCCCCCCGTCCCCCATGTGTGTATTACTCCTTCGTATCCTGGCTATTTATCTACCAAATCTCGCGTATCATGTTATCTCCTCCTTTGCCTTTGAGAACCATATAGTGCATTGCCCATGCAATGTCGGTTTTTACTGACATTCACGGCCTTTTCTTCCTTCCTTCCTCTCTCCATAATTCACACCCCCGCTCTAGTGTACTGGTAGTTATGTTCGATATCCCGCTTCGTACAGATGAAACATTAGGCCTTTTATTCTATGGCCCACCAAAGACACTTGAGAAAGCAGAGAAGGGAATTGACGCGATGAAAAAGTATGCTGTTCCGTAGTGGAAAAATTATGGAAACCCACATATCCGGAGCCCTAGTGATCTCCCCTATGACTGAGAGAATATTCCAGATTGATCAGCAGGTGTGGTTGAGAGGACGTTATTTTAGATCACCAGTTTCTTACAATCTGATGTTGAGCCAAATCTGAAGTAGAGGTGTACGGCCTGTTGTCCACCTGCTTTGAAATTTTAAACTGCTCGCACGTTATTCAATTTCAATAGGAACCTTGGCATGGGCTGTATCTTACTGTAAACGAAAAGATGTAGGCAGAATGGTTTCGTTTTTGTTGAGCGAGATCAATCCCCCGGAGGTACGGCTCCTAAGTTTTGTAGATATTACTCGTAGGGGGGCGTCAGGCTAGCACAAGGTGATTAGGTGAATTTGGTAGCCACTATGCCCCAACCGGTTGCCCTTAGCTTATTACCCAATTCGCTGCTTTTACGCCTTGCCAATAAAATCTACCGAACTTAGGCGCTGTCCTGTACCTCCCCTGTATGATTGCAGGTGCCCGGTGAAGAGGGGTGTTTGGTTGCCTCGCATCTTCTATGCTGGATTGATCAATAATACCGATACAAGTATCACAAGAATAGCACCCATGATGCTGCTGTAAGACTTGCAACCCCCCGCTTTCTTCGCCCCCTTGTCATACCATCAACCGCGCATGCTCAATACCTCCTCCACTTCAATAGAGATAAAAAGTGGACGATGTCTCAATATACTATTAACCATAGTAACAACTGCTTCGATACTGCGAACTCTTTTAACAATGCGTGGAATCCTGTTACTGATGATCGGTCACAATTCCTGGCCTGGATATCACCACTAGAGCCCAAATTACGGCACCAAGATGTTCAAGCGCGCCGTGTCGGCAATATCGGGGAATGGTTCATGCAGACTGAGGAATTTAGAAGATGGTGCGACTTGGGCGGGGAAGATGAAGGCGATAGTGCAGTTTTGTTTTGCGATGGAGATCCGGGAGTCGGCAAAACATTTATCAGGTAACACGTAGTGTCTTTAAGGGAGGGAAGAAAGTAAACCCCGGCTAACAAGTTTTGGCGACAGTTCGCTAGTAGTAGACTGGCTGTGCGATCGGGCAAGAGAAGAAAACATGGCCGTAACATGCTTCTACTTCGATTATGCTGCACGAAAGGAGCAGTCTGCGACCAGTATGCTGGGCTCATTGCTGAAGCAGATGGTTAGCGGGATTGAAAGTCTTCCGGAGGAAATCTTGCGGGCTTTTCAAAAGCAGAGAAAGGTCATTGGTGTATGCGGACCGCAACTCGTTGATATCGCCAAGATGCTGCAACTCATCACGTCCTCACAGCGCACATTTATGGTCATTGACGCCCTTGACGAATGTCTGCGAGAGCACCAACCCAAGCTCCTTGTCATTCTCAAACGCATCCTAGAGAAGTCTCCAAGCACTCGAATATTCCTGACTGGAAGGCCCTACATTCGCGATTTTGTCGTGCGGCATCTTGCCAGGCGGGTGACAATTGTATCCATAGTCCCCAGAAAAGATGATATCGTCGCATACATTCGTGGTAGGCTAAGCGAGGACTGCATGCCAGACGCCATGGACGAGAGTCTAGCGACAGCCATTCTGCAGCAGATTCCCGAAAAGATACCAGAAATGTGCGTATGGGCAACACCCTTAAGAATTCTACCCCAAATTAACTGCTAATAAATATATTTAGGTTTCTACGCGTTTCCTTGAATGTCGAGGCAATCTTGCAAGAGTCGACGATCTGTCGGAGGCGGGAAAGGCTTGGCCGAATCACGGATGGGTTGGGGTTGAGAGATGCCTATGATGCGACGATTGAACGGATAAAGGAGCAGGATGGTGCGGGATCGAGACTGGGTATGGAAGCTTTGATGTGGATCAGTCATGCGGAGCGATCGCTAAGGGCGGATGAACTCTGCCATGCCCTAGCCGTCGAGCTAGGGTCCACGAATTTCCATGTCGACAACGTCCCTTCGATACGGACAGTAGTGAGCTGCTGTCAAGGGCTTATTGCTGTAGATAGGGGGGCATCAACTGTGCGACTAATCCACCCTACCCTGCAACAGCGCCTTTCCACCCATCCCGATATTTCCAGAAGACCTCACTCAGCGATGGCGGAGATTTGCTTGACCTATCTGAATTTCGAACAGGTCAAGGCCATTTCAGCCGGTTCCTCTCCCGACATCCGGGATATACCCTTTCTAGAATACTGTTCGGCATACTGGGGAGTCCATGCGAAAAAGGAACTCTCAGCTCGCGCGAAATCACTCGCACTGGAGTTGTTTCGGGAATATGGTGGCCACATATCCGCCAGATTGCTTTTAGAGCAAGAAGATTATCTAGATCGCGACGATCCCTACCCCAGTTTCCAATTCAGTGGACTACACTGCGCATCGTTCTTTGGAATTGTTGACGTCGTTGCTGCTCTGGTACAGATGGAATGTTATGATATCAACGGAAGAGATTTTTTGGGGCATACCCCCCTTGTATGGGCTGCCCGGAATGGGCACGAGGAAGTGGTGAGTATACTACTCGGGCGGGAAGGGGTCGACCCCGACAAGCCAGATAACTACGCTCAGACACCACTTTCGTATGCCGCTTGGGGCAGACATGAGGGAGTGGTGAAGGCACTTCTAGAGCAAGAAGAAGTCTGTCCCGACAAGCCAAATAATTACAACAAAACACCACTCTCGTACGCCGCCTGGGGTGGAAGTGAAGAGGTGGTGAAAATGCTACTCGGGCGAGATGAGGTCAACCCCGACAGGCCAGACCGTTACGGCGTGACGCCGCTCTCGTATGCTTCTTGGCGTGGACACGCGGGGGTGGTGAAAATACTACTCGAGCGGAAAGAGGTCGACCCCGACAAGCCAGATAATCGGGGCCAAACACCGCTCTCCCACGCTTCTCAGTATGGACACGAGGGAGTGGTGGAAATACTCCTCGAGAGAGAAGAGGTCGACCCCGGCAAACCAGATAACAGCGGTCGAACACCGCTCTCGTATGCCGCACAGTATGGACGTGAGGGAGTGGCAGGAATACTCCTCAACCGGGAAGGGGTCGCCCCCGGCAAGCCTGACAATGGCGGCCAAACACCGCTCATGTTCGCAGCTAAGCATGGCCACGATAAGGTGGTAGTGCTGTTACACCCTTACGAACAGCAACCCAGAGCCCCTTATGAAGCCTCAGAGATATTGCCCTCCGAAAGCCGCTACTATTTCCCCCGTTTCGGAGGATGTCGCACATCGTAGTTGTCCTCGAACGTCATCCCTCGCAGCCAAAGGAAATCGCACGGCACCGGAAGCCACGTATCTGTTACCGCCCTTTAGAAACTCCCTACCTAACTTGTTCCCGCAGGGGTTTATGTATTTCTATTTACGAAGTACAGTAGTGTCTAATCTGTGGGGTGAAATGGTTTTATGGTCGTGAGAGTTTTCAGTTTACAGCTTTTAATTTTTCATTCTAGCATCTTGAATTTTCATTTAGCTGTGCATTCTTCCCTCTGCCTCTTTTTTTTCCCTAGAACTTCTTTTATTTCTTTTCTCTCCGAAACCCCCTTCCCTGCATGGTATATAAATTGGACGTTAATAGGTGTTTTTTTTGTTTTTTTTGATAGAGGAAAAATGGTGTACGATAAGGCAAGCATTCTTAAGTCGATTGTGAACTATATAAGACTACACATATCATAAAGCGCTGGTTACCACGAACGATATGGCTCAAAGAATAGTACGGTACTGTGCTTGGCCGACGCCTTCTAGCTACCCGGCCACAAGTGTTAGTGTGTAGTCTGAGAGTCTAGCAGCTAGGCTTTCCACGTCGCCCATCAGCCCCACTTGTCAAGCGATCAACCCGACGGCGTAAAACTTACTAGTTGAGAAACCCACCAGATACACGGTAGCGGGTACTGTGCTCAGAGGATTCCGCTCTCTCCCGGTAGATACCGCGCTAAGAGAGCCGACTGCTCACCGCTTAAGTCGTACTCGCCGCGGGGCCGGCGGGAAAGGGTATCCTGGAGCCGCTAGCTGGAAGGCACTCCACAGTACAGAGCTCATTCCTAATCACTCCTAAATAAGAAAGAGTTGAAGAACCCACAGCACCGTACTTCTCCACCTAGTAGCGAATTGCGTGGGGGGGAGGGGGGGGGCGTGGAGTGTGATCAATGGTGGTTTTCATTCGTGTCTCGTCGCGGCCGTTGGAATTATCGGGGGTGTTGTCGTGCGGCTCGCAGGGTTAGGGTTCATTATTGAGTATGGGAAACATCTCTTATATCTGGATCACGAGAGCTGCGACTGGTGTCAGTGTCTCGGTTCGCGATGGGGGCCTGTGTACAAGGTTGAAGGGTAAAATTCTCTCTGCTAGGATGTCGACGAAAAGGAACATACTTGAACTTAGGAAGCGAGCAGGACTTCAGGTGAGAAGGAGGTGTTTTAGAGCCGCACACCGGTATCCTGGATGGCTGGGTTTCACACATTGCACCTGGGAGAATGGGGTGTCCAGAACAACTGGGGGATTCGGAGGGTATCGCTTGGAAAAAAATAAAATTTATGCTTACTCCCTTGAGAAGGTTTATCTCCACAAATATTCATATGGCACCGCTTGTCCCCCATCCAGCACGCATGTAACTTATCCCGCACTCCCCCATCTCCATTTTCGCAAAAACCCCAGCTGGCGGGTGGCTGTCCATACGGCTATCGGAGGCAACTATCAAGAGGTACAAAGCCGGCCGACTCCATCTGAGAGACTGCGCTCGAAGGCAGCTAAGTTTGTAGTCCTGCGGTGCTGTTAATCTAGCCTTTGCCAGCTTTGTCATGGGTATTCTAGGAATCGAATGAAAGAAGTTTTAAACTGATCAGCGCGACAACCAAACGCCAAGAGTTCACGTAACGGGGATGCGGCTCCAATCGCCATCTCACGACTCTGGAGTGAGTGGGGAAGCTCGTTCTTTCCCCCTTTTTACGCCTATCCCTCTCACTCTCAACTAACTAATGGAAGACAGGAAACATATATAAATCACAACGAAGTCGTCCTCCTATCCTTCCATGGATCGCCGCCTATGTCTACTCTCTTCCGCGTCTGTCTTCCGTTCCATTTTGCCTGTTCGCGTGCTAACAAAAGAAAGATGGGACTCCCACTGTTGGTAGCCTCCGGGCATCCAACGCTTCGTGCACCTGGCTCCTTCGCTCCCCCTTCCTGCTCTTCCACTTTTCTTCCGGTAGATGTATCGGTCCGGGCGCATCCCCGAAGCCTAAGCGCGTTCCCGAAAACTATCTGAAAGATGAAACAATACCCTGAGCATGCCGAACATCATCTAACCACTTCCAACAAAAAGGTCGCCTAATACTAATAACTGGAATTATCTACGGTGGTCTACTACATATACGACAAGCCTTCCTCTCTCTTTTATAGCATAGTCCCTCCTTACACCTGTTTTATTATAGTCTATATTCATTGCCCCACCCTGTTGCCCCCTTAGTATAGTCCTCTGGAGGTTAACTTGTAGCATCTGGCCCAGAAGGCTAACTTTCCACAGGGGCCGGGGGGGTTGCCAGAATACCACGGTCCCGAGGCCTTTTTCCAGTTCGGCGGGCGGAATTCCATTACGATTTGGAGGTGTCGGGGATTTCGTACGGTTAAGCGGGGTCTCAGGTTCCGGGCAGTCATGGATAGCGGGGCGTGACTGTATCAGGATCACTACCCTTAATATAATCAATCTACCGCAGCCCATCAAGGTATTCTATACGAGTAGACAGCGTTGCGAAGTTACCGGTCTGCCGCCCCGAGCCCATCCGCACATCCGATACTGCAGTAGTACGATAGACCGTGGTACGGATAGAACTGGATCTCTAGTTCCGAATATATGATTACCGGTAATCTAGCGTTACCTATTCCTGATGAGTTGTGTGCCGGTGGTATTTGGTGAGCTCACTTGCATAATGCATGCCCAAGCCCGGTCAAAGCTTAGACCCTGCCATCAAATACTTGTACAAGAGCTATACAGGTTCGCCCATTGGCAAACACCACTCTCAATAGTGGTTTCGGCCCTCGGGGGTTCATATTGCCTCAGTGTGAATAGAGATGGGGTGGGCGATCGCCAACCCAGTGGCTTATCGCGTTCTCCCGTCGGATGCGCGGTGTGTTCGGCTGTGTCGAAATCGCCGGAGAAAGGGATCTCTTACGTGCTTTTATAGGAATTCCATCATAGTGGGAAATAACCCCCAATCTTTGACATGCAGGGTGGCGCTTTCCTGCTGCCTTGCGCAGAATCATAGGCGGTACCGAATGGTAAAGGGTGTGGATAGCTCGTAACCCCGTTCTCGATTGTCCATCTCTCTCAACTGATGATAAACGTGGGAGCATATGCTAGTATCAAATATAATGAAGTCACACCGCAATATGTATTCTCCTCCATGCATTTCCCTTGCTTACTCCTGGGATAAATAGAAAAAAAGAAACATCCCCTACAATCTCCTTACAGGGGGGGTATGCTAAAGACTCCCACTTCACTTGCGGTCCATTAGGCCCTCCCGTATTTAGCACAGTAGGTTACTATGCGCAACTGATTCGTTATCCGTAGTGGTATTCCCGAAACCCTAGACCACCGCGAGATAATGAAACCTTGACTGGTAGAGCGCGCCGAGCAGCACTAAACGATCCCTAACATCTTGCGACTCAGGTTAGATTACGGGTAGTTGCTAAATGAGCCCTGCGTTTGTGACATCTCTTAGGGTTACGGTGGATCGGGTTGCCGAGGGTGGAAAAGGATTTTGGCAATTCCCGGGGACCTCACGAGGACCGAAAAGAGAGCCGGTGTAAGATATGTGATCCAGGGTGGAATATGAGGCAAATTCTGTGCTCCTTGTGAAGGGTATCATACTGTATGGGCATTTCTTAAAAGAATTAGTCATCATCGTTCACCCCTGCCCCGTGCCGCCCGGCGTTAAATAAACGCGAACAAAACTTCGCATAGCAACTACTGAATTATAATATATTTCCCGGTGGATGGCATCCCAAACATTGTATTCTAAAGGTTCTCTCCGCCATTGGACTTTCGGATTCGTCGGCGGGGGGGGAGACTTCACGGGGGCACAGTGTCTTGATTTGACCACATGAGCGACCCAGCCTCCCAATCCAGCATCTCTACTGGCATTGACATTAACTGCTGCCTTTATTTTTCTCATCCCAACTTCCCCCTCGCCACCCTAACACCGCTCCCCCCCCGCTTTCTTCTCTTTAAACCCCTCGATCTCTCTACCCAGCCCTTCTCAAGCAATCCACTCCATGGAATCCCTTGCACTACAGGCACCCACTACCCTCCATACCCCCATAGCACGATATCGCCAAAACCCTCGAGCTTACACATCCTGAGCCATTATGGCTCTCATTCCACTGTTTCACACCCCAAGCTCACTGGCACAATTCAACAAACGCGATCAAACAGCAACCAACGGAGGGGATGGTAGCAACGGAAATACCCCGCTGGCGATATTGGCGGTCGTTATCGCTGCCCTCACACCAGTTGTGGCAATTATGGCTTACCCACGGCAGGAGCAAAGTCAGCAGCAAAGTGTTCCGCTGTTCTCTTTGCTTTTCAATTCACGTCTGCCCCCCCACCGGTTCTCCTCAATGATATTAATATATTCTTAGTGTTGTCGCAAATTCGTACGGCGGGCTCCCAAAACTCCTCCACAGGGCACCGCTGCTCCCGCTCTGCGGCCTGGCCCCTCCACTGTCCCCGATGGGATTTCCGGAGCCGCGGCCCTCGCTAATCGTAATGAGCGCCGCGAAGCCATGATGATTGCTGCTGCCATTTCAACCTCCAGGGAGACTCCAGACGACACAATGGTAAGCACAGCTGTCCTCCCTTTGCCTCCATTCATGAAAATATGTAACAATGTTACATATTGGATGAGCATTACTGACGTTTTTCAGCGGAACCGGGCGGCTGAAAGGGTGGCTGAAACTCCCACCCGCCCCCCCCCCAGCGGCACCAACCACTCCGCAAGCCCACACAACCAAGCCTGAGCCCCCCAGGCGGCACCCAGCCCGGATAAGCCAATACGCTAAGATTTTTTGGCTTCCGATCAATGAATGAGACGATACGGGGAACTGTTCTTGTAATGCTAGTGGAAACTGGTATGAACAGCTCAAACCGTAGTGTCATCAGTTCTATTTAGGGCCTGTCTGGATACAACGACTCCGTTCCGTTCCCTATACAAGTGGCCCTCCTCCTTCCGCTTCAAAATGGAGAGAATGCGATTTTCACAACAGAAACGGTCGCCCGGTGGAACGGTCCCATTTTGCTAAGCAGGCCCTTAGCAAGCTCGCATCCGGGGGATATGGCGGGTCAATTACACCTCATCTCTAGCATCTCGACCCTATGATTTTTCTCCAGCTCGGCTCGAGCTGTGCCCACGAATCCCGCTCTGCAGCCTAGTGTTTCTGGACTGGTTCTGTACCAGTGGGGTCAGCGAATAAACAATCTGCCAGAGTTGACGGAAGCATAGTTGTCAGAGATAACGAAAACGGATAGATAGGGGATAAGACGGGATAATAGATTTAGAGATTTCATTTGTTCCAGATGAAAGGATAGGCGGAAGGGTTTACGGTCATCTTTTTCCATTTTTGATATTAATATTACGGATGTACAATGGCAAATGGGTTCATGTATGAAGGAGAGATCGATAGGTGCGGCAGGCGATATGATGACTAAGATGGTTCATTATTCTTAAACAGCCTTATGTTTGGTTAGTGAAGTTTCCGATTCCACCTGCCCTTTAGTTGAGCCCTACCGGTATTCTGGTAGGACTGTTTGACCGTTAGGCGAGTTATCCCCCGCAACACAATCAACGAAAAATCTAGTAGCAGTGCCCGCTGTAGTAGCGCAGATACAGCTAGCGTTATCGAAAGTGCCGGATCTAAAATATGGAGATGCAGCAGCAAAGTTTCGCTTATTTTACTAGTAAGTGGGGCACAAGATTGAATGGTGGTAAATACGATACGCTTTCCGCTCCCCTCATACCCAATTCTCTACTTTTACCCCATGGTAGAGTAATGCTCCTTGCTAGCTCAATCCACCCAAATTTTGTGCTGTGTCGGTAGACTCTTTTTAAATCCACTATCGGCGGCCCGACCCTTCACCAGGGACAAGACACCCCGAGAAGACACGCCGCCACCTAGACACAATGGAGTCCCTCTACAGCAAATTTACTGACCCCCCCCTCCCGTCCAAAGAAGAAGAGAAAAAAAATCCGCAGGATGGACACGGCAACTAGCTCAAAACATCAGAAGAGTTCTCCCTAACATTCCCCAAATCGGACCCGTCCCCACGATAGCGGAAATTTCTACAAAGTCACCTTGTTAATCCTATTTTCCCAAACCGTTCTCAACACAGCCGAACACATACTAGATGATAAATCATAGCGGTGGTATATCTACCGGATATCTTTACCTCAGGGGAAAAGTGAATCCACCAAAAAGACAAAACTTTGTAGCTAGCTGTATAATGCTCACACCTTAGGTGGCTAGAGTTCCTCCTTGAGAGAGGTATGAACACTCATGAAATATCACTCGGACTGCTCAAAAGTGGAATTGTTGAAACGACTGAGGTTTTTCTTTTTGAGAACGGAATTAGGAGGGTATGCTTAGCTATTTATACGGGGAATGTCCGGCCGCCAGTTCCTAGGCTCACGAGGCCTCGCTCGCGGCATTGCCATCCACTTCACCGGTTCGATGGACTACCATGTGGTCGAGGACACCGGATATGAAAGCACGTTCGAAGAGGAATAAAATCAGTGTTCCCAGCCGTCTAGTCCGTCCGCCTTTTGGGTTGGACGGGACGGAATACGGGCTCACAGTCAATCTTTTTCGGGGGCAATAGAACTGACTACACCTAGAAAGATGAGGACCAGGACTGTAGGGGACTGTAGCCCGGACCTCCGGTATCAGCCCAAACTGAAATCATGAGCTTCAGGACGAATAATTAGGGCATCATGAGACGTCACTCGTGCATGCCCCCCCAGTTCCCTACCATCCCTCACCACCCCCCGCCATCTTCCATCATCCGCCGCCGCCCCTTCCCTTTCTTATGATGATATTGCTGTACTCTAAGGTACCGGTACTGCGCACCCCCGAACAGATGGACAGAGGCATTCACCCACGGGGTTGAAAAAGTGCCTCCAGAGTGCCAGGTTTCCAGTTGAACTGTCAGTTTGGTATGCAAAAAGGTGTTACACTGACCAAAGTCTTTACACTCGAAAAAACATGCCCGACTGACATCCAGGCCCGGGGGTGAATGCCTCTAATACCGCTTCATGGGGCATAAATAGTGCTGCCCCCCCGCCGTCCCTCGCCACCCGGACCGCCCCCACACACAGTTCCCCGCTTTCTCTCTAAACGCCACTATTTCACTTAGTGGGCCACCGCCCCACCTAAAACCGCTGTTCTAGGCTTTTATCTGCCCCTGTCGTACTCCAAATAGCCATCTAGTTCCGTCCAGGGCTATTCGCAGTCCCCCCCGCTGGGCTCAATCAGGTTGCAGGGTGGCCCAGAACACTTGCTATTCGCCCGTGTTGTTAACCGAGTGCTCTTGAATGACCTAGTGTCGTAATCTGGGATCCAGGGGTGATGGCTAACTTGGGAGTTGAGGCTAACCAATGGTAACAATATAGTTTTTCGAGACCTCAAAGGAGTCCAAGTTGTTGGAAAGGTTGGGGCTGTCACAGATGATATATCGTGCCATCTTATTTGCTTCCTCGGTAGAGGGGTTGCTGAATATGGGGTTTTTTTTTGGCGTTCTTGAGAGCGGAAGAAGAGCGGGGTTTCAGTGAAGGAGAGCGGGGTCATAGTTTTGTTTCCGGAGGGCATGTCTTGGCCGGGGAGGGCATTGGAAAGGTATGCAACCGGCCGGAGGGTATGGGAGAGGTTTTCTCATTTTGCTACGTCTATTGGAGTAGGAAGTCGGTTGAGATGCCACCATCTAGTAGTTTCACCACCAAAATTTCAGAACTCGACGGTTAGGTAAACGGGCTCTCTAGTCATGGTCGTTCACCCCGGTCTCGTGCCGCGCAGCGTTAAATAAACATGAAACAACCTTCCTGCAGCAACTACTATGGATTAAGTGCCCCGCAATGGCAACCCAGGCAACCCCAATAACAGGAACAAGAAAGAAAATACACTTAACATTTCGTATGTCATTCTTGGGTATCAATGACAGGCTTCACTCTCTCGGGAATGCTCCTTGCCGGATTGTCGAACTAGTCTCCTGATAGTTCTTGGATCCCGGATTTCTTTCCTCATCGCCTAACCTTGGTATTCCGAGCATCTTACGAGTATTTCAAGATATACTCTCTCGAAAGTGACATTACTCATTCTTGCACGGCGGGTATTGGTCTCTCGCTAATTTAATTCATCAGCATTCCAGAATTACAGGCTAGTAACTAGCTTCGCAGGCAAAACGAAAGCGCGCCGGTGCGGGGGCGGGTAACCCGCTGTGCTATTCTGGTTTGGTCGGGATGTGGTTGTGATCGGAGGAGAGATTTTGAGCTGGAGTGATGGGTTGCGGTACAAAGTCTGGGGGTTTATTTGGCACCAACAGGAAGGCTTCTCTCGACTACCGGCCACGAAACTGGGCAAGCCACGGACGGGGATTGATGAAGGGGAATTTATTTTGTAGCAGGAAACTTGGCGGTTTCCTTTTTGCCTGAAAAATACCGGCCTGGTTTCGTTGTGGGCACGTACTTGAGTAGAATTTCATAAATCGGACGCATTCCGAAGTTAGGAGCGCCTTATTTGCTCTTTTAGATCCACCATCGGGATCTCAATAGAAATCACTATCCAAACTACAGTCGGCTGAGCCGGGTAGGTTAACAAAATTACGAATACAAGTACAAGTGCCAGGGGTGATGTTTTCGTATACCGCAGGGTTTATTTTGCGGGTTAACCCAAATTAACTGTTCGAATACTTTTTTTTTTTTTTTTTTTTTAAAACTTTTTCCATTTCGGGTACTTAAGCTACTCTAAAGCGTGACCCTGATCAACTACTCACATCCACCTAAAAACGAAACCCACTATCTCCACCCGGCTTACTAAAGTCCACCCCCCCTTTACCCTTATTCCCACCCCAATCTTTCGGCTCGTAAAAAAAGGCATTAGCCTCCTTCTCAAACCTCGCCTCCTCCTCTTCCGCCACCTTCATCTCCTTAGCCACCGCCTTCTCCTTCATCCATTTCTCCTTCCTCTCCTTCGTGCCCATCTCCTCCAACTTTCTCCTAATAACCCCCATCTCATGCGAAGTCACCTCCATCTTCGCATTCACAATTCCCCTCACCGCATCCACCACCATGTCCATCCTCTCCAAAAACACCCTCTCCGCCCTAAGCTTTCCCTTCTCATTCCTCTCCTCTATCACCTCCGCCCTGTCTCCAAACTTCTTCACCGCCTTTTCCCACCCCGCCGTCTTCCTCCTCGGTTGCACCGCCACAAATCTCTTCACCGAGCACCAATACCCTCCAACCCATAGGCCAGAACGGCATAACTGCCCCATCACCTCCATACCCCTCACTCTCGCCACCACAGTGGACGACAATCGTCCACCCACCTTTCTCTTCTCCAACTCTTCCTCCCCCACCAACCAACGTGTTCCCTCACAAAACACTATTCCCGCCTCACGCAGTGCAACCTCCACTCCACCAATCCCCTCTTCCCACCGCACACCACCAACTTTAACCATTAATGGCATGCCATCCCACCTCTTTCTCTCAGGGTCAGCCGGGCCTCCCACCTTCCTCCTCTTTTCTCCCACCACCTGGGCCACGAAGTCCCCAACACATCCTCTCCACGCTTCCTAGAGGCTTCCCTTGGAAACCTCTCTTCTTCCGGTGAAGGCGTCCTGTAAGCAACCCGGGCTCTCTCAAACTCCTCATCACTCTTCCATATCCTATTCTCTCCACACTTTATATCCAGCTGCCTATATCTCTCCTCCGCCTCACTCACCCTCTTCCTCAAAAAAGCGTTCTCCGAAAGGAGGTCGTTGTAAGATCTGTGGGATGGCCGTGAAGCCATCTTGGAAGACTAAAGATCGGTGTCTATTGGTAGATACCCAAAAATGTGGGTTGTGTAACAAGGTTTAATTTCAATCGCTGGGGATGTAACGGCAACGGTGCTTTCCTGTTCGAATACTTTATCCCTACCACTTGTACCAGTAAATGGGATCCAACGGGCTCAGTTTAAATAAGCTATACTGTGTTTAGAAAATATTATTCCCTCTCGGAGTGCTTTTTCTCAGATTGCGAAGACGAGGGGCCTGATCGGAGATGGATCCACTGGACGGTACAGTACACTTGTACTCGAGTAAATGTATTGGTTTAACCTTAATTCGCCTCACCTCCGATCCGACTTTTGCCGGAATACGGCAATTGTGACAGAATCCTGCATGAAGGACAGAGGGAGGGAGGGCTGAATGTAATTTTTTATCTGTATTACTCGAGTACACAAATGGTGTTTTCTAATAGGGAGAGCCGGTATGCGAATTTCAGCTTTGAAAACAGATATGCAAAGGTTATCGGTGCTTGATTCTAACTGCCTCTATCTTGTATCTGAGCTGGAGCGGTGGCTAGGCGGACCTTAGCACAATAGCCCTGCCAGGGTTCCTTGCTATCCTGTATCAACGTGCAGCTCCAAATCTTGAAGCAGATCAATCGGATGACCAAGAGCACCACCGGATTGTAATTTTGCGCCCACTCTGTGACATTACAACTTACCCAAATGTTTTAAAAAATAATTTAGATTTTCAGAGGGCCACTTAGGTTTCCTGAAACCCGTTTTTATTTTCATTTTCCACTGTTGAGCCTTTTGTTTATTCCAATGGAGCCTACGGTAGTTGATTGTTAGTATTCTGTGATTCTAGAATTTTGTGTCATGTCTGCCTAACTTTATGCGCATTATGGCCAAAAAATACTGAGTCTTAATCGGAGACAGGAGGCGACTGTTGGATTTGCTCCCTCCGGCCTAATCTCATATGCAGTGCTCATGTACAGCCTCGTTCGCAAGGTTCTCGCTGATCGGTTGGTATCTTAGCAAAAGTCTGGGGACAATTCATGTACCGGTACAAGAATTTGCACTTCAGGTTTTCTGCAGACACTTGTACCAGTACATTTGTTAGTGCCAATATTTTTCCCTGGTACCTCTTGATTCGCGAGAACTTTGCGAACGAGGCTGTACGAGCACGTACTCGAGTACACGTATGGGACCGTATCGCAATCGGACACGGGATGCAATGTTGCCTTGCGATTTGTGATACCTGTAGCGAGTTTGACCACTCGCTGCCTTCTTCCCCCCCGTGCCTCGCGTACAAATAATTAGATAGCACTGAGGAGTTAAATAACCCCTCCTTTTTCCCGCGCAGTAGAAAGCCCATAACCTAGTTTGGCCCACTAAACTACACGGCAGAACAGAACATTCACAGAAGGTATCATGGAACGAATACCAAATATGTCATCATTCGGCGACCATAATACCAACTGCGGGAACGTAACGAATAGCAACAATATCACTGTGAACAAAACGGACGAAGACAACCAGATTAAACAGTGGCTCTCACCACTAACGCCGCAGGCCAGACACCAAAGTGTGCAATCCAACCGAGTGGGGGGTGTGGGAAGTTGGCTTTTAGCAAAGAACGAGTTTCGAGAGTGTCAAAGCAAGCTGTTTTGTTCTGTTACGGCCATCCAGGTGTGGGGAAGACGCATATAACGTGAGTGAGAAAGCCCCCCCGATCAACGGGGTATTACTGACGGCTGGCAATATTAGCTCCTTAGTTATTGACAATTTTCCCAAACAAGTTCGTGATCGGAACATCGCTGTGGCAGGCCTGTACTGCGATTATCTTGCCCAGGAGCAGCAATCCACAACGAACATGTTAGGCGCAATTCTCATACAACTTTTCGCGAGAGATGGAATCCCAGAGACCGTGCAGCAGGCTTTTCACAATGGGAAAATGGTACTTGGCGGACAGGCTGTGCGAATTTCGGAATTGGTAAAAATGCTGAAGACGGCGATCGCATCGCGGCCGGGAGTGTTCATCTGTATCGATGCCTTAGATGAGTGTCTTCCGAAAAACCGACTCCAGCTCCTTGAGTCACTGCAAGAAATTATAAGGGCTTCTCCGACTACACGAGTGTTCCTTACCGGAAGACCTCACGTTCGGGACGAGATATTGAGATATTTCCCCGAGGCCGTCATGATACCCGTCACACCTACCTTTGGGGATATTGAGATATATCTAGAGATGAGATTAGCCCAAGACCCCACACCCACCGAAATGAACGACGAATTGCGGGCAAAGATTATGTGGGTGATTCCGCGGAGGATTTCCCAGATGTGAGTTGAAACAACCACTTCAATCAATCCACCCTAGTTGGGCATTTGTTAACAGAAAATAGATTTCTTCTAGTTTCCCTTAACATCGACGCGGTCCTGGAGGAGCCCACAATCTACAAGAGAAAGAAAAAGCTTGACGAGATGACTCAAGGGAATGGCCTTCGAGATGCGTACTCGGCAACCCTGGATCGAATACGGGCGCAAAAGGGAAGCAGGCCGAGTCTTGGAATGGACATGCTAATGTGGCTATCGCATTCCGAGAGGCCTTTAACAACCAACGAGTTATGCGATGCCCTCGGGGTAGAAATCGGGTCTGTAAACCGAAATTCTGAGGACATTCCTACGATAGAAACCCTTCTGGGATGCTCTTTAGGACTTGTGGTGGTTGAAGAGTACACATATACCGTCCGTCTTGTCCACCGCACCCTTCAAGAGTACCTACGCGATAACACCGACCTGTTTCACAGCCCTCACGCGACAATTGCCGAGGTTTGTTTAACATACCTCAACTTTCAATGCATTAGGGCCCTCCCGCCTATCCCTTATCGGCCTCAGCTAGAAACATCGTTGCTTGAATATGCCTCTTGTTGCTGGGGAGTACATGCTAGAAGGGAAGTTACGGAAAGTGTAAACAGGCTCGCAATGAGACTTCTCGATGGGTTCGATGAGCATGTATCTTCTGGGATATTCTTATCTCACAACCATGTATATTGGGACCGGTGCCACTGGCGGAGTAACCCTAAGGGGTTTACAGGACTCCACTGCGTTGCATATCTTGGGATGGTGGAGGCAGCGTTTGGTTTATTAGGGATGAGGAAATGGGATCTCGGTGCAACTGATGTGGGGGGTAATACAGCAATCTCGTGGGCTGTTAAGCAAGGGCATAAGGACATGGTGGAGATGCTTCTGGAGCAGGAAGGTGTCTCGCCCAATACCGCGGATAGAGACGGGGTAACACCTCTCCATCGGGCAGTTAGAGATGGGCGTGTGGACATTGTGAAGATGCTTTTGGGGCGAGAGGATCTCGCTCTCGGCACTATGGCCAAAAACGGTCAAACACCTCTCCTGCGTGCAATCATAGATAAGCGCGCAAGTATCGTGGAGATTCTTCTGAAACGGAAGGATATTATCCCCGACGCTGTGGATGAAGATGGTTGGACACCGCTATCATGGGCTGCTATAAAGGGGCATAGTGCCATTGTGAAGATGCTTTTGGGTCGGGGGGATATCACTCCTTGCACTGCGGATAATGACGGCCGAACGCCTCTCTCGTGGGCCGCCGGAAATGGACATGGAGACATTGTGGAGATGCTTTTGGAACGGGAGGATGTCACTCCCGACATTGCGGATAAAGATGGTCGAACGCCTCTCTCGTGGGCGGCTGGGCGTGGGCATAAAGGCGTTGTGCAGATACTACTGGAATTGGAGGATGCCACTCCCGAAAGTGCGGACAAAAACGGTCGAACACCTCTCGCCTGGGCGGCTGCATATGGGAATGATGATGTCGTGAGAGCGCTTTTGGAACGGGGGGATATCGCTGCTCACGCTACAGATACCTCCGGGTGCTCACCTCTCTTGTGGGCGGCTCGGTACGGGCATGGCGGGGTTGTGCGGATTCTTTTGGGGCGGAAGGGTGTCATTCCCGACACTGCGGATGAAGGCGGTCGGACACCCCTATCGTGGGCGGCACTATACGGGCATGGGGGTATTGTGTCGATATTTTTGAAGCGGGAGGATGTTACCCCAGACGCTGCAGATAAATATGGCCGAACACCACTCTCGTGGGCAGCTAGGTCGGGGAATGAAGATATCGTGAAGCAGCTTTTGAAACGGGGGGGTGTCACCCCCGATACTCCACATAAAAACGGCCAAACACCTCTGTCGTGGGCGAAGGAACGCGGGCACACTCGAGTAGTGGAAATGCTTCTAGAGCGGTGTAGCGTTGGACGGGGCCTCATGACAACAGACTCCGCGGGCCAAACAGCACTTACACAAACTCCCGGGAAGAAACCTGAGAGAGTCATGAACCGGCGATTTGGATATCAGAGTTCTTTTCCCCAGGGGGCGGGTAGCAATAGCTCAGTATACCTTGCCCCAGCTAAGCCCTCCGAGCCATCCCTGCACCCTTCCAAAAGGATCCGGAGATTTTGACATTTACTACAAAAGTTCCTCACCAGATGAACCCCCTCCCTTGCAGTCTCACATTATCGCTCTTCTAAAATTCACTCTCAATTCACCTCTTCGAGCTCTCTTCCTGCCTTCCATGTGTGTATTACTCCTTCGTATCCTATCTATCTATCTACCAACCTTAGCGTATCACCCCCCTTTTCCTTCAAGAACCATATAGTGCATTGCCCATGCAATGCCTGTTTTTCTCTGTGCTCCATGACTTTTTCTCTCTCGTCCTTCACCTCTCCATAGCGCACACTCCCGGTCTGAGCCGCTATGTTTGATACTTCGCTTCGTGCGGGTGAAGTATTTGGCCTTTTTCATGTTATAGAAATGCCCTTTTATGGGGTATCAGTTCAGCGTTAGTCATTTCCTTCTTGTCTATTCAACTTTTCTCTGCTATCTGTTTCACTCTTGGGGAGAAAAAAGGATAACCCGTACCAGGATTTGGGAGTTTTCCTCTCCCAATTGCTCTTTTATTTTAATAGCGACCCACTTCGATTAGAATTGGCTCTGGTGGGCTCTGTGGTGTTTGATATAGCTTTTACTGTATTTTGAAGAGAATAGAACTAATTTCTGATCTATCATACGTATGGGTATCGTATTCCTAGAACTAGATATCTAGATGACCGGCTAAATCTAACTCGAATCACCGTTTACCACGAGTCAAGTCAGGTTAAACTTCTGGCACGGGTAATGCATAACATACTCGTGCTTCTCACCCAGGCATTGCCTTCCCCATTTGTCGTAAAGCGTCTTGGTAGCTGTTTTCAGCTAAAGAGGAATAGTGTCTAAATCGTGCAAGACTAGATTTAACTGGGGCGGGCGATCTAACAAATTCAGGGAGGACAGACCCTGGCAGCAGCAGTTCATGGGAGGAACTCTAACGTTGATATACGTATATTTCTGTACTCACTGGTCAGCATTCCCGATGAATTGCCATTTCTAATGCACAGCTATGAATAGGCTTCTTGTCTCCTCCCCAAGCCCGAACCTGCAAGAGATTGAAGTGAAAATTCATACAAAAAAGTGGCATCATTCATTGATTTTGGTGAGATTGAACCCTCCCACCGCACATCTACGCAATCCTAATCCTCCTGGCACTAGCGGGCATTAGTTCTGTCAGGTTCACCGGCGATCACTCGGGACTGGGAAAGCCCCGTCCTACACTACTAGTACACCATCCCTCTTTGGGCGAGAGGAACTGCCAGAGACGCACCAGGGCAAATGGGAGCGGCAATCCTTGGATTTGAAGCACGGGTATTCCATATGAAGGAACATCGCGCGGTTACTTGTCTGATACCCGGGTCAGACAACCGTATACTTGGCAATTTAAAAAGTCTCCGGACGCTTTTGTGCCAAGCTAGGTAATAAGTGCAGAGCGCCCGGAGACTTTTTAAATGGCCAAGTACAGTATGGCGTGGTTGACTGCGGTACAAATAGTTAGGTTTCTAATCAGTGAATATACGGTTACCGGTAATATAGTATTACCTGTTCCGAATAAGTTCTGCGGCGGATGGCATCTGGTGAGCACACTTGGATAGCGCATGTCCAGCTCAGTCAAGGCTGAGCCTCAGCCATCTAATACAGGCACTATGTAGGCTCGCCCATCGGCAAACACTATTTCCGATAGGAATTTCGGCCGTGATATGCTTGCGTTGTCTCTCGGTGAATTGTGATGGGGAGGGTGATCGTCTATGAAGTGACTTGTGAAGCTGTGGTGCTCTCCCGTTGGATTCGCATTTCGCCGGGTTATGTCGATAGCAACCATGAACGGGATCTCTCTGTGCTTTTGCGAGGAATTCCATTGATGAGAAATAACACCCCAGTATTCGCCATGCCGGAGAAGAGCTTTCCTGCTGTCCTATGCAGAATGGGGTAAGGTGCCAGAAGGTAGTGTGGATGGCAGTAACTTCGCTCTCTAATGTTCATCTCTCTCTCAGCTGAAGGTAAAGGTGAAGTGTAAACGCAATATAAGAAAGCTACACTACGCATACCCATTTTCCACTATCCACGTTCTCACCCCCTGGCTTACTCCCATGATAGAAATATTCTCTGTAATCCCCTGATGGGGGAGAAGTGTAGTACAGACTCTAGCATGTAGTTTACTATACCACTCTCCGCACGGCACCCGACCACCGCGTGTGATAGATCTATTACCCGAGCTATTGCCCAAACTTTAGACCTTTGCGAAACAGTGAAACTAGCTTGAGCATGTCGAGCAGCGCAGACTGGCTTCTGGCACCCTGTTGCTCAAGTCAAATTAGTTACGTGAGCCCCCTCGGCTTGTGACACCGCCTAAGGGCTTATTGAGGACCGGGTTACCGAGGATGGAAAAACTGTTTTTGGAACTCGGAGGGACCTTGCGAACCTGAAAAGAACACTGGTGCGGGATACATGATTCAAGGTGGAATATTGGGTAGGAGCAATGGGAGAGTATCAGCATGCTCCTTGTGAAGAGTATGGGCATTTCTTTTTTTGTTTCGTAATTAGGGCCCATTTACTCGTACCTAACCGTCTATTTCTAAAATTTGGATGGTAAAACTAGGCGGCGAGATTACAACCGGCATCATTATCCGATAGACGATGCAAGGTGCTTACCTAACTTTCTACCGTCCTAAATTCTTGTAGCTAGACGGTCAAAGCATGACATTGACTCCGGGGTGATTTGGAAATCCCACCAGACTCTGGACGGCACTCTACTTAACGTTAAGGTAAACGCCATCTACTTCCTGCACCTTTCCAATCTTGTGGCCCCTATTAACGGTCGGCATAGCCTCGAAGTGCTAGACGGCTGTCTCTAGGTAAACGGCCCTCGTTCACCCCTTGTCCCGTTCTCGGGCGCAAATTAAATACTCAACCTCACTGTTGCCTACTACCACAACAATGACAACGACATGTTCTTTCAAATTTTTTTCACATTGTTTTTGATGCAAGTTTATCTTGTAGGGTAAGTCACGATTATTGATGGGGGGCGGCCGTTGTCATGAAATGTTAGGGTATTTAATTTACCTCCGAATAACTAGTGGTGTACGGCACTGTACCGGTACCGCGCGGCGTTAAATAAACCCAGATAACTTCGCATAGCAACTACTGAATTAAGTGCCCCGCAATGGAAACCCTGGCAACCTCAATAAAAGGAACGAGAATGAGGATACACTTAACATTTCGTATGCCATTCTTGGGTATCAATGATAGCCTTCACTCTCGGGTATGCTCCTTGCCGGATTGTCGGAATAGTCCCCTGATAGTTCTTAATTGGATCCCGAATTTCTTTCCTCATCGCCCAACTTTGGTATTCCGAGCAGCTTACGAGTATTTCAAGATATGCTCTCTCGAAAGTGACATTACTCATTCTTGCACGGCGGGTATTGGTCTCTCGCTAATTTAATTCATCAGCATTCCAGAATCATAAAGGCCAGTAACTAGCTTCGCAGGCAAAACGAAAGCGCGCCGGTGCGGGGGCGGGTAACCCGCTGTGCTATTCTGGTTTGGTCGGGATGTGGTTGTGATCGGAGGAGAGATTTTGAGCTGGGGTGATGGGTTGCGGTACAGTACTGTACAAAGTTTGGGTGTTTATTTGACACCACCACATGGAAAACTTCTTCTTGATTACTGGCCACGGAAGTGGGCAAGTCATGGGTGGGGATCGATGAAGGGTAATCTTTTTTCTTGTAACGGGAACCTTGACGGTTTCCCTGTTGCCTAGAAAGTGCTTGCTTGGTTGCGTTGTGGGCACGTATGATACTCGAGTAGGATTCTATAAATCGGGTGCATTCCGAAGTTAGAAGTAGCGTATTTACTCGCTCGATCCATTATCGGGGATTGCGAAGGTGAGGGGGGGCCTGATAGGAGATGGATCTTTGGTTTGGCTTTAATTCACGTTTAGCGCCAATCCGACTTTTGTCGGAAGACGGCAATTGCGACATCGCAATCCCGCACGCAGAAGAGAGCGAGGGCTGATGTAAATTTTTATTTGTGCACACACATAATTTTTGCCGATAGGGAGTATGATACTGGTATGCGGATTTCAGCTTTGAAAACACATATGCCAATGGTATCAGTGCTGAGAGCTGCCTTAATCTTGTACGATATCGGAGGGGAACCTCAGCCATAGCCGTGCCAAGGTTCCTGCAAATTATCCACTGGTTTTAATTTTTAGCCCACCCTGCCACCTTGTAACTTACTCAAAAATGGTTTAAAAAATAATTTGGATTTTACAGAGCCACCTTAGGCCCCCCAAAAACTAGTTTTTAATTGGGGGTTGGTGAAACCCATTGCCAATTGGGCAAAGCGTACGGAATCCCACTCGGGGGAAACGACGGTGTCTCGGGGAACTCTGGAAAAAGGTATGGCCGGTTGCCGGGCCATTGCGGGGTCATAGCTCAAGGAACGGGCGGTCCGTGATCCCCCCCCTTCACATAAGATACCTCCCTACTCCGCTTCCTTCAACCTCGCGATCACCATACTCCCTACACTTCGCGTCCCTATCCTTCAGACTGCTCGCCTTCGTCATTCCCCACCACCCACCCCAATGGAGCTCCCTTGCGCCCTCATTGTCGTACTGGGATATATCGGCGCTAACGATCTCCCATGGCAAGGGCAGCGGCAACTTCACCAAAAAACCTTCCACACACATACTACTGATTGTTCTCGCCCTACATAGATTGGGGCATTGTTTCCTTTGGCGTTGTTCTCTTTGGCTTTTTGTTTTCCTTCCTTGTTGAACCTAGTAATCTTCAATATACTTGCTCGGCTTTGGGGAAATTGAAATATATTTTTCTAGTGTTGAGGAGGCTTTTCTTTTTATTCCAATTGATCCCATTTGATTGTTAGTATTCTTTGATTCCAGAGTTTTGTGCTTTCGGAATTTTTTTCGCTATGCTCACAATACTGTAAAAACTCGAATACAAGGCCGGTGTGCTATGTCGTTGTAATTGCCTTTCGCGGTACGAGTAAAGTGCTGTGTATTTTCTTTTTTTCTCTCTTTTTTTTTTCCTTTCTCCCCAGCCGAGGGGTGAGTTTGCTGTGACTCGCCTACCCCTCTCCCAGAGGGGGAAATTTCAACGACATAGCACACCCGGCCTTGTATTCGAGTTTTTACGGTACTTGAGTTTTTGAATTGAAACTTCCTCTCGGTATCTGATTAATTCCTTTGGCATACTCAGAGGTTTTTGGGCTAATTTGAAGGGGTTGAAATTTGAAGAGAGTAGATATCTAGAGTTGAGCTGTAAGGCCTTTGGTAGTGGTGCTGCAAGATTCGAGCTGTGCACTGTTACTTAATCGGCAGGAGACTTGACACGACTAGAGATACCGGCACCTGTTTACGAGGTGACGGTTGGATCTGCTTCTTCCGGCTTAAATATCATATGCAGTGCTCATGCAGACAAGATGGTTTCTCACTCAGACTCGAGATGCAATGTTGCCTTACGCTCTGTGACCCCTGCCCAGAGCTTGGCTACTCGTTACCTCCGCATAACTGGTGCTTCCTTGGCGAGCGGGTGATTGGCCAGCACGCCTGAAGCAACTGGTTACAGCATCTGCCTCTCGCGCACTAAAACGCTTATGAACCAGTTTGGCCCACTGAACCATCGCGGAACCACATCCACGGCGAAACCAGGCGTCGGAAAAAGCATCATGGAACGAATGCCAAATGTTCAATCATTCGGCTCCGGTAACGTCGGCTGTGGGAACATAACGAGTATCCTCAACAGCAAGATCACCGTGAACGAGATAGACGAAGACAGCCAGATTAAAAAGTGGCTCTCACCACTGACGCCTCAGGGCAGACATCAAAGTGTGCAATCCAACCGGGTGGAGGGTGTTGGGGGCTGGCTTCTAGAAAGTAACGAGTTTCGGGAGTGGAGCGGGGCTCAAGGGGTACTTGAGAAAACTGTTTTATTCTGCTACGGCGATCCAGGTGTGGGGAAGACGCATATCAGGTCGGTGAGAAAGCTCTCCCGAACAAGTGCATATCACTGACCGCCAACAATATTAGCTCCTTAGTTATTGACTGGTTGTGTGATCAAGTTCACAATAAAAATATCGCTGTCGCAGCACTGTACTGCGATTTCCTCGCCCAGGAGGAGCAGTCTCCGACGAACATCTTGGGCGCAATCCTCAGGCAGCTTTTGGAAAGGGATGGGATCCCGGAGCCTCTGCGGCAGATTTTCCGTAAAGAGAAAGGGGTGTTTGGCCCACGGGCTGCGCAACTCTCGGACTTGGTGAAAATCCTGAAGACCACGATCGCATCGCTACCCGAGGTGTTCATCTGTATTGATGCTTTAGATGAATGTCTTCCGAAAAATCGACGAGAGCTCCTTGAGTCACTGCTAGACATTGCACGGGCTTCTCCGACCACACGAGTGTTCCTCAGCGGGAGGCCTCACGTTCGGGATGAGGTTAAGCGATGTTTCATTGAGGTGGTCACCATATCCGTCGTTCCTCCTCTAAGGGATATTGAGAGGTATCTGGATATGAGACTAGAAAAAGACACCACACCCGGCGCAATGGATGGTAATTTGAGGGCCGAGATTATGGAGGTGATTCCGCGAAAAATTTCCCAGATGTGAGTCGAAACAACCACTTCAATCAATCCACGCCTGGTAGGACATTTACTAACAGAAAATAGATTTCTTCTCGTTTCCCTTAACATCGACGCAGTCCTGGAGGAGGTCACGATCCACCAGAGAAAGAGAAAGCTTGACGTGATGATCCGAGGGGATGGCCTTCGGGATGCGTACTCAACAACCCTGGGACGGATAAAGGCGCAAGGGGGAAGCAAGTCTAGGCTCGGCATGGACATGCTAATGTGGCTATCGCATTCGGAGAGACCGTTAAAAGTCGACGAGTTATGCGATGCCCTAGGGGTAGAAATCGGGTCTGCGGACCGGAATTCTCAGAACGTCCCTGCCATAGAAACCTTGCTCGGATGCTCCTTAGGGCTTGTGGTAGTTGAAGCGTTTACACGCACTGCCCGTCTTGTCCACTACACCCTTCAAGAGTACCTTCTCAATAATACCGACCTGTTTTGCCACCCCCACGCGACAATTGCCCAGGTTTGTTTAACATACCTCAACTTTCAGTGCGTCAGAGACCTTTCACCTGACTTTCATTGGCCCTCGCAAGCACTGCCGTTACTTCGGTATGCCTCCTGTTTCTGGGGAATGCATGCCAGAAGGGAAATCACGGAAGATGTGAACCAACTCGCACTGAGACTTCTCGATGGATTCGATAAGCATGTATCCTCTAGGATATTATTAAACGACAGCGGTGATAATTCGATCTGGGACATAGGTCAGAGTATCCCTACGGGGTTTACGGGACTCCACACTGCTGCTTATCTTGGGTTGTCCGGGGCAGGGGTTGGTTTATTAGAGATAAGGAAATGGGATCTAGGGGCAACTGATGCGGCGGGTAATACGGCAATCATGTGGGCTGCTAGACAAGGGTATGAGACCATAGTCGGGATCCTCCTAGCGCAGGAGGGTGTCTCTCTCAACGCCGCGGATCGGGGCGGTCAAACTCCTCTCTCGTGGGCAGCCAGAAATGGACATCGGGGCGTTCTGGAAATGTTCTTGGAACAAGGGAGCGCCACTGCAGACACTGCAGATGTAAGCGGTCGAACAGCTCTCTCGTGGGCAGCTGGAAATGGCCATGGGGACGTTGTGGAGATTCTTTTGGCACGGGAAGATGTCTCTCCCGACACTGCAAATAATTCCGGCCAGACATCCCTCTCACTCGCAGCTGTACAGGGGCATAGGCCCATTGTGGAGATGCTATTGAAACAGAAGGGTGTCACTCCAGACACTCCAGGTGGGGGCGGTCGAACAGCTCTTTCGTGGGCAGCTGGAGGTGGGCGCGGGGGCGTTGTGAAGTTGCTTTTGGACCGGGAGGATATCTCTCCCGACACTGCAGATAAATACGGCCGGGCGCCTCTCTCGTGGGCGGCTGGAAGTGGACATGGGAGTGTTGTGGAGATGCTTTTCGAACGTGAAGATGTCGCTCCCGACACTGCAGATAAATACGGTCGGACACCTCTTTGGTGGGCAGCTGGGTCCGGGGATGAAAGGGTCGTGAAACTGCTCTTAGAACGGGAGGATGTTACTCCTGGTACTGCAGATAAAGACGGTCGAACGCCTCTCCACCGGGCTGCCATAGATGCACATACGGGCGTCGTGAAGATGCTTTTGGAACGAGAGGATCGCACTCCGGACACTGCTGATATAGACGGTCAAACACCCCTCTCGTTGGTTGCTAGAAATGGCGATGACGAGCTCGTGAAGATGCTTTTGGGGTGGGAGGATGTCACTCCTGACACAGCAGATAAATACGGTCGGACACCTCTCTCGTGGGCAGCTGAGTCGGGAGACGGAGGCGTTGTGGAACTACTTTTAGAGCGGGAGGATGTCACTCCTGATACCGCAGACAAAGACGGTCGAACGCCTCTCTCCAGGGCGGCTGGAAGTGGACATGGGGAGGTTGTAGAGATGCTTTTGGAATGGGGGGATGCCACTCCTGACAGTGCGGATAAAGATGGTCGAACACCTCTCTCGTGGGCGGCTGGAAGTGGGCATGGTGGTGTTGTAGAGATACTTTTGGATTGGGAGGATGTCACTCCCGACAGCGCGGATAAAAACGGTCGAACACCTCTTATCTGGGCAGCTGCATATGGGAATGAAGATGCCGTGAAAAAGCTCTTGGAGCGGGAGGACACCACTCCCCACGCTACAGATATTTCCGGGTGCTCACCTCTCTTGTGGGCGGCTCGGTTCGGGCATGGTGGGGTTGCGAAGATGCTTTTGGGACTGAAGGATATCATTCCCGACACTCCTGATGAAGACGGTCGGACACCCTTATCATGGGCAGCTGGAAATGGGCGTGATGCTATTGTGAAGATGCTTTTGGAGCGGGAGGATGTCACTCCCGACCGTGCTGATAAAAACGGTCGAACCCCTCTCGCGTTGGCAGCTGTATACAAGCATGGGTGCGTTGTGGAGATGTTATTGGAGCGGGAGGATGTTATTCCCGGCACTGCAGATAGATATGGTCGAACACCACTCTCGTGGGCAGCTAGGTCGGGGTATGGGGATATTGTGAAGCAGCTTTTGCAACGGGGGGGTGTCGCCCCCGATACTCCACACAAAAACGGTCAAACACCTCTGTCGTGGGCGAAGGAACGCGGGCACACTCGAGTAGTGGAAATGCTTCTAGAGCAGTGCAGCATTCGGCCGGACATCATGACAACAGAATCCGTAGGCCAAACAGCACTTACTCAAACTCCCGAGAAGAAACCTGAGGGAGTCATGAACCGGCGATTTGGAGATCAGGGCTCGGCAGCTCAGTCGGCAGATCGCAAGAGCTCAATATATCTTCTCCTATCTGAGCCCTTCGAGTTATCCAGCGCTCTTCCAAAAGGACCTAGAGATCTTGACATTCGCGATGGCAGCTCCCGATCTTATGAACCCCCTCCCTTGCAGTATTACACTATCGTGCTTCTAAACTTCGCTCTCAATTCACCGGTTCGAGCTCTCTTCCTGTCTTCCATGTGTGTATTGCTCCTTCGCATCCTGGCTGTCTGTCTACCAGTCTTACCGTGTTCTGTAACTTCCCCATTCCTTCAAGAATATAGTACATTGTCCATGAAATACCTGTTTTTCTCTGTGTTCAATGACTTTTTCTCTCTCGTCCTTCACCTCGCCCTCGCGCACACCCCCGGTCTAAGCCGTTATGTTTGATGCCTGGCTTCATACAAATGAAGTATTGGGCCCTTTTCATGTTATGGAGTATTAGAAATGCCCCTTTATGGGGTATTAATTAGCATTAGACATTTCCTCTTGTTTCCTTCTTGTCTATTCAGCCCCTCTCGGCTACCTGCATCACCTTTCGAGAGAGAAAAAAGGAAACCCCCTTTCCGGGATTTGGGGGTTTCCCTCCGGTTTCCCTTTTCCTTTGATTTAGCGACCCTGTTCGATTAGAATTGGCTCTGGTGGACTTTGTGGGGTTTGATATGGCTTTTACTCTACTTTGAATAGAGTGGGACAACCAATTTCTGATCTTCGTATGGGTATCATATCCCCAGAACTCGCTATCTGGATGACCGGCGAAATCTAACTCGAATCGCCACTTATCCTAAGTCAAGTCTGGTTAGATTTCTGGCGCGGGTAATGCACAGTGTTCCCAACCGTCCCGGGCGGACGGCAGGGCCCTGGCGGACTATAGTCCCGGGCGTCCCGGGCAGGGTGGGTACGGACGGCCGGGCAAAGCGTCCGTCTTTCATAAAGACGGCAGTCCTATGG
>Ga0307517_10001953_pt1 | contig 33668 bp, 37 predicted proteins | sample 23_EM_MG_FD_194515 | JGI IMG/M metagenome (GOLD analysis project Ga0307517, IMG submission 194515) | Populus trichocarpa ectomycorrhiza microbial communities from riparian zone in the Pacific Northwest, United States - 23_EM | ecosystem: Host-associated > Plants > Roots > Unclassified | place... | reverse complement strand
TGTGTATTTGTGCGTATGTGTATTTGTGCGTATGTGTATTTGTGCGTATGTGTATTTGTGCGTATGTGTATTTGTGCGTATGTGTATGGACCCTATACCTTCCCTGATAGCTGAGTCGGATATTAGGACTTGCTAAGAGGAAGAAGTGTGTTGGAGGAGAGGTGGTTAAAGAGTTATTTTATACCAACGAAATAAAAATTGGTTATTTCATGAGGAGTGCCTTTCAAGCCCCCTTGTCATATCTTTCCGGGAGTCCCCTGAAGTTTAGGCGTATATTGATACATGATGTCTAGATGAGTAAACGACAGTTAAGGTTGATAGACCATAGGTATATACATACACTTGAATTGTACGATGGTTAAAGTCGCGTAAGACTGCAACCCCCATTCTACCATAATATGCAATGTACAATCTCTTCCATGCAGAAATGGCCTGAAAATGTTGTACTAGACGTTGTATTTCTTCCAGGATGTTATATCTTCCCTGTTTATGTATCAAGTGTACAATTGTAGTCACAAAATGAACTTGGAGAGTAGGCCCCGCCCATCTTCACTCCGAACTCAAACACACAATTTCCTTTCTCTGATAGTATGAAGAAAGCAATTAGCAGAAGGCTTGAATCTGGGCGGTCATTCATATCATACTTAGAAGCTGGTGAGTAGGGCTTTTGGTTAGGCTACCGCGGTAGAGAGGAGGGCTCGACGCATGACTCGGGGTAGACCGTGACGATGTTTTCAAGAGGTGAACCAACTTTTTCTTTTCTGTTTAAGAGAGGCCAAATTAACTCCTCTTCTTTCTCACCACACTCCTACCTTCTCCATCAACACTCTCGCTATCAACACAATCCTCAGCTCGCTCTGCCCTCTGCACTGCAATCCCGCTTCTCTTTTTCATACCGAAGCAAACTCAGCAGTTAAAACCAAAAAAAAGAAAAAAGAAAAGAAAAGAAACACCCGTGGCTCTTGCCCCACCAACCCGGATACGCCCCTCTACTGGTACCACCATCACTACGTCCCTTACTTTCTCCACTACATCAGAGAGCACGCCGGCAAATGGTGTCTGCATAGATTACTTATTGCCCGATCCCAAATAGTCAGTTAGTCACCATCTTCACACTGGTCTTTTCTCCTTTGCTCTTTTATCACCCCTCAAATCATACGCCAAGTTCATACGAACAAATCATACGCACAAAATCATATGCACAAAGAAATCATACGCACAAAATCATACACACAAATTATATATACTAACAGTGATGAATAGAATACGTTTTTCTACGAGCAATGCCATCTGCTTATAAGTGGAGGCCGCTTCCGGCAGGCACTTTGGGGCACTCAGTAAATCCTGTGACCATCTGCCGGAATGAACTGAGGGCAAGCCTTACCCCCTTGGAACCCGCTTTCGAACCGGCAAGGGCGAACCAAAGCAATCGCCTAAAACAACGCCGTGATTTTGCGCGAAGATATGATGAGTACCAGGCACTTGACGACAAGACCAAAGCCCAAGTGGATAAGGAGATGATCGTGGAGGAGAACGAGGTCCTGGACCAGGAACCTGTGGCAATCATTGCGCATTGGCGGCGATACTATCCAAACCAGTTTCGCGACGATGGTTTGCTACTTGTGAACCCCCCAACCCCTATGGAAGTCGATTCTCCACCGAATTCGCCCGCATCGCCTCTTTTTCCGTCGCCAAACATGAGGCCCGCAGCGCGAATGGAGAGTCTGCTCGACAGTCTTGTGAAGCGACCCAGAAGCTCGTCAACTGGGTCTGCGCTGGTACCGCCTCCTGTGCCTTCCGTATCTGAGGACGCGCCTTCCCGGCGGACCCACCGGCTAGCGATTCGGGAGCGCAGTCATTCACTCACAATGCGTGGGGCCCCAGTATCCCCTACAGGGTCACCTGTTGGACGCCCTGTGGCTTTGGTGAGGGCAGCTACATTTAATACAGGGAGCACAAGGGAGCCTATCTCACATCGCACCAGGTTTAGGATAGGAGTAGGTAGCCTGAGGCGAAACCTCCGGGCTAATGATCCACAGCCAAGTAAGTAATTTTAAAATTTGCCTAAGTCACTTGAGATATGCTTACTAATATTCAGTGTTGTTTAGCTCGGACAGGCCCCTCGATGCCTATCGGCGGAGAGGACAGTACTTCTGAGTACCGATTGATGGAGGAGGATATGCAAGGAGATTTGGACATGACGGTTCGAGAGGATGAGCAAGGGAGTGGGAGGAGGATGAAGAGGATGAAGATGTCGATTTTATCGACCTATATGAGTCTGGTGATGAGGGTGGCAATGGCTCAGAGGATTCCGATAAGGTCTATGGGGAAGAGGAGATCGACGAAGAGGACGAGGAGGATGTGGAGAGGGAGGGGGAGTACGTGGAGGGCTGGGAGGAGGGTGATGATGATGTCCATGTGACGGACGAAGGGGAAACCTCCGGCTCAGGTTTGGGGGGTAGGATGCGAGACTTAGGTCGGCCTGACTCCGAATCTTCCTCTCGTGGTCTGTACGGCGATGCGGCAGAACACCGTTTCCGTGCTAGCACCCAAGAGATTGGAGAGAGGCTGCTTGGGTGGGCTATGACACCCAAGGATTTCTTCACAAGCCCGGAAGACCAACCGGACAGCATCGAAAATATTGTCACCAAGAGAAAGCGGTTTCTTGCCGGCAATCCCCGTCTTATCCTTAATCTCGAGGCAGCCGCTAGGGAAGACGCAGAAGAACAAGGAATTGACATTGAGGAGATGGATAGAATTGACCGCGAGATGGATAGGCAGGCCTCCTCAATATGGCTAGCCAGCACTTTCCTCACCGCCTGAAACAGGAGCCGGAGGATTAACGATTTCTACTTCGATCTATTTTCTTTTCTTGTTATCTCCTAGTTCTTTTCCTGACCTCTCACGCCGGTTCTGCCTTCCTTACTCTCCTTAATATGGTTCCTCTTACCTTGCCTTACCTGCACTCCCACTTGTGTATTTATCCACCACAATATCTCACATTTGGTTTCATCCTTAGCCCGTATTCTTTCTCCCCTATCATAAGTCCGGGGGCTGTTTTCCTTGGGTTAGATTCTTACGCAGCACGCTACCTCTTTTCTTGTTCTCTTCTCACTCTGAATGTCCAGAGACCGACGCTCCTTTAGTGTTTAATTTCTTTTGTTATCATACCCGGCGCCTATACGGATTCCGCTCTTTTCTTTTACTATGTCATGATTCAGTGGGTGACCTTACTCTTTGCAGTATAATGTAATAGGATAGCAGTTTAGAAGTTAGAAACACTCTCACATAACGATAAGCTTGAGCACAGATTGAGATTGTCTATTTAGTCCTTTGCTTCTGGTTTCTTCGGCAAAATCCATACGCCCAAAGACATACGCCCAAAACCAGGTACCCAAAGTGATGCGCCCAAAGCCATGCGCTCTAAAGCCATACACTTAAAGCATACCCTCAAAGCATACACGCAAAACAAACGCCCAAAGCATACCCTCAAAGCATACGCCCAAAGCATACCCTCAAAGCATACGCCCAAAGCTTACGCCCAAAGCATACGCCCAAAATACCCACCCAAAGCAGTTGATGTAAAGACGCTCTCTGCGAATGTTTAATTATAATTTAGGTTCAAATATGTGAGGCAATAGCCACACATCTTCCTCTAGAGAAGTTAAGCTCCGCAGTTTTCAGGATAGGCTTCTATCTCAGAATCAGAATCAGAATCCACACTGGTACAATGAACAAGACCCATGACAACTCTGCTACTTGTACTTCCACTACGCATCATTGCCATTGAATGCACAGTTGCACGGATATAAATTCCTGCTCCTAGAGCATCAAGGATCCCGTTGTACTCTGTATCGTCATAGTCCAAGAACCCCGACACATTCTTCTTCCGCTGTAGCTCCACATTCTCAGACTTGTCTTCATGCAACTTGGTTCCCAACCAATACATCGGGCCCAAGACGGGGGCGTGCATCCCAGCCTTTGGATAATCCATCATGTGTACCACATCATAGTGTAATCTAGGTTTCTGGCATTGATATTGAATATTTGACTTCAGAAGAAGCGTATGACTTTACTATAACCCCAGGAAAGCGAGTAGAGATAAGGATGTGAAAACAAGGTTGGTTCCAGGTCGCCATAGTTGTCTAGAGAGCTCTGGGGAAAGCCCTTGGCTTGAAAGAAGCTATGGTCGACAGGAGGATTGGCCATTGCGCGAAGCCGGGGAAGTGGAACGATACCGGGTTCGGTATTACCCAGTGCAGTCCATGCAATCACAATATTGTTCCTGATCGTGCTCATGATACTAATGAAGGATGGATATGTAGAGATGTACAAAGATCATGCTTTTATAGTAAGCCCAAAAGGTTTTGAAGTCACACTGCTGAAATATTTCTAAGCTCGAGACCCAACGCTTAATCTCATACCCTAACTCAAGCGCCTGTATGATAGCCTGGGATTCCCTTGTTCTACCTTCCAACATTCCAGCGATCCGTCCACCTCGTACCACTTTCACTGCCTTCCCCCCACCATTTGCCCACTCGAATCCACACATCTCCAATTGGTACCACTGTCCTATCCGTGGTGACCGGCTATTGGCCCAAGGTTTGTCTATCGCTCACTATCAGCTTTCATAGTTCTAGTTGGCTGCACACCTGCAGCAGGTGGGATCCAGTAACAGCTTACAGAAAAAAAACTCCACCTTCATTCTGTTAAAGGAAATGGGAAAAAGGTCGATTATTTCATAAGGGCCAAATGTCCAGGTATAAACCCCCTCCATTGGAGCTTCCTCGATTGAGGCCGTTGTCATCGCCTTAGGTGTAAATAAAGGAAAGGCGGCAAAGGTAGACGGTGGTAGCAACAAGATGGTTATGGTATCAGATTTTTGTGAGTATCTAAGTGGAGGATAATTAAATAGCATAATTACCAACCTATATATAAGGGTTAAAATCAGGAATCACCTTTAATCACGCGGAAAGGTACTGTGTGCCTTCGTCACTGGATGGTATTCAAGTATTAGATCCTCACCTTGGGTTTGCTTTCAATAGTTGCGACAGCTTCGAGAGAGCCCGTACTTGCAGGTTTGATTCAGGATTTGGTTGCCATGTACGAGCGAATGCGGTGTATGAGAGTCTTCAATTGGAACTAGTCAACTCGCGTAACAGATCAAATTTGGTTACCGCAGATTATGATTGAACAGGGTATATCCACCCCTACTGGATTTGGACTAATGCTATGCTCAAAGCACAGTGGTGAATACTAATTCATGTAGCTGTTACCGAGCCTAATCCTGGAGTGCGGCTATTTTCACAAAAGTAATTCACATGCAACCATGCACCACCATACGCACAAAATTCATACGTACAAAAATTCATACACACAATGGTTCCTATGCATGCATGTTCGTATACTCAATTGATAGACTCAAAAATTATGCCAGCAATGAAATGGATCACAGAATGGAAGCCAGCTTGGGTACTTAGCTTAGCTGGGCCAACTTATAACCTTCATTCATATGCCTACAACAGCTTTACTTTTATATAAATATCTTTCGGGATCCAAGGGGATCTGTTACTGTAAACGGATAGCTAGAACCATCTGAACTTAATGTCGTCCCAACCAGAATCTTCCACAATGGGCTGCCAACGGGGGCTCTAGACCTCCGGGGCAAGAAGCTGTACCTCTTTTTTATCGTTCCACGAAAGCCCTGCACGCGAATACTCTCCATCTTTATCCCAATTCCCGGTAGAATCCAGCCCATATGGGAGGGAAGGCCCGGTGCCACCAATCCAAGACCTCTGAGGGGTGTGGCCCGCGCACCTCTTTCAAGTTCCACCCACCCTCGCCCTCCGATTGGCTAGTGCTGCCCCCTGGAAACCAAGATCACGCCCAGAATCTGCTTCATCCGCTAGCAGTGACTTTGTCAACAAGCGACACAGTTACATTTGAGATATTTGGAAACTTTTATCTCTATGTGGAGGAATATCATGAGCGTTGGATGGAGTGGTGGCAAGGCACACCAGGGTATCTAGCCTATACTGCGAAATATGCTGGCAGGAAAAAGATACGGTGGAACTCAGATCTTCGAGGCACAGAGGTGTGGAAATACTTTCAACAATGTGCCGACCGTTTAGGTAGTGCTATTGGCACGCCGAGAGTAATGTGTATTATGTGCAGAAAGGTCCTAGCTCACCCAAGTGGCACGGGGACTAGCTCGATGCATGACTATAACAAGTCCTCTGCTTGTCTGAAATCGAGAAAGATTAACGGATATGATGGGCGGGCTGGAAGCCCGCTTGGTATGGACCTTCTTACGCTATTGCAAAAAGGGACTAAAATAGGAAATAGGCGTAAGATTATCGATCTGGCCACACCAGCAGGATTCAATCAGCATGATTTCGAAGAATACTTTCTAAAAGCGTTTTTCCCAACCAATCTCGCCTTTAATTGCTCAAACAACCTTGCCTTTCGACGTGTCTTCAAGTATATTCGTCCGGGAGTCGAAATTCCGAGCCCAACAACATTAACACAGCATTTGAAACGGCTGGGAAAGTGTACGGTGGATGATATTCGAACATGTCTACCTGCTGCAGGAAAGATTTCTTTGGCTGCCGATACACGGACTTCACCGAACTAACTTGCTTTTTTGGCAATTGTGGCTTATTGGATCTCAGATAGCTGGCAGATAGAGGAGGTGCTGATTGCGTTCGAGGAAATCAGGGGTTCTCATACGGAAACTAATATGACAGGGATAATTAATGACGTTCTAGCCAGATACGGGATTCAGGATAGAATTCTGAATTTCACCACCGATAGTGCCAGCAATAACCGAACGCTCACCGAAGCCTTAAAACATCTTTGGAGTTTACTATCGGTTGAATGGTGTCAATTGGAAAATCATATTCCATGTATGGCCCATGTTGTTTAGCTTATCCTTGGGGAATTTATGAATTCGATCAAGGTGAAATCGCGGGATGGTCGTATGCCGCCTGGCTTTAAGACGGGCTATATGGAGAAGGTTATGACATTGGATAACAGCTTTCACAAAACAGTAGAAAAGGTAATGTGTCTAAGATCTCATACGTAGCACCTATATTACAAATGCATACGCACAAATTCAGACGCACAAGGGTATATGCACAAATTCATTATTCCAAATTGAATGCACACCAATGTGAAAGCAGAACCAAGTCTTTTCCCCATTGTTCTCACCTAAGATACCTTTAGTCAGAGATAATGCTAATAATGGTTTATAGCATCGGAAAATGAGTATTGTGGTTGGTGCTTCACCTCAACGGTGTCAACACTTCATCAAAATACCGAATAATCGGGTTAAGATCCCTACTACACTCATTTATGATATCAAAACACGGTGGAACTCAACCCTAAATATGTTGGAGAGATCTGTACGGCTACGGGAATTGACCAATGACTGGTTACAAACCTATGCTGAGTTTACCCCTGTCTGGTCAACCCCGGAAGAGTGGAGGCAGACTGAATATGGCTTCGAGGTACTTCAACAGATACGATTTGGGACTTTGTTGATGTTAAAAACACGTGGAGCCACCATTCATCGAGTGTTGCAAGTGTATCAAGATATCTTTGATCATTTGCAAATGCAAATTTCCAAGTTAGAATGGATGCGGAGGCAATGGAAGGTTGATATTAGTGAGGGCCTAGTGAAAGCTAAATTGAAGGCCGCCTCTTACTATGGTAAAACAGAAAGTCGAAGAGGTCTTCTGTTCGGCATTGGAACTTGCCTAAATCCCTATTGCAAAGGCAACCTTTTTCGAGAATGGGATCTTGATGCCAGTGGAGAGACTGAGTATGAGAAGTCATATCAAAAGGAGTTCATAGCGTATTATGATCTGTACTATGCACCAATAAATAATCAGGCACCTGACATGTCAATTATACGGAGTGGTCTGAACAGTCGATCCAAGCAGATTTACTCTACGAGACACAGAGCAGTTATCGTGAGTGAGGCACTAGCGTACATCGAAACCGATTCTGAGATTGAGCCGCGCGAGCCAGACGCTGAGGCTACGGATCCCACACGTGAGGCCTGCCCAGCGGGGATTTTTTACGAGGCAAATATACTCGAGTGGTGGAAGGTTAATGCAGGAAGATTCCCGAATTCAGCTCCGATAGCTAGGGATATTCTCGCTGTTCAAGGGGGTAGTGTTGGAGTAGAGCGGGTGTTTAGCATGGCAAGAGATGTGATTCCCTATCGGCGCTCTCGACTCAAAAGCAGTACGATTTGATCTTCAATGCTGGTTGAATCCTACAAGAAAGAAGAATTAAGAAGAGAGCTAGCAGGTCACAATCGTGAACGGGAGGCAGAAAAACTGGAAGAAATGGCTGCTGCGGAGGATTATCGTTATTCGGCTGATAGGAAGGAAGAATGTATAGAGGACGATAATGGCTGTATCTCCGATGATGACGAATCACACAAGAAGGACACCGAATGGTCTTTCGTTGATTGGGATGGCAGGCGAGCATTTGGAAGAGAGCCAAAGGCTATAGTACCTGAGCATGGACTGGTTGAATCTCAATATGCACAGCCTGGACCACCTCGAAACCAAGGTGTAGATCATATGGGAGGCTCTGCGGAATCAGATCCTGAAGAAAGAATCTGTGATAGTACAGTCAACATGTATGTTGCATGGGACACTGATGAGGAGGAAGGCTCACAAGAGAGTGAGGCGGCGATTCCCGGTGAAAGACTGAGCGATCATGAAAGTATCGACCAACAGGGTGACGAAAGTTCAGGCTGTATAGCAGGCTCAAGGGGCCACCTGGAAGAGGATTGTTCGGAGGAGGAGGCTCTATCGGGAACCACTGAATTACTACCGGTTATACGTGTAACCTGCGGAAGAGATCAGACTGGAACTAATACCACGATTCGAGTTCCACCGCGGAAGTGTGCCGGATCTGGGGGGAAGGAAAAGAAAAGATCCCGTTTCCACTAAGTGAACTTTCGTGTAAAATCATTATAAAATCATAGAATTTGACAGAGTAATTGAGAAGGCATTTTTACTATCCCCTAAGCTATCCTAGTGGCCAAGACATGCCGAGGAGGTGTCAAGTCAACAATGTATACGGTAGGGAATGACGAGCTGCCATGGATTGATTAGAAAAAGCCACATCTGATTGGGGGACTGCATGTGGGATCGGGCGGATGGGGTCCATTTTCTCACCCTCGTCCGCCCAATCAGACGTGCACACCCCAAGTAAATATCAGAGTGAGTAGAAGGATTCTATGTTTTCAGAGGTGGAAATTCAAGAAGTCTGAATACATTGTCCATTTATTCGAGTTCTTACGATAGGCTACAGGAACAGGAGCATCGTCATGAAAATCATATGCACAGACAAATCATACGCACATAAATCATACGCTCAGAAAGAATCAGAGGCACCGAAAGATCATACGCACACAAATCATACGCACACAAAATCATATGCTGAGAAAAATCATTGGCTCAAAATAATACACTGGTAATGGTGCCGTAGATAATACGCACTAGTGCAAAGGCTAGTTGCATTGGCTCTAGTTAGTCGAGTTTGTCAGGTCATAGCGTGATTTGTCTACCCCTATATTCTTTCTGTTTCCCCTTTTCTCCCATAGACACAGAAACCATTCGCCCCGCCGCCCTGTGAATCTATGTCCCGTGCTGCGCCCTCTTGAACCCAAGTTCCTCCTAGACCAAGTCTCTCCTTACCCGCCATCCACTCGATCACATTTGGATACCTTTATCGTGGTTGTATACCAACGACACTTGATTCTATCCTGCTTTGAGCGGGAGGGAAGCTTGCTTTGAGCGGGTTTGTGTGGCTGCGGAAGACTACGAGTGGGCTATCAAAAATGAAGAAGAGGAATGCAGAGAAGCGCAAGCGGCAGCGCGAACGAAGAAAAGCTGTGAATCACGTCCACAACTCTGAACATGGGAGTGAAGATATTGCAAATTCTACCATGGATGCCAAAGGTGTGTCATTCTCTGCTATTTAACCGATCTCTCTGCATGGGCTTGACATTAGCAATTGTTGTATTTAGCTTTCAACTCCGTCGCATATTTGTATTTAGGGCATATACTAATCTCCTCGTCGCTTGGATTAGATTCGGGGGAACCATGTTTACGGCTGGATATGAATAAGGTTTATTCAATGAAAAGGAATATTTCCCACATGTTGAAAACTCCCTATCATCGACCCGTCAGATACCACCAATGTGGCGATTTTGACGTTCTGAACTCAATCCTTTCGCGACCTAAACGGCAGCCGGATAGCAACTTGAAGGAGGGTTTCGAAGAGGAAAATGAGCCCCAATTACACGGGATCACCGTTGACATTGTTATAATAAAGGACAAGTAAGTAATTCATTCTTTGGGCTAAGACTAGGCTTATATACTATACTATCTTTAGGCAAGGCGTCCCATGTGTAATCAAAGCTGGGAATAGCAAGGCATGTTGGCTATTACCGCAAGTTGAACCGGTGGTACACAAATATGTTGCGTCAGGGAATATAGTGGCAGATCATACCCGACCTGGTGCAAGCGGTACGCAGAAGCACTACAGGCCAAGCAGCGAGATGGAAGGCGCTCATACCACCCACGAGGCTGCGACTGATAGTATGAAGGATACTACAACCCTGAGTTCTCCTGCAGGAAAGGGGAGCAGTGAACATAACCCAGGCGGTACTTTGAGAACAAAAGGCTGAGTCATTGGGCACCGTGCCTTCATTCCACGAATGGGATCACAAAAACAGAATATTGAACTTGGGCCCGGGCCAGCCCAGTCAGATAACACGAAATCAGCAATTCACGCACTAAATGAATTCGGCCAACAGCTTTTACCATTGACTCATACCGTTGAGGCGCTATTTCAGACTTTCCTCCCGGAGAAGCATCACAAATCCACAGCAGTCTATGCCCCCATTTACAATGGGTGAGCTGACAATGTGGACGAGGCATTTGGAATATGGACCTCCCGCTCATGTGTCATCAACGCAAATACCAATAACTATAGGGATCTGGAGGACGTATGCCATGGGTGGTGTGGGATCGTAGTATTCGTAGACTTTGAGGGCGGCGATGCCTGCTTTCCTGAGCTTGCAGTCAAGATTGCTTGTACCCCTGGTATGTAGAGACTCCCGCCCATCATATCCAATTCCAATAAGTAACTAAGATATATTGTCTAGGTTCCATTATGATCATGCGTTCCTATGCGGTGGAACATTATATTGGCTCTTTTGTATGAAATTGGTGTAGTGTTGTCGACTTTACACATCAAGCAGTGCACGATGCATATGTGGAAAAGACGGGGAAGCCATTGTGGGAGTTCAATAAGATGCCTGAATGGTGGCAGAAGTTGCGCATGTATCTGAATGTATAATAATGTTCCTAATCATTCATTTTTCTATTTAGTATGAGTATACACTCATACCCCGCTGTCGCTGATCTTGATAATCCGGACACCTTGCTGGGTCGTGCGAATCTCACTAAGTTCTGAATGTCTTTACACCAAAGCCTAGCCTGTTGTCCTGGATCACTCGCTATGCCGGATGGATTCTTAGGATTTTGTCCATCAGGGATTGCCGTGTGCTAGTGTATACCTTTGAGCTTGGTCTGCCCTCGTTTGCAGGGCTGTGCCCCCAAAATTATACGTTCAAACTATACGCCCCAATCCATACCCCCAAAACCATACGCCCAAAGCCCAACCACACGCCCAAACCCATACGCCAAAAACCATGCGCCCAAAACCATACGCCCAAAAGCCATACGCCCAAAGCCAACACCATACGCCCGAAGCCATACACCCAAAACCATATGCCCAAAACCATATGCCCAAAAGCCATTCGCCCAAAGCCAAACTATACACCCAAAGCCATACACCCAAAACCATCCGCCCAAGACAATACGCCTAAAACCATACGGCCAAACACATACGCCCCAAACCTTGCGCCCAAAACCTTGTGCCCAAAACCATACGCCCAAAAGCCATACGCCCAAAGCCAAACCATACGCCCAAAGCCATACGCCCAAAACCATACGCCCAAAACCATATGCCAAAGAGTCACCTAAAACCATAGCTTTTTATAAACCATATTGAGCGCCCAGTTTAACCAACTATCTGCAAGTTTAGGGTAAGTGATTGCCTGAACCTCAGACCAGATTTAAATAGTGGCTGGTATTTGGGTGGATGGCTTGCAAGGCATGTGAGACCTGACCCCTAAACCAATAGTCTTTGAATGAAAAGCCCAAAACTGCATGCCGAAAGCGATAAGCCCAAAGCCATACACCGTGAATGAGATCACGAAATGATAAGCCAGAGACCATATCCTTAGGAAGATAGGAATCGTTCATGCACCACAATACAACCCTATGCTTAGAGTTATGTACGGGGAATCATATGCTTAGAAGTACTTAGAAACATACCTAGATTATACGCTTACAATCATATACTGAGAGCGATTTCCAAACACTATTTATCTCAAACTAGAAGCCCAAATCATAATGATAATGGGAGCACTATATGCAAATTGTATCTTTTGAGATAGTTACCGGATTGCTATATGGAATATACAAATGGTGGAGTCATCATACTAGACATACGAAGTAATTAGGGGGTGTTTGGCCAGTCAATTCTGATCTCAAATTGTGATTTGAGATCAGAATTGAGAGGCCAAACACTCCTTAGATTTCAACCTGCGATTTGTTTAGTCAGAGAATATCACTCGTAGGAATAAGTGGGGCCCTGCACAGGGGCAAGAGTGGGGGACTAGCAGAGGGGGGCCTTCTAGGCAATCAAGGAGGAAAGTAAAATACCCACCCCGCCCCACCGCCCGGCCAGGGCCCGGCGTCATACGGGGCGGGGAGGAACCGCAAAGAGTTGACCCCGGGCCGGAGTAACGGAGGGTCACAAATTGAAAACCCACCCTGCCCCGCCCCGTAACGAACACTAAATATTCCTTTTCATTGAATAAACTTTATCCATATGTCGACGTTGACATGGTTCCCCCAAATCTCATACCCACGACGCGGAGATTGGTATATGCCCTAAATACAGATATGTAACTCAGTTGAAAGCTGAATACAACAATGGCTAATTTCAAGCCCATGCACAGTGAGCGGTTAAATAGGAGAGAATATCACATCTTTGGCATCCCTGGTAGAATTTGCAATATCTTCACTCCCATGTTCAGAGTTGTGAATGTGATTGGCAGCATTTTTGGTGTTTGCGCTGCCGCTTGCGCTTCTCCGCATCCCTCTTGTTTATTTTTGATAGCCCTGTCCTAGACTTCCGCAGCCACACAAACTCGCTCAAAGCAAGCTTCCATCCCGCTCAAAGCAGGATAAAATGAAGTGTGGTTTCTATAGAGCGAGGATAAAGGTATCCCAATGGGCTCCCGTGGATGGCGGGTAAGGAGAGACTTGGGTGGGGAGGAAGTCGGGCAAGGAGGAACTTGGGTTCAAGAGGGCGCAGTGCGGGACATAGATTCAGAGGGCGGAGGCGCGAATAGTTTCTGTGTCTATGAGACAAAAGGGGAAACAGAAAGAATTTAGGGAAAGACAAATCCCGCTATGACCTGACAAACTCGACTAACTAGAGCCAATGCAACTAGTCTTTGGACTAGTGTATTATTTTGGGCCAATGATCTTTCTGAGCGTATGATTTTGTATGCGTATGATGTGTGTGCGTATGGTCTTTCTGGGCGTATGATTTTGTCTGAGTGTGTTTGTGTGCGTATGATCCTTATGCGAGTATGATTTTCATGACGATGCTCTGGTTCCTGTAGCTTATCGTAAGAACTCGAATAAATAGGCAATGTATTCAGAATTCTTGAATGTCTGCCTCTGAAACATAGAATCCTTCTACTCACTCTTACATTTACTAGGGGGTGTGCAAGTGCAATCCGGGGGACGAGGGAAAGAAACTGGACCGGTCCGCCCGATCTCACATTTACTCCCCCATTATATAGGGCATATTCTAATCAATCCCTGGCCGCTTGTCATTCACTAAGGTATACATTGTTGACTTGACACCTTGTCGGCATGTCTTGGCCACAAGGATGAGTTACACGATAGTCAAAGTGCCTTCTCAATTACTCAGTCAAATTCTATGAGTTTATAATTTTTTACGCGAAAATAAACTTAGTGGAAACAGGATCTTTTCTTTTTTTTCCCCCCAGTTCCGGTACGCTTCCTGGGTGGAACTCGAATCGTGGTATTAGTTCCTGTCTGGTCTCATCAGCGAGTTACACGAATAACTGGTAGTGAATCAGTGGTTCCCGATAGTGCCTCCTCCTCCGAACAATCCTCTTCCGGCTGGGCGCTTGAGGCTGGTATGAAGCCGCAATTTTCGTCACCCTGTTGGTCGATACTTTCCGGATCGCTCAGGCCTTCACGGGGAATCTCCGCCTCACCCTCTTGTGATCCTTCCTCCTCATCAGTGTCGGATGCAACCTACATGTTGACTTTACTATCCCAGATTCTTTCTTCAGGATCTGATTCCTCGGAACCACCCAAGTTATCTACACTTTGGTTTCAAGGTGGTCCAGGCCGTGCATATTCAGATTCAACCAGTACATTGTCAGCTAGTATAGCCTTTGGCTCTCGTCCAAATGCTTGCCTGCCATCCTGATCAACCAGAGACCATTCGGTGAACCTGTTTTGTCATTCGTTGTCATTGCAGGTACGCCCATTATCGTTCTCTAGACTTTGTTCCTTCTGATCAGTCCAATAACGATAATGTTCCACAGCAGCCATTTCGTCGAGTTTCCCTGCCTCACGTTCCGTATCATGACCTGCTAGCTCTCTTTGTAATTCTTCGTTCTCGTAGGATTTCACCAGAATTCCAGATCGAATTGTACTGCTTTCGCGTCGCGACCGCCTATAGGGACTCCTATCTCTTGCTATGCTAAACACCCACTCTACGCCAACACTCCCCCCTTGAAGAGCGAGAATATCCCTAGCCATCCGAGCTAAATTGGGAAATCTTCCTGCATTCACCATCCACCACTCCAGTATATTTGCCTCGTAAAAAAGTCCCCCCTCAGCAGGCCTCACGTGTGGGATCCGTAACCTCAGCGTCTGCCTTGTGTGGCTCAATCGCAGAATTGGTTTCAAGGTATCCTAGTGCCTCACTCAGGAGAACTGCTCTGTGTCTCGAGGAGTAAAGGTATTTGGATCGACTGTTGTGACCACTCTGTCGTGTTGACATGTCAGGTTCCTGATTATTTATTGGTGCATAGTACAGATCATGATACGCTATGAACATCTTTTTATATGACTTCTCATACTCAGTCACCCCACTGGCATCAAGAGCCCATTCTCGAAAAAGGTTGAGTGTGCAATTTGGATTTAGGCAAGTTCAAATGCGGAACAGAAGACCTCTTGGACTTTCCGTTTTACCATCGTAAGAGGCTGCCTTCAATTTAGCTTTCACTATGCCCTCACGGATATCAACTATCCATTGCGTCCGCTTCCGTTCTATCTGGGAAATTTTCATTTCCAAATGATCAAAGATATCTTGACTCATTAGAAACACTCGATGAGGGGTGCCGCAATGTGTTTTTGATATCTACAAAGTCCCAAATCGTATCGGTTGAAGTACCTCCAAGATATAATCAATATCCCTCCACTCTTCCGGGTTTGAGCAGAGAAGCGTAAACTCGGCATAGGTTTGTACCCAGTCCATGGTGAATTCCCGTAGCCGTACAGATCCCTCCCACCTATTTAGGGTTGAGTTCCACCTGGTTTTGACATCATAAAGTAGTGTAGGAGGGATCCTGACCCGGCTAGTGTGTATCTCGATGAAGTGTTGACGCTGTTGAGCTGAAGCACCAACCGTAAAACTCATTTTCTGATGCTATAAACCATTATTAGAATTATCTCTGACCAAAGGTATCTTAGGTCGGAACAATAGGGAAAACACTTGGTTCTACTTTCCCATTGACGCGCATTCAATTTGGAACTATGAATTCGTGCATATCACCTTGTGCGTATGCATTTGTGCGTATGAATTTGTGCGTCTGAATCTGTGCGTATGTATTTGTAATATAGGTGCTAGGGGATGAGATCTTAGACACATTACTTTTTCTACATTATTGTGAAAGCCATTGTCCAATCTGACAACCTGCTCGATATAGCCCGCCTTAAAGCCAGACGGCATATGACCATCCCGCGAGTTCACCTTGATTGAACTCCTAAATGCACCGAGAATAACCTGAATAACATGGGCCATAGATCGGGTCTGATTTTCCAATTGAGAGCATTCAAATGATAGTAAACTACAAGTAGTGTTTCAGGCTTTGGTGAGCGTTTGGTTATTGGTGGGAGTATGGGTGGTGAAACCCAGAATTGTATCATGAATCCTGTATCAGGCTCGAACATCTTTAATTATCCCTGCCATGTTAGCCCCTGTATGAGAACCTCTGATTTCCTCGAAGCCAATCAGCACCTGCTCCATCTGTCAGCTATCCGAGATCCAATAAGCCACAATTGCTAAAAAAGAATGTTTGTTCAGTGAAGTCCATGTATCCGCAGACAGAGAAATCTTTCTGCAGCAGGTAGTCATATTCGAATATCATCCACCGTAGAGTTTTCCAGCCATTCGAAATGCCGTGTAAACGTTGTTGGGCTCAGGATTTCCCCTCCCGGACGAATGTACTTCAACAAATGACGAAACGCAAGGCTGTTTGCGTAATGAAAGGCAAGATTCATCGCTAAAAACGCTTTTAGACAGTATACTTCGCAATCATGCTGATCGAATCCTCCTAGAGTGGCCAGATCGATAATCCTACACCTATTTCTTGTTTTAGTCCTCTTTTGCAATAGCGTAAGAACGTCTATACCAAGCGGGCTTCTGGCTCGTCCATCATATCTGTTGACCTTTCTGGATTGCAGACTAGCAGACGAGCTGTTATTGTGATGCATCGAGCTAGTCCCGGTCCACTTGGGTGAGCTAGAACCTTTTTGCACATAATGCACATTACTCGCGGCGTGCCAATAGCACTACCTCAAGGGTCGGCACATTGTTGAAAGTAGTTCGACACCTTTGTGGCTCGAAGATCCGTGTTCCACCCTATATTTTTCTTGCCACCATATTTCGTAGTATAGCCTATATACCCTGGTGTGCGCTGCCCCCACTCCATCCAACTCTCATGATATTCCTCTGTATAGAGATAAAAGTTTCCAAATATCTCAAATGTAACAGTGTTGCTTGTTGACAAAGTCACGGCTAGCGGATAAAGCAGATTCCAGGCCCGATCTTTGTATCCAGGGGGCAGCGCTACTGAATCTGTGCGCAAGGGTGGTGTGGAACTTGAAAAAGGTGAGTGGGCCACACCAGTCAGAGGTCTTCGGGTTGGTGATACCGAGTATGACGACTCTGGATCTGAGAATTGCGGAGTGATTACCGTTTGGACATAGGTTCAGTTTGATTGATGGAAACAGATGGTTTGTTTGGGGGGTGTAACCGGTACAGGTACTATGGTTACTGATGGATTTCCTTTAAGGATTAGTTTGGTTTCAGGATACTAGCCTTGTGGCAGAAGCATTGTTATGTAATCCAGCAGGTATCGTTTGATACGTAAGATTGTTTTATGTGTGGTTTCGGGATACAAGGTTGTGCCTCTCCCTGATTGTGTTTCAGAAGTATTATTCGATACTCGGATTGGTTGAAGTTTTGTTTCAACTGATCGTTTGATAGCTTGAATGTTTTATGTATTGTTTTATGTTATTGATTTAATATCATAGTTGTTTTTAGATACAAGCTGTGCTCGTAGGATTAAGGCTTTTGGAAAAGCCAGCCATGTATTTAAAGGCTGCACCTTTTTCGGACTCAGAAAGGACAGACATCGACAGACAGAGTTTTCAATATACTTGGTTGGATAGTTACCTCTTCAGTTCGCGATAATTGTAAAAACCCGCCAAATACTTCAAGACCATAGCGACATAGTAACAGGTTTTATCTAACAACCTTCAGACTCTCCACTTGATCAACATGTCTAAGCCGCTCTTTGGCTAGGATTTGATGTGCACAACCCGTGACTCTTTCTTAAAGGTTCTCAGTGTACCGTGAACCGATAAGCAAATGTTATCATAAATAATGTATATTTATTTTCTATCTCCTTTTCAAACACTTCTGCCTTCAAAAATGCCTATGAATAAAATTAGAACCTGATTATTCTGTATATATAAGACTTATATTATTCTTGTATCAATTTTTTAATATTATTGTTCAAGCATTTTTCATCTTTTTATGCTAATGAACGGCTATGATTCATTTATGCAATAGGCAAAATAAAATCACCATTTCTGAGTAATATTTTATGACTACACAAATAAAAAGTCAATTTGTAGATTCTCTATGTTCTAAAGTACATGTCTCATGATTCTCAAGGTCATTTCGCAATTATTTGTTGAGATAATTAACTGTTGATTATATTTTCCCACGGTTGCTATGGGTGAGCCAGATCCCGGTCCTGAGCCACTTGCCCGGGAATCACGTTAGTGGGTACCTGACTGCATGTCACACTATGCCTGCATGGTGCAGCTACATACCGAATCATAATCAACATAACCCTACCTCCAAGGCCAACCACTTGTACTGTGTTGTGTGTGGATTTCTTCACAAGCCGGCACTGTTCAACGTCAAGTTTTGTTCGGTGAATCCTTGCTTATTCCGCTCCGGGGATAATGTATAAGTGGGATCTGGCCTCAGGCAGTACTTGGCCGCATTTCTATAGAAAGGAGATTCAAAGGTTGAGAGATAGAGGGGTGCGAGAATTGGGTCTGTTATTAGGAAATGCTTTGATATAGTCGAGTGTTGTAAAATGTCCACAGTGACAGTGTTGGTGATGTGGAAACTGACCCACCTCTCAGACAACCAAGGTATAGAGTGGCTTTCAGAGTCGCCTCGCCCCAAGAAATATCTCCTTCTCTTCCTCTATGCTAGTGGTTTTCACCTTATTTCTGGTTGTACCTCTGCACACTGAAGTTCCTAACCCCATACCCATGAGCCTCCGCTTCTCCCTAGATGCTATGTGTTATACTGCGACAGAGGGAAATCAAACTACAACTGGTGTAGGATATGTCTTAGGGGAATGATAGGGGGTGGGGAAATTGAGAGAGGGGTAAGATTGCGCGGATGCCAGGATATTGTGTTCCTCGTGGGGGATATGGCACCTCCTATGATGGGTTCTTACAGTCCCAAAGTAGGCTGTGTCTGGATGTCTGAGTATTTGGAATATACATCCACAAAGGACAAGGGTTGGCACGCTTCGGCGTGGGATAGGTGATGGGTGTGGCTTTTGTCTGGTAAGTATCCTCACTTTTCTATCAGCAGTTAGCGAATCATCCACACAAACATACTTGTGAGTTGCAAACCTCATAGAATATAACTCGTGCAAAATTTGGCTTGATATAGGGGAGTCTTTGTACATAGTGAAAAGCATCCCCAAAAGCGGAGAGGGTTAGGAGGTTTGAACAAGAAAACTAATAGTGCCTGTCTGGGGGAAGTGTTTGTCGTCATGTGGGAGAGATTTAAGCGTCCCCAAACGCAGCGAGCATTCAGCCTTTGGTGAGACAAAAATAAACCTTCGTGACTTGGGGAAGAGGTTGTATTCTTGGCGGAGAGATATAAGCATTACCAAGAGGGGTAGAGAAATAAGCCTGACAAACAGCTAGGAGCATTAACTATTTTGGGAGACAAAAATAAATGTTCCTGACTGGTGGAAGAGGTCGTAGTTATGGTGGAGAGAAATAAGGGTCCCTGACAGGGAAAGCATTTGGAGTGGTAAGAGAGAAAAATAATTATTCCCTGTTGGGGGAAGAGGTCGTAGTCTTAGGGGAGAGATATAAGTGTTTGAGACAAGGGAAGAGAAGTAAGTGTTGATGCAAGGTGCAGTATTGGGTGTTGTTGGAGAGAAAATAAATGTTGCTGGCAAGGGCAAGAGGTCAGAGTCTTTGTGGAGAAAAATAAGCGCCCCTAACAGGGTGAGCATTCGGAGTTTTAGTAGTGAAAAATAAACTTTCCGCACTAGGGGAATAGTTTGTAGACTTGGGGGTGAGATATAATGGTCCTGGCGAAGGGGAGTATTTGATGTTTTTGGAGAGAAAAATTGAGGTTCCTGACTGCAGAAGGAGGTAATAGTCTTGAGGGAGAGAAATAAGGGTCCCAGAAAGGCGGACGATTCAGAGTTTTAGGAGAGCAAAATAAACTTTCCTCAGTTGGGGAATAGGTAGTAGTCTGGGGGAAGAGATATAGGTGTTCCTGAGAGGGATAGGGTTATAAGCGTCACCTAGAGCTGGGAACATGTGGCCTTTTGGGAGAGAAAAAGTACACATTCCTGAATGGTGAAGAATTAGTTGTGTTGGGGGGGAGAATTGAGAGTCCCCAACGGAGGGAGAGAACTTAGGCTCCCCGACATGGGAGTGAACTAAGGGTCCCTGACAGGCCGAGCATTTGGTGCTTTTGGGGAGATAAAGGCTTGAGGGACTGGGAGACTGAAATAAGCGTCCTCAGGAGAGTGGGGTTTCAGTGTCTTGAGATAGAAAAATCAAGGTCCCAACAGGGGTGAGGGTGCAACTTTCCCAAATAAATAGGGAGATGAGAAGTAAGAGGCAACAAGGATAAAGGAGTTACATGAGGAAAAGCACAGGGTGGAGTAATGTAGGAAGCAGTGGAAAGGAAGTTAGGAAAGAGCGAGGAGAAAGGTAGATGATCCACACTGGGGCAGAGTGTTCTGAGTTTCAAGATAAGAGAAATCAAGGTTCATGACAGGGGGGGTAGTTGCATAGTGCCCTGCAGACGGATGCGCTTCTGACATTCCTTGCACATCTAGACAATCAACACACTGAGAGTAAAATAGGTTGCACGTGGGTCATGCAATCCTTGTCTCCAGGAAACATGTACCTGAGATCCCTAATTCAGTATCCTAACAGTAGTTTGCTCAATGAGGTTGGTACTTTGGATAACTTCTGTCACTCGTAGAGGATAAACATAGGCAACTTGTAAATCAAAGATGCAAAAATAGACCTCACCAATATTAATACCGGACCATTAGTGGCTAGTAGGGTTAGAATTATGGCCCACTTATCCCACATGGCATTGATTGAGTATAATGTGACCATATTCCATGTGGTATCAATGTGGTGGGATATCTGTTCATAGAGAGTATTAGTATACTGAACAAGACAGAAGAATTCGAGCATTTGCCAAAAGTCCTTCTGATGGCACTCAGGCTGGTTGGCTAATACAAATAGGATGATGTGCGTAATCTCTATTGCAAAGAGGTCTTATTTGTTAAGCACAGTAACCAGGCACTCAGATTCATTCCACTTATCGCACTTCTTGACAGCTATTGGATCCTGAGTAAGAGGCTGGGCTCTTTGATTGGAAGCCATAATTGGTGTTTGTTGTATGAGGCCTGGGGTAGAACCAGCTACTGCTGGTGCAGAAGTTGGGGTTTTGGTAATAACTGTCGGAAAGTTCTTTAACCCTGACTGAATGATATTCGGCCTTTTCACCCATGGAATAACTGCTGTTTAACATAAATTGTTATTTGCTGGCAGAGGCCTGCATAGCACTTACTGCAGTTCTGCACTAAGAGCATTATGTCCGACTCTTAGGAATGATTGCCCCACTGGGGTAGCCCTTGAATGGATATTGTCAACAAAACGTAGTGGTGGGGTAGATAGAAGTCATGCTTGTTTGAGAAATAAAAAGCAGAAGTTGATGAATGTGGTATGTTTCGGGAGAGGTGGAGGAGAGGAATGGTTAAGGTGTGTATGTTCTTATGTGGAGGTTGTTAGCTGGAGGTCACTTAAGTAGTCAAAACTGTGCTCATATGTGTAGAGAGCCCTATATCTGTGCTCATACCCTATACATGAATTCATGCCCTATATCTCGGCACCTAAACATCCAGATATGCCCCAGTTTGCCCACTTGTCCACCCTTCTCCAGTGTACTCTGCTTCCAAATACTTGCTCTCCTTAGTACTATTTTCTACTATAGGATTATTATATGATGACAAGAAACGAATGCAAGCATTGAACAAGATAGCGAAGAAAATACCGGAACATGATTGCACTGTAGGAATGAATATCCATACTACTAGTAGCTGCAACTGTGGGATTTCAATATACTACACTTGCATCTCTGATGCAGTGAAAGAGCCTGTTTGGGAAGGATATGAGAGAGCTCAACTGCTCTGTTTGGCAACAGTTTCACTTATAAATTCATTGTCTTTCAGTTTTAAAATAATCAGAAATAGCCTCTTGGAGTGAAACAATTGAAGGGAATGGTGTTTGCCATGCAAGCGGCGAGGGAAGTATGAAAGTACGAAAGAACAAAAGTACAATCGCTATATGCTATGTGAGGAAAGGTGAAAGATCGAGGAATAGTACTCTGATTTGCCATACTCGGACTAGCTAATTACAGGCTAGGAGATATATCTCGCAATTTAACTAAATTCAAACATCCTGGAGATGTAGCGAACTCTAAGGAGAAAACAGACGGCTTAGCAGACATATTTCCCCGTAATATAGAACCACCCCAATCTCAGGTGATTTTTCCTGATCCCTTAAATCTCCCCTGCAGTCAAGCACCGCAACTGCCATGGTTTCTGTCACACAGCCAACAAACCTTTATCCTAATACTCTAAGCAGAAGTCCTTAAACGTAAATCAGAAATGACTAACAGATTTTAATAAACATCGCTTTGATATGCTGTACAATTTAGGAGAGTCGGTCTTGACCTGCCATGCTGAGAAGGTCATGATTCCACCACTCAATGGGTACCATTTCGATAATAATTTCTGGGTTATCCGCAATGGTAGGCTTGAATGGAAATACCACCCAGCTCATGATGTGAAGCTTGTATATGCCCACTTTCATCCCAATAGTGCAGGCCTTTGATAGCACCTCACCTGAAATAGATCAGAAAATGTGTCAAAACTTCTCCCCTATTGGCAAATCGGCTTCCTCATGGCTGGACCGATGAGCAAGTACTTTGGAGGATTTGCCCTAGAGGAGAAACACAACACTGTGATCGGTTTTAAAAGTTACAGTAGAAGCAGTCCAATGGTTGACCGCCCTGAACTGTGTTGTTGATTTCTATGGTGGAAATATGAAGTACCCCTGCTCAGGTGGGAAAAGGTGGCTTAGGAGAGCATAGTAGCGCTGGTAAAGTTTGGATGCATTAGTTCCCGGCATATCCTTCGGGAACTTAACCATCTTGTGAATATTTTCTCATGGCGGCATAACTTGTTTGTATCTTAAAATCATCGTAGATGATAATAATATGATAGGAGTATTGTGAGTATGGTACCAGTAATTGAATAAGTGGTTGGGGACTAGGTGCGAGTGGGTGGTGGGATATTATTCTTACTCCAACAGTCCGGAAAGCCTCAAGGGTAAATATGTCAGGTAGGGTTGCCAAGACTTACTGGGCTTAGGGTTGTAACCTATTGTAGAATAATAGGCTAGCTTAACAGTCATGTGCAAGCTCATGACAATATATGCAACCAAAAATATTAAGAAACGTTGTATGATATAAGACAAGCTAATAACCCTAATTGTGCTGTACAAAAAATGATAAATACTACAATGCAAATACAGAGAAGAAAAGACAGGGTATGAAAGAGAAGAGAAAATTACAGAAAAATTACAGAATGTGCTCGTAGGGTCTGTTAAAGAGGGGATGCACTGCATTGGATCATTCAAAATGCAAAATAAATAATGCTGGAGGAAAACTAAAAGAAAATGGTGCTGATGATAATAAAAAAGTGCCACTGAAACTTCTAATAGTTATAACAGGAACGTACTCTATATGTTAAATGGAAATCAAAGAGTATGAAAAGAAAGAAATAAACCCTCTGACAATGTCCCTCGGAACTTCGCTGACCGATTCCAGCCCGCTTCTCATTTTGCGCAACGACTTGGATATTCATGCAAGAGGTATACGACTCCACAAGCTCCTTCGTAGGACCGAAATAATTGCTGTAATCCCAACCCAATATTCTGTGAATGTAGTTCGTACCTCAACAGCCTCTGGAAGCTTGAAGACACGCTTGAATGGAGAGTCACCAGGGCGTTGCTAAGAAATCAGAGTAGTCTGAGGCTCAGTGTATGTCCTGTCGTCCAAGTTACCAGTATTCACAAGGAGCTTTCCGAGTCTGCCACTGCCTTTCCCATCAGTGGTCCATTCCGTGATATTTACAGGAGTGTTGTGATGTTTTTGGCAGAGGGTGGTGAACCAGTAGATTGTCCCTGAAGTGTTGTCCTCAGCATCGTGTTTAGCGATGTGTCTGTTTTCTAGGCAGGTGCCTTATATTAAGTTCCGGGGGGATCCACTCAAGTGCAGGAATTGTACGATGTTGGTGGTGTGATTTATGTGATTGGTATCTGGGAATCGCTATTCCTAGACACAACCTATTACCTTTGCACTCATCTTTACTAATGCAGTAGACCGAAAGGGGTCATCAATTGTAACATGTCAAATAATTACTTTTGCATCACCAGGTTGTCCGGATGTGGCATAGTGGCACTGCAGTGGATGCTGGGATGAGAGGGATAGTGCACGCGATGCCTCCATTCCTACTACTGCGGCTGATCCCTTGGAACCTGTCTCACCTGTACGAATTGCATATCTAATAGAGGTTATGGGGCGGAAGTATGGCTCATTGTCAGAATACAATATCGACTTTTTGGCCTAGCCACTGGTGTGCCCCAACCGTTGAGGAGCATGAGGAGCTGCCCAATAGTGCCGCCCACGTTGATGGCCTCGGTATTGGCAATCTTCCCCACTATCAGTTGCCCTATCCGATCTCCTGCCCTGTACAAGCAGTCTGTCTGACCATGATTCCAAAGTATGACCTTTACTTCTCCGCTCTAATATGTATCTATTACAGCTCAACCCACAGCAATTCCCATCTTGCTAGCCATACCACACTGTGCGGCTAGCCTTCCATATGTTCCTTCTGGTAACCCTATCGCAATACGCATTTCTATCATTCCCTGTTCCTTTTCTTGTTCCAGTCTGTCTGGCACGGCATAAATGTCATGTCTGGCCGCGAATCCTCATCCTTGGGTGGTGTTCCTTTTGACTCGCTCTTGAATGAACTCTGATGACCCATCTAGATGGAAGACGTACTCTCTCCCATGGAGCTTAGACTGGTATTTTGCCTTGCCCGTCAGAGTTATTCCATTGAAAGGGGTTAGAGGTGTTAAACCTGATTTTTAATGTTAATACTGGACGGCTTGAGACGTGGTAGTGTAAAAGACAATTGACAATGGAGGAGTTAAAGCGAGTGGTAATCATTGGAGTAACCGATCTCGGCAGTGTAGGGTAGACAGGTTTAGGTGAATGGAAGCAATTTACCTAATCTGTTAGGGAGTTGTAAGAAAGCAGGAAAAAGCAATAGAAGGCAAGGGAAGGGAAAAAAAGTGAGAACTGAGAGGGGATGGGGCGGCTGCTGTGGGTGCAATAGGGGGAGTGGGTGTAAATTGAGGGTCGAAATTAAACTATTGATCAGACTAAAGGGTTTCAGCGAAGTCAAGTGAAGAAATCAGGGGGAATGAGAGTAATTGGCAGTGAAGCGGACAAGGAGTCATCTGATAGTAGGAGGAAAGTGACGGGCGGTAATGGAATTGAATCTAATTGCTGGGGACAAGGGGAAGTGGTAGGTTGGGTGACTGGTTAAAATACAGGGCTTGAAAGCAGGAAGAAATGATTTTGTAGGAGGAGGGACATGAGGAGGTTCAGGCCAATGAGCGTGATTTGCCCTGAAGGTGTTAAAGATTTGTATTGCAGCTGAAGAAGAGCAAAGCAAAGGAAAGAGATTACAACCCTACCTGTCCCGCATTCTCTTTCCCGCTCTCTTACCACTGCTCAACTGATTCAACGCAAATTACTCCAATTTCCCCCAGTCTCTTCACATCGCTCAGCTGAAATAGTTTAGTTAGATATTTACATATGGAGCTGTTTCAGCTTGTGCACCCTCAACGGTTCCATACAAATCACTCTCATCTACTTGAACCACTTCACTTCACTCTGGTGAAATCCTTTGGGCCAATAGCGACATCAATCTTGGACCCCTTTATCTTGAGGAAAGGATACTTAACGTACAGGCAACTGAGGAATAGGTCGCCCAAGAGTAGGGTGAACTTTCCCGGGAGTTGAGTAAAAAACAGTAATACAACCCCTGCTTTGCGCGCACGAGTTCATGTCTCAGTCAGGACAAGGAGGGTGGTTTCCGATTTTTACTGACACCCGAGCCGTATCATGAGTTTGTTCAATAAAATTGGGCAGGTAATTACCTGCAGGTAGTCACAAGTCCATGGCCATCACATTGAGCACAACATTGGAGATCGTTACTGTAGAGAATAAAGACATACATGATAAGGAGGTATTTCGGCCAAACGAGCAAGGAGTTGTTGGGATCGTGAGAACCCTGATAAGTTTCGGTATGAAGCAAAAAAGGAATAGATGCGATTGTGGTAATTTACAACTTTTTTTCTTTGAGCATATGCAGGGTTGAGGTTAACGCGGACACATACTCGGAGTTGTATTGGAATAACACATCCAATGATAAATTTCATTGAATTTCTTCTTGCAACTAATAATACGAAGGATTTTATGTTGGGGTCAACCATTAGTCTATGTCCCATATTCCATGTTACCAAAACCAGCGAAAGGTAAGAGAAAACGAAGTAAATATCATATACAGTATCATACTAGATTTTTCAGAGGAGCCTTCTGATAGTACATTATATGATGTCTAACCCAGGAGAAGCCAGAGCAGACTAGCGAGAACGAGGCTCAACTAAAAAATTCTGCATTTCGACCTATATCCTGCCCTACCATGTTCGAGTAATCTCCAATGGGATCAAATTAGGTCCACACTGTAGGTGGGAATATGTGCTTATTTTATAGGTACCAGCCGCAACCCACTACTTGCCTCACTCTGGGATGATCGCTATGGGGATTCAGAGTGCAGGGTTGGGAGGTGGCAGATTGCGATGAATGGTAATGAAACAATAATCTGTTGGGCCCAATAGCGCGATTGATAATAAAATAGTAGAATTTAAAATGCTGTCAAGGGAGTTAGTGATCGTGAAAAGGGAGGAAGAGGTGGAAGAAATTCGTGAGGTACTATCAGTCCACCCCGAACAACCAGTAAATCATCGACTAGAACCCTGAAGCATTACCTGCGTCCAGATATTCTCCTAGCACGTTCGAGAATTAGAAAACATCCGCAAAAAGGCCCCTATACCCGACACTTTAGTCCTATTCCTATGATGCGCCGAGAGAACATTTCAATATCCACGATACAACTATGTTCACAATAATATAAGGATAAATACTTTTCTGTCTTTCTGTCTTTCTGTCTTTCTTTCTTTCTGTTTTTTTTTTTGCTTTGCAAATAACAGAATAAAGATGAAATAGAGGCATGATAAAACCTTCTAATTTGGTAACCAGACTCATCTCAAGCAATAAACATTTTTCTTTTCTTCAATTTCTTCAAGCACAGACTCCTGGCTCGGAAATTTCAAAATAGCAGTTCAACAGAGACAGCTGTAGGGCCAGGCCCTCCGTCCCGGGAATGGGTTAGGACGGACCCCAATCTGGCGTCCGTCTCCGCCTAGGGCGGCAAATTTGGCGTCTGTCACGTCCTAGGCAAAAGACGGACGGACTGGGCGCGTGGGAACACTGATTTATGGTGCGACAATCGAGTGGATAAAGGCGCAGGATGGGGGTAAATTGAGATTACAGATAGGCGAATTTGGTGTGGATCGGCCATGCCGAACGGCCGGCGCAAGCGGATGAGCTCTGCCACACTTTAGCAGTTCAAATATGCTCCACGGATTTCGATGCTGGCAATATCCCTTCGATGTCAACCTTGATGAACTACCCAAGGGCTTATTACCGTATATAAGGAAGCATCAACTGTACAATTGATACACTTTACTCTCCAGGAGTATCTTTCAGCTCATCCCGATATATTCAGTAGCCTTCACTCAGCAATGGCAGAAAGCTGCTTAACATATCTGAATTTCCAACAGATCAAAACCCTTTCCACCGTTCGTTCTCCCGATACTCAGAGCGCACCCTTTCTATATTGCTGAGTATACTGGGGAGTGCATCCAAAAAGGGACCTCCAGGATTCTGCGAGATCACTTGCACTGGAAGTCCTAAAGGGGCATTATGGCAAGATATCGACCAGGATACTCTTAGCCCAAGCCCAGAATTTCTACCCCTGGGATTATGACACCCTCTCCCTGTTCAGTGGACTACACTGCTGATCATTCTTCGGAATTGCCGAGCTTTTAGTTGGTTTGATCAAAATGGAATGTTATGATATCAACGAAGATTGTCTGGGTTGTGGACCTCTTGCATGGGCTGCCCGTAATGGACATGACAAGGTGGTGAAGATTATACGCGGGCGGGAAGAGGTCAACCCTGACAAGCGAAATAAGAACGGCAGAACACCGCTCTCGTATGCCGCTGAGTATTGCCCCCACCAAGATTCACCAAGACAGGTTTCGTGGGGGAGAAGTCCACAGCTCCCCAAAGTTCACCTAGTGTACTACCAACTACACCACCAAACGATATAATAGAATGCATGCCGTCATACCTCAAAAGATCACTTACTATGAGGCCACACGTAACAGTTGTCATCTGCAGCGCTGCTAGGCGGCCGTGCATAGGTAAAGTCTTAAAGGGACCCTAATTGAACACCACGGTAGAGCGTTGGAGTAGTCTTTCCTCGTCTTTGGGTAGATTTTGTATTTTTGTCGTAAGGGTGTCCTGAGGGGTCGCTTCTCTATCTGGGCTAACTACCATACCCGTACCGTATTATCTCCTATTCCCCGGCTCTCCGCCAAGACCTGGCGTCACTTAAGGCCGGACGGTGCATGGTGCCAGAAATTGGCCCTTAACGTACACCCACTTAGCATGGTCACCACCGGCCGGTTTTAGGTGTCCAGTTATCCAACACCAAGTCTAGGGAGCTTGTTCCATCACTATCTCAACCCTTGTAAATGGGTAATGGCACCACACTCAGCCGCAGTGTTGTGGACACCTAAAACCACCCTCTGGTTACTATGTTAAGTGGGTGTGTTGTAGAGGCCAATTTCTGACTCCATGAACCGTCCAAAGCTAAGCAACGCCCGGTCTTGGAGGATTTTACGGGATAATAGAAGATAATGCGGTATATAGAGATAATTTTGGGAGTTTGACATGAGGTCTAATTATTGGAGTTTTTGTGATATCATACTATACTGGTGTAGTTCTGCCCAGTAACCTACTTCCGTCTAATTTTTTTAGCCGAGGAATTTTTCTTTGTCCGACTATCCCGGGTTGTTATCATCTTTGTTGTCCAGTCTCTTGCGTTTCCCGATACTGTCTCCTGGGAGTCTCTTCCGCTTACTAAGCCTGCATATTAGACATCGCACGGAAACCGAATTCAAGAGTGCCGCGATACTAGACTCGCACCCCGCTGCCTTGGACGGCGAAAATCCGAAGTATTTGTCGGGGACAGCGGGCGATCAGGGACAACTGGCCCGGTTCTCGTGAAATGAAATTCAGAACCTACTGAGATTCATACAGGGCAGCTAGGTATCCGGATTATCGAGAGCCGGGACACCGGGGTGTGAGTGTATTAACCTCATTCAGGCTAGTGTATCCTAATCACAACTATGATATATCAAACAGCCGGGTGGGGTGGGCGGCGGGATTTTATGCCTGTCTGTATGGTAGGGTTATGGGTTGCGGAGCTGTGGGGGTTGTGGAGGTTGAGTTTGAAAAAGTTGAGGCACGGTCAGGGCTAGGTATGGCAGAAAATTGTGGGTGTAGCCCGTGGCACGCGTTACCACCACACGTATTTAATATTTGAAAGGCAGTCAAGTGCGCTTGGCAAGCATTTCACCGTCCTCCTTTACTTCCTCCTAACTCGTTTTATCTCGCACCACCACCATTTAGAGCTCTGCCTACCGCGAAAAAATTTCCTTAGGTCGCTAACCAACAAACATGGGTTCCGGTGGTAAGTATACCCTCATTAAATGCTGCTGTGATCAATTAACAATCAGGATCGATAGCGTTTGCCAGCAAATACTCGGTCCAAATCACCACCATCATGTGCTCCGTCGCCTCAACCACTGCCATTTTTGCGATGCATCACTCCCTAAGTATCAAAGTTCGCAATATCGGACATAATGTTCACTCGCTCCACCTCGGGAACCAACGTCTCAATAAAAAAAGTGATGATATGCATGAAGACCTGGCAAACGAAAGACAGGCTACGAGGGCCGGTCCAACCGACAAGATTATTAAACTCAGGCAGATCGTGCCGGACGAGTTTGATGTGACTGTGGGTCAGAAAAAGATGCAAGTTCCCGGATTGCCGGCGGGCAGGTTTGCCCCCTAAGGTATGAAGAAACCATTAACCCTTTCTGATTTACGGTAAATTTTAATCCTAGTCAAACAGAGCCAGCCGAGTAGGGGCGTATCAGATGGGCTTTTGTCAATGACGATTGTTGCCTTGGTTTTTTGTGCTCCTTTCAGGCCGCTTTGTGGTAAGAGGAATGGGCTCTTCTCGCTCTCGCATCCGTTTTACTTTTCGTGGAGCGTCCTTGTTTTTTCATGATTCCAGCGCGGGGGAGGGGGGAGGTTCCTTCGCTTTAGTGTTTTGTTTTTAGCTTTTTCATCCGGCTTCCTTGATCCCCCGACCCCCGCTCTTCACTTTAACTCAGAATTGATTCGTTCTCTTTAAGTAGTTTTTCTACCGAGTTTCTTCAGTAAGGCCAATCCGCATAGCGACATCAGTGACCTCACCGTCCATGAGAAGAAACCTTCGTCTGATTTTTAGTCCCAATGTATCATAAGATCCACGACCATCCGACCCCTCGCCACACAAACCGTCGACAACCCCTCACTTTTTTTCAACTCTTCCTATCCCTTGCTCTTTACACTCTTCTCTCCATCAACCATCCACCCGATTGAACGACTTGCTCTGCCTAAGTCCACCTCTGCGAACTTTCTTTGCCTTCCTTGCGCAAAGGTTTTTGACTTGTCTTTTTTTAGAAAGAACCAACAGACACAACGGTCAAGCGAATTGATTGGATTTTCTTTGACATCTAACTCGTGACTAGATGTGATGATTTTAGGCCAACATTCTGCGCTTTTTTTCTTTCAGGTTTACCGTCGAACATGTACGTCAATGCATCCTAATTGAATTTAGTGATATCAAGAATCAATTCATAGGATGCTAACTTTCACTAATTAGACCTGTGAGTTGGTGGGCCATGATACTAGCGTCCGTAACATGTCTGTTATTGCCTACAGTACGAAACTGTCTCGAAAGCTGAAGAAACAAATCCGTCTAAAAACTAATGACAATGTAGTGGACCACGGAGGCTACACCCTGCCGGACTCTGTCGTCGTAAGGACAGGTATTATTTCTGTCGCGAAAGTCGGTAAGCAGCGGCTTACCGACACTCTTCCGAAAGAACAGGACCGTTGTATTACAATCAAGTCTACACCCAACTCTATAAAGCGGAAGAGGACTACAAGGACATAACCCAGAGGGCTAAGGGAAGCCAGATTTTGATTAATTTGGTTGATTCCGCCGGTCCTGTCGATTTCGCCTCTGAAGTAACGGCTGCCCTCCATGTCACTGATGGGGCACTGCTGGTCGTCAATTTTGTCGATGGCGTTTGTGTCCAGATAGAAACCGTAGCGCGCCGAGCCTTTCCCGAGCGTATCAAGCCCGTCTACATCATCAACAAGGTCGCCCGTGCTCTTTTGGAGCCGCAGGTATCCAAGGAGGACTTGTACTACTGTTGCTCCGGAACAATAGAGTCCGTAAACGTCATTGTCGCCACTTACTTGACAAGGTTCTTGGTGATGTCAGAGTTTATCGTTACAAGGGAACAGTTGCCTTTGGTTCAGGTCTTCACGGTTGGGCTTGCACTGTCCGCCAATTCGCCGGACGCTATGCCACGAAGTTTGGGGTTGACAAGAACAAGATGATTGAGTGTTCGTGAGTAAGTTCAAATTCTGGCTTTAATAAAATAATGTCATAATGCTAATTTAATCTTCAGGGTGACAAAGTTTTCAACCCAAAGAGAAGGAAATGGGCCGGGAGACAACGGTATTCGAAGGCAAGCCTTTAGAATATTTCTTCAACCAGTTTATTCCCAACCCTATTTACTCCTCTATTTCAACGTCAAGGCCTATTTGCCCGTCAACGAGTCCTTTGATTTCACCACCAATTTTGGTTCACACACCAATTGACAAGTCTTTCCCCAGTCCATGTTTGATCATTGGGCCGCCCTTCCTGGTGGTTCGACTCTTGGCGCCACCACTAAACCTGGTTGGATCCTCCAGGAAATGCGTAAATGCAAGGGTATTAAAACTGAGGTAAGACTAACTAACCACCTGTATAACATCCAAATTAGCAATACAAGGTAACTTTTTTCACGAACAGGCTCCAGGCATTGAGAACTACTACCACAAACTTTAAGCGAATCGAAAAGAGGGGAGGAAAAAATGTCAATGACGGTATGAGGGTTGGTATTCCCCCGACCCATTTTTCCTATGTATCTTTTCCAATTAGTTATTAGTTTCCTGTTACAATAGGCTAGGTCTTTCATATTATTGTGGCCGTCGCTGTCAAATTAATGGACGCAAGACCCCCTCTATGGCGTTTATTAGGTTTTTTTTTGCATCAATTAATCTTTTTTCCTTGCATGGCTCCAGAACCATCGAAAGACCTAGCTTCACAGCCATTCTGGTGTATATCCCATAAACTATGAGAGTACATCTCTTTACCGTGTCGTTGTTTATAGAATTCATGCGATTTAGAGTAATATGGTAGTAGGTGTGATGAAGAGGTGCCTTCGCCGATGAGTAGGCTTCGGATGGTATAGCTCAAGTCGCACTCCGGCTTTAATTCTGCGCTTCTTACGTACTTTAACCCTTGTAGAGCCCATCCGTTGGAAAACATGGGGGATCCCAAGGCGTTCCTTACAACCTTCAACCTGTATTGTGGGGGGTTACTGTTAGGCGCCGGGATAACCTTAAGATCTTCGGAACAGGTGAGCTACTTCGGATTGGGCCTCTGCAGGGGCTGGTAACCGACCGGACTAAGTTATTCTTCCCACGATAGTGTTGTGATTCGAGACTACACCCACATCGTTGAATTTGTCAAGGGTCACATTGCGGCGGTAAACATACCTCGGGGGGACAAGCCTTAATGCCGGGCATAGAACCTCAGTACCGGAAGAGGTTCTGGGGACTTCGGCATGATCATGGCCTTCTCGAATGCCGGCTAAAGAGACCTCCCTTATAATGTTCTCTGAAAGGAAAGGAGATGTTCTGGGTCTTACGGAAGTCCCAAATAGAGCTGCGGATGAGCTTGGGTAGGGGCTGGGGTGGCACTTGGGCAATCTTGGGGAGAATCTTAGAAATGCTAGTTAGTTTTCGCATTTGACCCGACTTATTAATCAGGGTTCCGAATGGTCCGACCGGTCAAGTCTTCGAGGCGGGACCGGGCTGGCCAGTCCTGGTGATGGCGATGACTGGACCCGACTAACTTGGGTGGTCCGGTCCGGTTTGAACTGGTCCCAGACTAGTCTTTATGGGGGATCGCATAAGTCTGAATGTCA
>Ga0307517_10001952_pt1 | contig 33681 bp, 29 predicted proteins | sample 23_EM_MG_FD_194515 | JGI IMG/M metagenome (GOLD analysis project Ga0307517, IMG submission 194515) | Populus trichocarpa ectomycorrhiza microbial communities from riparian zone in the Pacific Northwest, United States - 23_EM | ecosystem: Host-associated > Plants > Roots > Unclassified | place... | reverse complement strand
CCTATAAAAAAATAACGAATTTTAAAAAAAAAAAAAAAAAAAAAAAAACGACCAAGAGATAGAATCTTCATGCAACCATCTAAGTACTTTTCTATACTCAAGATATTGCAATACGATTACTCTTTACTCTCTTTACCAAAAACTGCTCCTCCACTGCGAGAGCTCACGCTCTAACGAACCTGGAGACAATTGTGATAGTCTTGACGGTCTGCTCCAACATAGGACTATTGTGATAGTTCTATCAAGCACGACAATACAGCCATATTACTATCTGACGAGATAGTATCCTTCGACGGATCCATCGAGACAAGCAACCTAGTTCTTTACTATCTGAGTAGATAGTACTCCCATACACCTTAGGGTAGAATAAGGAGCCTTGCTTACATAGGAAATATCTATCGTTGCCTGTTGCATACATAATTACCATAGGATTGTTACACCTTCGAGAACTGTGAATGGTTTAGTGCAAAATTGGGAGAATAGCCAAATAGAGATCGAGTTGTCCGGAACCGACCACCAAGTATATCTCATATTTCCTCATTTGAGTCATTTTCATACTAAAATAGCAATTTATTTATTACAGCTCGTCCAGAAAACGGTAGCAGTCGGTAGGCATCAATTTTAAACTACCTGCCGGCAGAACCAGCGTAATTTACCGGGAACCGGCTCTGTCCCCTGATGTGGCTCGGCGCTAAGGGTGGTGTCAGTGGATACCCCGCCTGTAGGAAAAAGTGTGAATCCATCGCTTAACTTCACAGAACAAATTCCAATTTTCCACAATACCGCGAATCAAGGAAAGAAAGCAGGATGTGGAAGAAGAGAGGCTTCAGGAAGAGATTAAGCACAACCATAAGAGCTTTGAGCCCTTCATTTGATCCTCGGCGGGGAGGTTTGCTGTTGCATACTCTGCCTTGCAAGGCTGGCTCAAAGGTAGGCAATCCCGGGTAGCTGGGCATCTTCGGATCCAACTATTAACTGAATATGAGGAGGGTTCACTCATAAGATAGTGTGACCGGTTGGATGAGTGGGGCCATCTGGTCCCGTTAGCCATGGTAAGGAGTAGTCCAGACTCAATTGTTGCCCATCGGGTAAATAATCGCCCATTGGGCAAGAACTCGATAACACGGTTTCTTAACCGTCATCCACAGTTAGCCGTTAAGCTAAGTACTCGCTTGGATCGTCAGCCAGCGCAGGCCAGTGACCTGGTTGTCTTGACGGACTATTTTTCCAAGGTACCCTCACTATATTCATTATTCCACACTCCATCTACTAATCCCGGCTTTAGCTTCAAAACATAATAAAATATTAGCAGATACCTGGCTGCAATATATACAATATGGACGAAAAGGGCTTGCTGATGGGCGTGGCCTTGGGCTGGAAGGTGATTTGTCAAAAGGGCACGCATTGGGCAAAGCTGCCCGAAGCTGGTTCCCGTGAGCGGGTAACGGTAATCAAGTCTATTTCCGGTAATGGTCGAGTACTATGTCCCATAATTGTACACCCAGGGAAGGCGCACTATATGGGCTGGTAGGCGAAGCTAAAAAAAAGAGACTTGAGTAGCTTCGGGGTCTCAGAAAAGGGCTGGAGTAGTGAAGCTTTTGGGTTAAGGTGGCTAATGGAAAGTTTTGTTGTAGAAACACGGGAGGGGTACGCATTTATCTAAATTATATTAGTTCAATTGTTCAAGATACTGATATTAAGTATCTAGAGCTGGAGGGGGGTATCGCAGGTTGATTTTGGATGGGCATGTCTCCCATTTTAATTGGCAATTCTCTGATTACCGCCTTAATGCGAAGATTATTCCTCTGTGCCTTCCTGCTCAATCCACTTACCTTGTTCAGCCGCTGGATGTAGGTTTATTTAGTCCACTACAGCGGCACTATAGTAATGGGCCACATGATTTTATTAGAAAGGGGCCTTCGGGGATGAACAAGGGTGAATTTTTACCGTATGTATTACATCAACTATTCTAGAGGCTTCTACTTGTTAATCATAAGTGCTACAGAATACTAATGGCCACCCAGAGACTTCCTTTAACTCCGAAGAATATCATGAGCGCATGGGAGGCAGTGGGAATAATTCCCTTCAATCCCCGGCGGGTTTTGGGGGTGGTGAAGCCGAAGCAGGAGGCTCAGAATGTCTCACATCCTAAAGTCTCAGTTACAACAGTGTCTCCTATTCCGAAAACCCTAAGGGCAGTTAGTAGAGTTACCCAAACAGCATTTTCCCTTGTTACTCGCAAGAACTCCTTCTCTGTCAAGCTCAAAGAACTCCTGTCTGGGCTGTCAGAAGGCTTTCAACAGACAATAGCGGACAAAGTGGTTGAGGAGGAGGCCCACGGCCAGTATCGGCAACTGGTTGGAACCGAAAAACAAGGAAAGACCTCAGATGGCCGGAAGCTCACAGAAGCCACATTAGCTACTTGGGAAACTGTAATTCAGTTATGGGATGTGAGTGAGCGCATTGATGCTGCTAAGGCAGGCCGGAAGGTGAACAAAGAGTCACGCTCGCCTGGAGGAAGTCAAACAACCAAAACTAAGCGGACGAAGGTGGCTGTGGCGGCATCTGGAAGCGGAGGAGAATTGGCGGATATGTTTCCTTCAATCAACTTCCATGAAGCCCAGGATCTGTTGGAGGAAATGGAAGCATTGGCGGTATCGGGGGATATAGGTGGGGAGGATAGTGGGGGGGCAGTGGAAGATACAATTCAGGTACGGGGCAAGCAGTAATTTGAAGGTTTCACCTACAATTATCAACATATAAAGAGTTCATAATCCTTTTTCTTATTCGTGGGAATGGCTTTCAGTTCATAGAAAGCATTAAAGATTTTACTTCAAATTGTTTATCGATTCAAGAAGGTAGTAGGACCCCGTCATGAAATGATCCAGATTGTGCCATCAAGGCCGATCCGGATCCAGGTGATGAGCCGTTCCCGCAGAAATTACGTTAATGTACAAAACTATGGATAACCCTTAACCCAGTGGTCCGACCGAGTCAGGACCGCCTGTGTTGGATTGCACTCAGCAGGGTGAATTGAATAGTATATGTCTCGAAGTATGCGCACACCTGTAGCACTCAGTAGCTAACAATATGAAAGGACTTGCCCGGCCAACTTAAGTACAAAAGTATTGATAACCTTTCAACCAGTGGTGGGACAGCATTGGGACAGTGTGCAGTGGAATCCGCCACGTGAGCGGAATCAAATTGGGTATAGAGTTCGTTACAGGCCGGGGCGGGGTGGGTTTTTCACACGCCATGCCCCACTCTTACAACGGGCCTGGGGGGTTATTTTGGGGGTGATCCCCGCCCCGCACCCGGCCGGGGTGAGTCCCTGCTCATTCCCTGGATGGCACCCTGTTTATCCCCACCGGTTTTAACGGGGGCCCATCTGGGGAACGGCCTGGGCCGTGGGCAGGGGCAGGGAACCGTAAAATAACACGCCCCGTCCCGGGCCGTTCAGCGGGGCGGGGCGGGAAATTGGACCACAGGCCCGCATTTCTTTCAAGGTTTTGGAGGCCCTGTAACGAACACTAATTGTGTAGCCTTTGAAGCGTCCACTTGTCAATAGGGCTCAGCAGGATCAAAAACTAAGGTATCTCCTTGGGCAAATCTCCACCCAAGTAGTGAAAGGTCTTATCAGAGTCCGCTCGCCGTGGGGAATTGAATCATGTCGCTTGTGAACCCTCCGCATGGCCATTGTGGTCAGCTGGAAGAAGAAGGCAAAGATCTAACTAGGGAGATATCCGCTAAAGTCAGGAAGGGCCTGGATGGAATCTGGTCACCTACGTGTATTGAATCGTGTCAACCTGGATGGCAGTCCATGCCCCTCGTCAAAGCTTTATAATATTCAATTCCTCAACAGCTTGAATCATAAAGCCTGATGCAAGGTGTTCTTCGGGAGATTAGAGTGTGAAATGGACCAGCTGGGTGTACTGGGTGGACAGGATGTGGATTGGGTTGCACCGAACAGACTAGGATGCAACCATTCTGCTGGGGCCCTGTGAGGGCGGGCTGGGCCGACAGCATGGTCAGGACAGATATCCTCTCTCCGGATACAATGGCTGTCTATCCAGAGCAATTGCGCTTTTTGCTCATGAGGGTAGTATATGCAGAAGGCTTAATTTATGAAGAGGAATATTTGCCCCATGTTGAAAACCCTCAATCATCCCCATGTCAGATACCACCAATATGGCAATTTTGACGTTCTGGACTCACTGGATTCTCAATCTAAGCACCAGCTGTATAACAACTTGAAGAAGTATTTTGAGAATAAACATGAGCCCCAATTACCCAGGATCACTGGTAACATTGGAATCATAAAGGACAAGTAATTGATTCCCTAGCCCGAAACTAGGCTTATATACTAAACTATCTTTGAACAAGGCGATCCATATGTAATCACAGCAGGAAATAGCAAGACATGTCGGCTAATACCGCAAGTTGAACCAGCAGTACCCAAATATGTTGCGTCACAGAATATAAGGCCAGATCATAACTGACCTTGTTCAAGTGGTTAGCGGAAGCTCTATTGGACAAGTGAGATTGAAGGAGCTCTAACAAGTGATAATGGTACGATTGACATTATGATCAATGCTCCAACCCTGAGTTGTCCGGAGGAAAAGAGACAAGTGAACATAACCCAGATGGTATTGTCAGAAAGAAAGAGTCTATGATTGGGACCCTCACCTTCGTTCATCAAATCCGATCACAAAACCAGAATATAGTACTTGGACCTGTCCCTGCCCAGTCATATAACACTAAAGCAACAATCCACGCAGTAAAAGAATTCGGCCAACTCAATTTACCATTAACTCCAACCCTTGACACCCTGTTTCCCACTTTCCTCCCAGACCAGCATTCTCAATACATCGGTCTTCTATGAGACCATTTAGACTAGAAAAGCAGACAATCTTGACGAAGCATGTACACTATGGACCTGCCGCTCCCTGGTTATCAACGTGAATACCAATAACTATAAGGATCTGGAGGACGTATACTATGCATGGTATGTAATTGTAGTAATGGAAGGTTTTGAGGGCGGCGATGCCTGCTGTCTAGACCTTGGAGTCAAGATTGATTGTACACGTGATAGGTAGAGCCTCTCACCGATCTTATTCAATTCCAATCAATCACTTTCATATATTCTCTAGGATCTATTATTTTCATGCATTCCAATTAGATGTCGTTACGGGGCCACCAGGGCCCTGAAACACTGGAGCCCTGGAAGTTTTTCACTGCCCCGCCCGGCCCAATGGCTGAGGACGTGCTGTCTTTTTCGCAATTCCCAACCCCTTTCCCCCCTCTGGCCCCTGCCCCACCCATACCCCTCCCACTTCTCCTTTAAAAATAAGTTGTAACCAACGTGGCCTGTCCTGCGAATGAGTGCGGGTGGTCCCAGAATGCAAGCAGGTCATCAATTACCGCAAAAGTGTCCCACTAACCGTATTTAAGCACGTGGTGTGGAGACTGAAATCCCACCCTGCCCCGTGCTGTAACCAATACTAGTTTCCATGGGGTCGAATATTATATTGGCTCTTTTGTGGGAAATTGCTGTACTGTTGTCTACTGGAGTAGCAGAAGTTTCCCATGCATCTCAATGTATAATAATGTTTCTAATCATTGATATTTCTATTTACTATAACCATATACTTTTGAGCTTAGCCCACCCTCGTTTGCAAGACTGTACCCCCAAAATGATATCCCCAAAATCATCCATACAAACTGTATACCTCTAGCCATACGCCCAAAAACATTCGCCGAAAGTCCTTCGCCCAAAGCCATACACCCATAACCATACGCCTAGTGTTCGTTGCCGGGCGGGGCGCGTTTTCACTCGCCAGACCCCGCCCTTACACGGGGCCGGGGGGGGTATGTTTCGGGTAATCCCCGCCCCGCCCCCCTCCGGGGTCCGCCCGCACTTATTCCCTGGACGGGGCCCCGTTTGTTACCACCTATTTGTAATGGGGACCCGTCTGGGGTATGCGTGGGGCGTGGGCCTGAGCGGGGACAGGGGCAGGGAATGCCGAAAAAGACACTCCGCCCCAGGCCGTTGAGTGGGGCTGGGCGGGGAAAAGGGCCGGGGGCCCGCGTTTTTCAGGGCCCCGTCCGCCCCGTAACGAACTCTACATACGCTCAAGAGATTAACCTAAAACCATAGCTTCTTGTAAACCATGGTTGGCGCTCAGTTTAACCACTATCTGCCAGTTTAGAGTCTGTGATTCAAGTTTGGAGAACCTCACACCAGATTTACATTGTGGCTAGTATTTCGGTGAATGGCTTGCAAGGCAGTTGAGACATGACGCCTAACCACTAGTCTTAGAATGAAAGGGCCAAAGCTGAATACTTAAAGCCATAAGCCCAAAGCCATACACCCTGAATGAGATCACAAAATGATAAGCCGGAAACCATATCCTCAGAATCATTAGAATCATGATAGTCAAACTATACAACTATACCCTTAGAGTTATGTATTTGGAATTATACACTTGGAGGTACTTAGTAACATAATTAGACTGTATGCTAAGAATTATATACTGAGAGTGAGTTCCAAGCTCTATTTATCTGAAACTAGAAGCCTGAATCATAATAATAGTATGAGCACTATATTGAAATCATATCTTTTGCGATAGTTGTCCAATTTCTATATCAAATATCATCATAGTGAAGTTATCATCCTAGAGATATCAAATAATCAAGAGGCGTTGGGCCCCCCAATTCTGATCCTGAAATGGTCATTTCAAATCAGATTTGAGAGGCCCAATCCCACATAGATTTGAACCTACAAATTGCTTAGTCACAGAATATCACTTATAGTAATAAGAGGGCCCCGCACATGAGCAAGAGTGGGGGATGAGAGGTCGCGGGGCCGTCTTCGCAATCGGCGGCAACGCAAAATATCGGCCCACTCTATTGCATCGCAAGGGCGCTGTGTCATACAGTGTCGTGAGGAGAGGCAAAGAGTTGACCCCAGAGCTAGCGTCGCTTACAACTTCTCTATGCTATCACGGTAATTCTTCCCTTTAAGTACACCCTACCCAGTATAACTCATGTTAGTAGACTCGGAGCTGTTAGAGGGTGAAGGGCATTATTGCTTACTTTTCCTTTTCCATAATAGCCTATGATTAGGGCCACAGGAGCAGTCTCACAATGGACCCCTATTGGTGCAGCAACACTACCTTTTAGCCTTGGCAATAAAACAAAACTTAAATATTCTGTGCCATCTACCTGTAAATCTCTCTGCTCGGATTCTGCATTTCAAATCTTTCACGTTAGTGCTCCACTGACTACCTATTACTCTCAAAGCCCCTGCACACCAACCAACAACCTATTCGTATGTACTGACAAAAAATGTTAAAATTATAGGTAATGATGCAACTTACTTGTCAATTGTCTTTGCTGAGTATGTGAGGGTATGTGGCAACTCAGAAGGGAACAGGCTGTATATATAATGGTGGCTAATTTTGCATGACCCACAGGCCAAGGCTGGTATTTGGCCGTACTGCCAAATACAACTCACATGATGCTCACCTGGATCAGTGACTCTTTACCACATGAGTGTATTACTACTATTCAGGCTCAAAAAAGAAACAGTCAGAGATGTTTTGGGGTATCATAGATTGGTCAAACAAATAGGTAGAATGGAGTTACCTGTGTGGTGACTGGTATATCAAGAAGGCAGCCAAACTCTAGCCTTGTTGGTCTACATTACGTGGCTATAATGGATATTATGGCGGTGAACAAACAGAGCATAGACGCTAACCTTTTGTGAAGGAACAAGGTCAATCTGACTCTTAGTGCTGAGGCTGCACCACAGAATTCTCTGCATGGTTGAAATAGCTTGGGGGACTATTAGAGCAAGTTTGACAGACTGACCCTTGATACGCACTTTGCTTCTGAATGTCCAAAGGGTAGGAATATAAACTCAGGGCCATGTCAGGATTTTGTAAAAGAGATAACAAAACCTAGAGGATGTTACCTGCAAGCTTTGGAGAACGGATTGAAATTGTTCGTGAGAAGTTATTAAAAGACATATTCCCGGTACTAGCTGTAGAAGGAAGAGTGAAATTGTAACAGTGGAAGGGAAATTAGTGATGAGAATTACGGCGGATTTCCGATAGAGGATAGGTGACTCTTGGACAAAAGTAAGACATACTGAAGAAAGTGGAGAAAGAAAGAATGCTGTTGGTAGTCCTAGAGTGCTAAAGGCAATCAAATGATGAAGGCACTGACAGTCACTGACCTACTGTTTGATGACCTTCCCTATTGAACCTGATAAAAGTGAATAGGGTGTGGAGGGGGTGGCACTAGTTCGAGGAAGGGGTGCAAACAAAAATGAAAATGTGGGAAACAACAGATGAAGGGAAGTGCTCTGTTGGCTGTTGCTGTTGTGAGAGGTTGTGATAGTGGGAGGTTGTCATGGTGAAAAGTTGTGACTAGTATGGGGAAGGAAGCCCACAAATGTTGTGGTATTCTAAGCACTAGCCAGGAGGTATTTCCTATCACCCTTCCTCGGATAAGCTATTGGGGTGAGTGCTGGGATTGAATTGGGCTTCGGGGGCAGAAGGTTTGTTGCGTGGACCCCGGAATTCACTTGCAGTTGGGTACCTCAACTCGACACAAACACCCCGCCATCCACGCTCACGGTGCTCAGTTTCCCACTCTCCCGTTTGTACTATCATAGCTATGATGGTATCAATCCTCTTCCGCCCCCCCCTTCACCACTCTACTTGAGCAAGAAAGAAAACCAAATGAAAAATGCACTCCGCCCTCTTACACTCCGACGCCCTACTTCTAGTAATCCTCCTATTAATCTGTACAAACACATACGTCTACCGGACAGTCCCGGGAATGGTTGATTGGAGGAAGGATAAGAATGTGTTAGTTCGATTCTCCCTTCCGTTTCTCTTCTCCTCCTCCTGCTCGTCCATCTGACCTGGTTTGCCTACTACACCTTCCTTGGGATATTCTGGAAATTCGGGCCTATCAGGAAGCAACTGTAGCCGTACGTTAGTATTTGCTGTGTGATTAGGGCTGTGCGTGGATTGATTCCTGTTTTGCTGTGTCAATGGGGATGGGCAAATAGGACTAATTGGGAGGGGGATGGTGCTTCTAGGTTGTTAATTCGTTTCTTAAGAGCGCGAGCAGGATTATTTTATTTAGTGAAATAAATAAGATACGGGGCGCGCTACAGCATCCGGGGGGGGTTTCTTTTGGCGGTTTGATTCATTGGGGGAGGAGGGCACGGTTGGAGTTACAGGTGTGCTAGTTCCGAATAATGAAGGTCGAGGGTTGCAAAATGGGAACGTGAGCCTAAGGTTCGTGAATCTATTTCGACTTGCACGGATTATTCAACACTGCGCCAAGAGGGCAAAATTGTAGGACCTCCTAACCAACTATAGTCTATTATCAAGTTACATGATTATATACAGCGCTCTCAAACATCCATCACACAATCAGTGTGGCCCAACAAACAAACTCAAAAGTGTAACCTTCATCCGCACACATAACCCTGACCCTCTTGCTACCAATGATCCTCTCCAGCTTATAGCATCCCACTTGGAGAATATCACACCCACCCCGGGCTGCTGTGTAACCCTCCCCTCGCCGATGCTCAACCCAATAAAGCCCCCCGCGATCTCGCGGTAGAAAAGACAGTTATCCGGCAGGGTGTAGGTGTAGATTACCACCTTGTGGCTCCGCGGATGTCGTAGCGGCGGAAGTGGTGCGATCGCCTAAGGTAAAGAGGAACCGAGTGACGGCCTGTGAAAAGATGTGACGGTTCGCGCGCGACGGAGGAGACTGCCATTTCTTCCCAGATGGCACAGACAGAGATAGGGTGTCTGGAGGTCGTTCCGCAGTTGGGCAAGTCAAAGTAACACGGTATGAAGATTAATACACTTGTGGGGGTGTTTTGGGGGAGTAAGGGTGGCCCTGCTTTTGTGAAATCGTCTAAGCGGCCTCTAGGGCTACGACTAAGGTTGGCATCTATCCCCGTGAATGTCTGTAATATAGTAGTCAGTAAGAGTACCTGTTGGGTTACAAGCTGGAGGGGGCATTGCCTGTCGAACTTGAACCCCCAAATCAATCAGGGACCCTACATACTCTTCTTGCGTCTTCACTTTCCCGGCAGCATTTAACATGCTCTGATTAAACAACTTCATCATCTCCGGTGTCGCGACTCCGCCGAGCACCAACGTCTGTCTGAAGTATTTTGCATTAGTGTCTAAATACAAGTTCTCCACGCAGCCAAGGTGACAACCATGCAGGTCCTTGGGTATCAAATTGTGGTGTTTGAAGATATGCTCTAGGTGATCCCAATTTTGCATAAGCAATGCATCGCGTCGACTTGATCCACCATCAATTCTATTCTGGAGAGGAAATCGTAGTTGCGCTTTGTTTTCGCACTCATCACCAAAGTCATACGCAACACAAGCGATGAAGCAGGGATTATCATGTCCGACTTGTAGAATTGCCTAAAGTACTTGAGAGTTTTCCGAGTTAATTTGTAGCCAACCTGAAGAGGTATTGATAGTTTCCACCAAAGAGAGCACGCAAGCCTTCGGGCTTGTTGGGGCTAATTTGCTCGGCATCCGGGGGTCTTTAGTATGTATCTTGCAAGCATTTTTTGTTTTCCTAGGATAGTTAGCAACGCAACGAGTTAGGTATTCGAGGGAGGATGAAATTGTTGCTCTGGTTGTAGTATGTCGACTAGTGTATTTATTACTTCCACGCAAGCGTGTCGTCTTGGTAGTATTAAAAGGATTTTGGGCCTTGTGAAGCCTTGATCTCTGAGCTTTATTTTCTCCTCCGTAGCCTGTGGTATCGGAGGGTGGGATTTCGGCTGCTTCGATAGGTAAGAGTTGTTCCACTAGTAGCTCATGTTAGAGATTAAAAGGCCAAGCTTGTGAAGTGGGCACTTACAAGGTTGTAAAGGCGAAAAACAAGTTAAAGAACATAAAGGAGGCTAGATCTGGCCTTCACAGTGTGAAAGCCATACATCATTCCTAATGAGCACACTGCCACGGAATGGACTCTCAAAGATGGAGACACAGGTTCTTACACTCATAGAAGTATAGAAAGAGAATGTTGAAGAGCGTCAAAACGGCAGTTGCAAAGGTGTTCTAAATCAAGGTGCTGATGGTAGAGCTGCCCTCTAAAACAGGGTTCGCAAGCGCCCAGTCCAGTCAGGCTTGGGTTTAGGGCGGCCGGTCTGGGGTTTTTTTCCGGCCAGCCGGGCCGGAGTGTGGGCTATAGTCCGGCCTTCAGGGCCTATCTGACCTGGCCTGGCTGGACTGCAGATATCGGTAGGCTTTCGAGTAATAAGATGTGATTGCATTAAGATAAGGAGATGAAATGCCAAGAGTTACGGCGGGAAAAGAGCGGATCAACGCGCAACCGAGGAGGAAACTTTCTTTCCATTCACCCTTGCTCTCATGATCGTGCTCATGGCTAACTAATGTGAGAACAGTGCTCCCCCACCATCCCCACTGGTATGAAAACCAAAAATAAAGTAAAAATGTAAATACATGGTAGAATACCGATTAGATATTAATATCTGACCTGGGGAAATTTCCCTGTGGTGTTGGAAGGGCATGGTGATAAGGCGAGTTCCGTTGCGGTCCATCATGCGTGAATGGTTAAGGGCCTGTTTAGTGACCGTTTCTACTGTGAAAATGGCCTTCTCTCCGCTTTGAAATGGAAGGGAAAGGGCAATTTGGAGGGGGGAACAGAACAGAACCGTTACATCCAAACAGGCCCAAATTTTGTCAAGGTGCTATAGCAAAAGATCGCGTGATAAGAGAAAGCAAGCAACTACCTCCTCTCTGTCTACACGGATGTCTAAAACCTATGAGAATATTATTAAGCTTAAATGGTGTGGCTCAAGCCTGAAAACCTAACAGATATCTGCTGGCATTTTCAGATATTTGCGGCATCTTCAGATATCTGCGGGCATCATCAGATATCACCCACACATCAAACAAATATTGACTTATCACATGGAATATACAGAAAGCCTGCCGCCGCCGCCAGGCACACAGGAAGCCTGGCCTACGAAGCCCAGGTCTGTCTCACACTGGCCGGGCCTGGCCGGACTGGGAGCCGGCCGGTCATCTGCAGGTCAACCTGGGCCCTTGCAAACACTGGTCAAGCGTGCATCACTTCCTGTATGTCTTTCTGTTGGATCTGATTGTCCAAAATGCTCCTGTTTTCTGTCCCAATTGAAGTTCAGGGATGATGATTATCATGTCTCCTCTTCTCCTTTGGTCTAATTGCTGGTGTTTATGTGATCTGTTTGAAACCCTTGTTGAAGGGCGGGTTCATCAGCGGTTGATAGGTGGTGGATAATCCCAGACACACGAGTCCTTGTTGCCACTTGCGTGCACCACCAATCCGGGGAGTCATTCTGGCTTCCATGGATCTTTAGAGGCAATGGTAAATTCCTAGCAAACTCACCCTCTAAATTGTCGATCTCATTGCTAGTAAACTTGAATTCAATGTCCTTTCCACAGCCTAATGAGGTCCCATCTCCCTCAACACACCCAGACTGTGCAATTATGTCGGTCTGTCAACCATGGATCTGGCTTGCCCAATTTGAGCATTCATCCTACTCCTGGCGATTACCATCGATGGAATCAGCATAATATTCGTCCAGCCTGAGCCACTACCAATAGTCCAGGTGCTGAGGTGTCCTTGGGGTGCCCTTTTTGGAGCATGAGAGACTTACTGGTGAGAGGGCTATCATGTCCTGGCTATTTTGAGCTTGCTGTAAGCCAGTTCGTCACGTGAAGCCAGTTGTAGGAATCAATATTAAGGATTTTGAATCATTAAGACGGGGCGGGTTGGGGTTTTGGAAAAAAGAGGGGTGAGGGGACAAAGTATTGATAATATTAAAAGAGAGGATGAAGTTAATAACAATTGAAGGGTGGAGCCATCGGATTCCTTGGGGCTTCACTCAAGGCGACATTCAGACAATCTATAAGAATTGAATAATGCTTCATCTATCTAGTTTGGTCTTGAGCCACTGAGTCAAAGATTAGTTGAATTTTCTCGCTTATTTGAAATTTGCCATTAAAGGAAATTATCCTCCAAGAATCTTTGTTGGTAATAAATCCATAAACTATTCCGCCAGCATTAGAATCTCTCATGTTTTTCATAGTAGCGAGGAAGCACTCATTCCACCCCTCCCCGTGTAAGACCTTCTTTACCTCGACCATAGTGACTTAATTATTTTTCGAAAGGGAAATACACTTGCAAACAACAAAGGCTTCCATGGCAAGGGTATAGGGCCCCATTGTATTAATTTCCTTTTCCCGGCACAAGTGGTGCTTTGTGCTTGTTTTCAGTTTAACGAGGGCAAGGAAAGGCTAAATTGTAAATGCGATAATATCTTAAATATTGAAGTCCTTGCAGGCCTTTGGGGGATAACCGGCCACATTTAGATAATTGAGAATGCCCTCGTAGACCTTATTTTTGATCTCCAATATGGTATCCTTTTGTAACAAGACTGATCGTCCTGCGATCATCTTGTTGATTAGGACTCCAATGGGCGTCAATGTAACAGTTAATTTTACTTCAGATTCGTCAATGCTTATTTTGTAGCAGGGCTTTTGCCATTTAGGCTTGTGTCTTCCTAGACCAGTCTTCCGCTTGAGGGATTCTAGCTTCCCCACACCTCAACTTAAGTTCTCCGTAATATTCATATCAACTTGGGATTCCTTCAGAATCTTTTGTCTGAGCTTTCCTAGCTCTTGGCTTATAGGAGTGCTGGGCTCTAGCATGTCATCGGTCTCCTCGGTCTGTGCGTCTGGAACAGTCTTTCTCTGTAGATTCTATTAGCTATTCTGTTTCCAGTTGTAATCTAATTGGGTGTTTTTCAAACTGGAGTGTACACGTATGATGCATCAATCAGCTCACTAGCACCTCAGTTTAGGCCTTAATGGAGGATGAATTATTCTGATAAAGGATGCTTGAATATACCAAATCTCACTGGCCAGTTGCTAGGAAATAACACCTCTTATGAGAATTATTATGCCAAACATACCTTACTCTCAGAGTTCTCCTTCAGTTCCTTCTCCTGTTACAGCTTTGTTTGCTTCTCCTCACTCTCCTTCTTCGTCTTTTCTGCTGGCCTCAACTGCAGCTGTGATTCTTGAACCCTGCAAGGTAGATCAGGCCTTGATGCAGGGGTCGAGTCCTTCCCTTCAGCAGGGATTTTATCTTCACCAATACTAGCCTCTTGTACATACTATCTGGATAGTGGTTCACCCCCCTACCTGTTCCAGACAGTGTAAGAAACTCATGTTAGTTGAACTTCCTATACTCATATGACAAGCGAGAACATTGCCAACCTTCTGTTTCCCTAACTTCCGTATGATAGTAGCCTCCGGCTCAGCCTGGTAGTCACCACCTATGCCCAGCAGATCAGGCCCCTCTCCCGCTCCACAACCTTTTATTTCTTTTTGACATAATATAACAATCCAATTGTTTCCTTGTTATTTTGCAACAGTGAACGATCTTACTTACGCATGTCTTGGTTTATTCTTCTATCTCTTTCAGATAGTATTGAACCATTATGTCTTCTTGGAGTTCCAGTATCTCTTCAAATAGTACAGCACTGTCTTATTGTGCTATACAACAACCTTAATAGTGTGATATTATTGACGCGCCGCTTCAGACTGTTACAACAGTCACAGGCACCGAGAGTTAGTCAGTAGAGTATTCGTAAAATGTACTAGAGTAAAGATCAAGAGAACCATATAGCAATATCATTGAATAGCAAATTACCTAGATGGTTCTGTGCAGATCCTATGTCTTGTTCGGAACCAGCTCCTTATATGGGCATCTTCTCCCAACCCGAACCCTGGCGACTCATCACCTTGTGTAACATAACCTTCATAACTCATAGTGGGTCATAGTCAGAAATCCATCAGCTGACTAGCCTGAGGGAATAGCGCAACATGCTTTAACCAATCAAAACTCATAAACCAAGTTTTGTAGTTGAATGAGTCACATGCGTAAAACCCATGACCCATAATCTGAGTCATGTGTGAAACGCATTACATCATATGACATCACAATCATGAGTCATGAAACCATTAACCTAGTCATATCATACCTCATGGACTGGGTATATTGGGAATTGGGCTAACATGCAAGATCGGCGTGTATTGCAATATTAAGGCCAAGCGAATATAAAAAAGAGATCAAGCGACACTAAGGTGACTCATTAATTGTGGTTAATTTCCTGTATTTTTCATAACCTGATTGCTCATTGGTTCAAAATTCAATTTGCTACTCCAAGATCTCCAGTTTTGGTAGTTGTTCCTACAAGAAGGTTGGGTGACTCCTTCACTGGGCTGAGTTTCCACAAAGCCATGTTGGTGGCAACTCGCTTTTCTATCTACTTTGGTAATAGCGCCATTCCGAATATAACCAGTCAATGCAGCACCCTGCCATTCATAGATATTTGCGAAAGCCGTCAGGCTGCTGGCTGCTCCCACCCCCATTAGAACAATAAATGCTACACGGTGGGTGTACTTTTAGATCATCTTAAAGTCAATCAATGTCGCCACCTTATGCATATATCCAATATCTAGTTCTTGTGTTCGCGTCCTTGACAGTTGCATATTTATTCGGGCGCCCCATGATAGTGCTCCGAAAGGTTTTGCTTCTGGAAGTAAGGTTTCTAGCCGAGTGATCACATATTTCAAATGTTGAAACACTGGAAGTCACGTGTATCAACCCTAACCTTAATCTGTAGAAATGACTTTCTACGGATTAAGGTTAGGGTTAAAAACCTGAGGCCTGCAGGTCACTCAGGCTGGGCCCGGCTTTTTGGTTGCAAAGCCGGTTTCCCATAGTCCGGCCCGGCCGTCTCTGAAAAAGCCTTGGTCAGTCCGGCCGTACCCAAAGCCGGACGGACTGGCCGGTTGGGAACACTGAATGCATCCTCCGTAACTCTTTAGCATTGCCTAGTGTTCGTTCGCCATATAAAACATCCACATAATTGAAGCAAGCTACTCTATTGACTTCTGTAGCCGCGTCAGCTCTTCAGCGACTAGCTTCTTCTTCAAATTCAAGTCTTTTAGGCCTTAAACCCTTCTTCCACCTGTGGTTTGCTCCGAGCCTCCAGGAATAGATAATTAGGCATGCCCAAATAGTCTAGATTTAGGCAGCTTAGTATCCTTCCATTCACCTTGTGAAGGGGAAGATAAGGAAGCCAATCTAGATGGTGAGCGACTAGTAAAATGTGATTCAAATGGGTCGGATATATCCTCGGTCTCTGTACCTAAGTCAATTGCCTCTTCTCCGCGCTCTTCCTCTTCCTCCGGCTCATTTGCTAAATCTTCACCCTCTTCCAAGATGATCCCATCCTCTTCGATTTGTGTGTGATCAAGTTTGCCGCATTTAGGATTGCGTTGGTTAGACTTATCGCTCGTTACCAAAGATTGGAGCAGGAGGTTGTAAGGTTTTGCGGCTACTATGTCATCTTCCGATTGCGATTCGGGTTTATCGCCCCGAATATCTTAAGATGGTACAGTAGTTATGTCACTATTGTTTGTCTTCAAGTTCCTCCTCATCATATACGTCATAGCATATCCGGTATTATAACTAATTCCTATATAACAATGGTTTGAGTTTTATTTTTCCCTTAAATTGACTTTCGTTCAGAAAATTCATGCGATTTTTCATAGGATCATTTCTGATTGCCATATTTGTGAAATCTAACCCCGGGGTATAAATCATAAATTATCAATGGCAAGGCCAGGCAGAGGGCCAAGCCTATGTAATATTTTATAAAGTTTAAGGGAAAAGTGGACTGCAGATGCAAAGTAGTTAACAATTTGGATAAGTGGAAGAAAGTAGAACAACACAGAATTTGCCCAGAACGGGAAACCAAGTAATTTTATATAACGGTGTTAAGAAATGCTAAGCGGTAGCCTTTTCATCTCAGATATACCCAGGGATCCCAATAGCCCGGGCGGGTCGGGTCTTTGGGGCGGGACCAGGCTCGTCAGTCATGATGGATGTCAATGACTGGTGCCAGCCCAGTCTTTATAAAATATTTCCTATTCATGAAACATCACTCACGTAGGTCACGGGAAGAGGTTGATACTTGTGAACCTATTTTCTATGGTGAATCACCGGCGCTTGCATTGATAGCATAAAGGACAAACACGAATAATGTGGAAAACAGAGAACGATGTAGGAGCTGAGTGTGTATAGCAGCAGTGTAAGAAGAGAAGGGAAGGGAAGAAGAAGTAGTAGGAATGGAAGCGGGATGAAATGGAGGAAATGGAGAGAATGGACATGAAGCAGTCAGGGGAGGTTGCAGAGAGGGAGAAAGGATACAGTGAATGTTATTGTAGGAAAAGATGGTCTAGGAAAGGTAGAAGTTAGAAGGGAGAGGTTTTCTGAGTTATGTATTTACGGACATCAGTTTGCCCCTTGATTGAGATGAAAGAATCAAGATCCAGACTTGCTCCTCTATAATCTCGCCCCTTCAACACAGATAACCTTCGTGCTATCCACTGTTGAAATTCCGTTATATTTCCTATGTGCATTTCATAACACTACCGTGTATTTTTTTACTTAGTTTGTGTTTCGGCTTCACCTGTACACCGCTTACATTACTACAGCTAAGATATATTATGGTGTTTTATTGATTGTTTTAGGATAATATTTGGGGATTTAACATGTGCTTTTCTATCCGGTGTTAATGATTTTATGCATCTCTTATGCACTATTATTGGTCATGCTATTTCTAATATTCACATCACACCCTCATAGTTTTACGCACATTCTTTAGGATTACTTGGCAGGATCTCAGGGTCAAATATGTTCGCACTTATGTTTCTTACATAGTTTTCCCTATATTTCTTTCATACATATGGGCGCACACTTTTGTATAAATAAGCTTGCTACCGCCCACCTGTTTTGGAATAATCAAGAACCAGAACTCCTACCAAATCTGCTCTCTACTCCTCACCAAGCGTGCCTCGCAACCCCTCTCGCACTTGCCCAGTATTATCCATATAGAATAGATTGTGCCCCTGGCGTTCACATTTTGAACATCCACCACACACTACAAGAGTAAGGGCCCGTTTACAAATAGACGGCTGTCAAGCAACCGGAGACGGTGCCCACTGTCAATGGAGGCTAAAGGGTCGAAGAGTGGTAGGGAAAATTGATCGGTGTGTGTTTACCTAATATGATGCATAGTAGTGTGAAATGTGAGATCCACAAACGTGATGTGTGCAACCGGGTAACTTTCAATTCAGACAGTACTCAACAACCGAGATATCGCACTGACAAACAATTCGCTCTTACAATCTTATGATGTGAATTTTGTTATTGAACTTGCCCTAAATTATGACAAAAGGAATGGCTAATTGTGCAAGGATAACTGAGCTTATAGATAGCTGCTCTTGGATTTGCAGGCATGGAAGTTTGGTGGCATTTTGGGGGTGGCATTTAGGGAGCGCCAGTAGACGGTGGTTGCAATCCGACCGCATGAGCCGGGTCCTCTTTGGACCCTCTAACACCCAGAATATTAACTGGTTGAAAACAGGGTAAAATATTTTGCCACGTCTATCAGTATATGCTGCTGGTTGAGACGCCAGTGTCTATTTTGCTCACCAAAATCTCAAAACGCAATGGATCCGTAAACAGACCCTAAGAGAGAAAAAATGAAAGAAAATAAGTGTCGAATTTCTGCATTTTCCCCTAATACATGAACTGGGTAAGTCTGTTTGCAAGATCTACTTTCGCATTCCCAGCTCACACTTTCTATCCAGAATTCTGATCAAAGTATCAATCACTCCGCTAGCCGGATATCCAATGGTTTCATCTTCCGCGAATGATTTTGCATCCGATGAGGAGGCAACGGCCCTATCTGAAAGAACTCATTGACACTTCTCTGTTTCCGCTGGGGTTAGAACATAGATGTAGTATGAATCAAGAACTCTTACCGCCATCTTGCCCAATCTCCAAGTCTCCTGGTTCATGGGGTCAGCCCCCCTGACCTTACCTGCCGAGCAGTACTCGTTACAGGGAAGAAGTATTCGAAAAACAGGGATAAGGCAGGGGTTCATGAAATATATGGTAAAAAATGCGTGCATATGCGAGCGCCCATATAAACTCGCGGATCGTATTTTCGAATACTTCTTCCCTGGGACAAGTACCACTTTCCATGCGACCCGCAAGGATTGTAAAGCTTAAGTCCGGTATTGTTGTCATTGAAGAGTTCAATCCAGACACTGTACGAACTGCTGCTGATCTTTGAGACATCATTGTATGTAAATTCAGGGACATTATTCCAGTCATTATCCTCTTTACCTAGGAGGTGGTAAATTAGCACTTATTGAGCGTGGACGAGGGACTTCTGATCCATGCTACCAAATATTTTTAAAATTCTTGCGGTACTGACGACATGGTCACACCCGGCAGGATCACGACTTGCAACCTCCAACAAGTTCTTCTGCTATTTTAGTGATGATGGTAATTTTACAGTCTGAGTCTCCCGAGGCCAGGGGGAATAAAATTCTCACGTTGCAAGGCAGGCCTCAGGGTGGGAGCATGTGCAAAGTGAAAGACAGTTTCTATTTGACCAAGTAGGGAAGTCATTTTCTCTAGAGCACACTGGAGCTGGAAGGGGTTACCAGTCTCATGATCAAGTAAATAGTCAAAGTTTGATCAAAAGGTTCAATAGAGAATGTAACATATTCCACCACAACAAGGCAAAACAAAGAGAGACCTGAAACATGAGTTGAAGACCAGAGTAATCTTTGTCAAACAGGTTTATGCTCTGTGCTAGTATCTGGGGCCAGTTGTTTTATGCGATTGAGGATTTTAACCAGCTGTTAAGTATGTTAACAAGTATAGAAAGAGCATTCCATGAAGTCTTGAGGCTAAGGCCAGACCAGTGCTCTCTTGTCACCCCTTAAGTATGATTTGTACAATCTCGTTGGCAGTGGAGGATTGACGATATACATCTTCCCATTCTTCATACATCAATGGACTGCTGGTATTATGACATAGATTCTCATATATGGACACCATTGCCATGTGAAAATGGCAAAGACTGACCATATGCTTAGATCAATGGCCCAAAGGGTACTTCTTGAACACTTCCAAGAACTGTCCAAGTCGTCCTAACCACTTCCCTATTCGGTTCCTCCGCTTTTTCCCTGAATACTAGTAGATGTCTTCAAAGATCTTATTTTTTAAGGATTGTCCGACATCAACCCACATGTCAAGTGACACAGGCAGGAGCACCTCAGATCTCATCCACATCTGCAGCTTATCCATATTTGATTGCTCTTGGAGGGTGCCCCAAATATCTTTGAGGTCGGAAATCAGACCATCTGCAACATTCATGTTCTTCGCAACTATTGAGCGGGCTTGGTTTGTCCCTCAGTTGAATTGGAAACCAAGGGCGACCAGCTGGGATTTCGCTTGAGAAACTGAGCAGTGGGGGAGTGTGTTCCAGATGTAGCAGGTGTAAAGATTTATGATATGGGCATCAACAAAGCCAAATTAAGGCTTGTAAAAGTGCAAATGGAAGTTTGTATAAAGTACTGGGAGATGAGCACAAGTAGACAAAGCTAATGAGAACAGCCAGATGGTGTAGATCAAGTACCGTGGTCATTGCTTTTGCTGTAACCTGATATCGGGTTAGTCCATTAGATATCAAGTTGGCTAACTATATACGTTAGGCTGGTGGAACAAGAGCTTACAGAGGGTTACCAACTTGATTTCAACTGAGAATCTGATAGCCGATTGGCCGTGAGCAATGGTTGGAAGGATGAGGGAAGAGGCAGAAAGAACCAGAGTCAAGAGGGTAGATAGTAAGGTAACAATGCTATTGTTGAGCAGTTATGGAAGTCGCAATGACAGTTGTCTCCTTGGTAGGGGAGTCTTGTAGTTCTACACTAAGGGGTAGGAATGTACGAGTAGTTCAGATTGTACGGAACAGGCTTGCTTGGGTTGAAGAGTACTATCTCGTCAAAGAGTAAAAAGGGTAGATAGTCTTGATTGTTAAACTCTCACCATAGTACTATGTCTGGCGACCCATCACTGAGACTATCACCATAGTCTCCCGGTTCTTAGAGCATAAAGGAGCCGTGTATATAAAGAGAAAAGGAGTAATGGTATTGCAACTTAAGTATAGAAAAGGACTTAGATGGTTGAGTGAAGATCATATCTCTTGGTTGGAACCAAACCCCTTACATAGGCATCTTCCCACCACCACAACCCTGGTGACTCATCATCTCGTGTCACTCGACACCTATGACTCATAGTGAGTCATATTATGACATGTATCAGCTGACTCTCCTGAGTCAACTATGGACCATCTTTTGTTCAATCAAAACTCATCAAACATGGCACATGGACAAACAAGTCACATGTGTAAAACCCATCACTTATAACATGAGTCATGTGCAAGAATCATTAAATCGTATGACCTTACAATCGTGAGTCATGAAACAATCAACCAATGATAATATAACCATGACTCACAAGTGCACAGTGATGTGAGAACTATAAGTCAAGTGACATCATAGGGTGAAATCAATATACCTTATGATTAAGAAGTATTAATCATGTAAAATCTGCCTTGCTTAATCATGATTTGTGACAGGTAATTTCAATTGTACTAAGGCAAGATGCGAAGGATACGGGATGGGGGAGAAAAAGACAGGCAGGTGGATCATGGTACTCACAACGTGGGAATCAATAAAGGACGAGAGGAAAGAGTGGCAGGAAGTCAAACAAAGCGCAAAGTTGCATAAACCGTATGCTAAAATGTAGGTTTATGCCATTATGTAACTCAGATCCTGGTACCATTTGGGCAGTATCAAGAAGGGTCTTGGCTGGAGATTCTTCATTTTCCTGGCATTGACAATAGAGCAAATCTTGTTCTTCAATGCGAAGTGTGATAGCAATCGGCCTGCAGATTTGATCAGTTGATTTCTCTGTTTTATTTGTTTAATTGTCTTGAATTGAGGCTGTATAATACGGGAAGTTTAAATAAAAGGAATATTCGATTATTCTCCTACCTTCCGCTACCTAGCTAGCTAATAAATTGCTGGGGGCAGTAGTGTTGTAGAGTCTAACAATTGTATCTATCATACTTGAACCAACAGGCTGGCAGGATTACTTAGAAACTTGCCCAACCTGAGCTTTACTCATGACTCTGATTCCCATCGTGGAGGCGTCATTATTGCAATTTTCTCAGGAACCTGTATCAATGAGAATTTCAACCTACAAGAGCCATCTGGCGACCCTGCAAAAGGAGCCAAACAGTCAATGCTGCTAGGGTGCGTTGGTGATAGGCACAGTAAATGGTGAAAGTTGAGTTGAATTCTTCGCTAAGTTGGACATTGAGGAACAATATGATATCATACTATATCACTCGGCAGACAAATCATGGAGGTACGCAGGTATTGAGGAAACATGGTGACTCGTGAACTCTAGAAAATCTGCCTGTCATTATTATCTGTGATTGCGTCATTATCTCCAATAGCACCAATTCCAACAATATAGGTTGCTTTGCCCCACCAGTTTCCCCACCTTAAAAGTTGCCACTAACTTTTCCCATGACACAAGAACCAAAACCTCGAGAACCACTTCTACTTCACCACGATATCCTAAACTACCTAGTGATATTCAGCATCCCCTATCTCATCTTAGAGTAGCCCATAATAGACTAGAATATAACCTATAATACCAAGTACAGGGAGTGTAGCAGTCAACACCCGAAGTAACTGAAGCCCTACAACCATCAATATGCGAACAAAATGCACAATGGTGTAGTTAATGAACAAGGGGGTTAAAGGAATAGCACAGTTGGGGCTGGGTGGAGCAGTTGTGGATTGGGTAAAATTGGTAAAATCAAAGCAGATATGCACCAGGAACTAAGGGCATCTCAGCTTAGGCGCTAGGGCATGGAGCAAGTAGAGTTTGTTACAGGCGGACAGGGCCCTGAAAAACAGGGGCCCCTGGCCCTTAACCCCACCTCACTCCACACAACGGCCTAGGCTGGGGTGTGTTTTTCGGCATTCCCTGCCCCTCTCCCCGCTCAGGCCCCTGCTCCACCCATACCCCAGACGGGTCCCCATTAAAAACAGGTGGTAACAAACAGTGCTCCATAAAGGGAATGAGTTCGGGTGGACCCCGGATGGGGGCAGAGCCGGAATTACTGGAAACATACCTTCCCGGCCCTGTCCATGGGTCGGGTTTGGCGAGTGAAAACCCGCCCGCCCCGCCCCGTAACGAACACTAAGAGCAAGAGAGTTGGAACCTTTAGACCAAAGAGGCTATTCACAGTTATCTGCCAGAGTTTGAATAAAATACCTTTTAGTGCCTAAAGGATTGACCTGGTAACTTGCCTAGTTAGCCTGAGAGATAGGTGTGATGAGTTGCCATACCTTAAGACAATCACTATATTTGGATGATCATTTGAAGAAAAGCCTGGACTGACGGTTGATGTGGGATTTAGCATGAATTGAATTATTCTATTAGAGGAACACAGTTGCGATGCGCTAGATAATGATGGCGCTGCTGGTGGAGACAACGGGCTGTTTTATCATCGTTACGCTGGTAGTCTACTGCTATGATAGATGTTTATATTTTCGCCAATGATGATAGGTTAAACAGTACCACTTAGCAGAGTGTTCGAACCTGTGTTTTCCTATATGATAACTGAACGCGGAGGGCAAAGTTAGTATGAGTAAATGCTACGAAGGACGACCCCATGACATAGACAAAATATTACACACAGTAGTTCAGGTGAAGAAATGAATATCACACAAATGTTTCTAGTTAAATAAATGGAAGCATTAATCCTCTGGTAGTCCGTTTCAACCAGGTGCAGGGTATGGAGGATGAAAGTGCTTGACTTGTTGTTATTGCATAATATCGCGGGCGACGGGCATGGAATAAACAATATCAGAGCAGGCTATCGTTCCGGCCGTCTAGGCTGTAAACCTGAGAATTTGCAACAGGCGACGGCATGGCATTCAGCCTTAAATTTAGAATGTGAACTTGAGTTCAATTGTCCCTGTGTTCATACTTATTTTCAATATTATAAAGCCAGAGTTAGTTATTAAGAGCTAATAATAACATATTGATGAATGCTGGAAAACATTAAGTACTTGAGACTCCCCTATGAGATTTATATTTTGTAAAGACAATAGATTTGGATACTTCTGACCAATAAATTGAACTTGTCTCATAGCCATCAATGATTGTCTTTACATGATTTGAGAACTTTGAAATTCATTTATCAGGTATCTGTGCCACTGCCTCTAGAACTAATCCTTTTAGTGATGGAAATGAATACTCGCAGTGAGCACGAGTATACTGTTTAGCTGCTCCCCAAAAGTATTCAATGACATTTAACTCGTAGTGGAATGGCGGATAGAACAGAATCAGATGACCAGCAGCTTGAATAGCTTCTTGCAACTCTCCTTTTGGAGCTTTAAAGTCAGGCTGCGAAGCAAGCAAAGCGCGGGCAGAACAAGGACCTCCTTTAAGACATTGGGTGTTGGGCTTCACCTTGCCAGAAGATGGTTTAATTGTGCAATGGACTCGAAGTCTGGGCCCACTATCTGGCCATAACACTCGTTCCGTCAACATAGTTTTAAGAACTTTGGGAACTCTACTTGATGTAACCATTGCTTGGTACCAACCACCATTTTCGGGCTATGCATCAAGCCGAAGGTATCTCGCATTGGCTTTGCATTCTTCCCTCCATCTTCCAGGTTTATCTTAGACACTGATAGAGGATTATCAGCATACTGGCTGTGGCTTGTTGCGTTGTCAAACATGAACAAAGACTCACAGCCCGGGTATCCAGCCTCAATGACACGAATTGCCTTCATTTTGATTTGGTGCAACAGTTGCGTTTCATCCTACCAGACATCAACCTGACACTTCAGAATTTCACAAGGGCTTCCTCTACCAAGTCTACCAACTGTGGTTAAAAGCTCTGATACATGCAAGCCTGGACCTGTACCTTTCTTCTGAATTGGATTATGCTCCTCATCGGTCCAGATAAACCTTCCACCATCATAGACATTAAACGTACACTCGTCACGTGTAATAACAATCACCGCATGAGCAAAAATAAAACCTTGAACTTGCTGCGTTTTGTGCATCTGACGCACCTGACGCTGGAACGCAAATCGCAAATCAGCACGCCACCATCCAACCACACCACGCATAGGACGCAAGCTGACCCAGCACCTAATCCTCTAGCCAACTAGACACAGCACCTAATTCTCAAGACACTACTTGATACACCACCTAATACTGAGGATTCCACCTAACGCCAGACCACATCTTCCTGAGATAAGCGAAGAGTCCCCCCTTTACTTTTTTCTGACCTGGGTCACAATAGATTTCATACTATCAAATAATTAAATTTACTAGTATTCTACTATGGTTCTACAATGGTTCTACTTGGAATATACAGGTTAATCAACAAAGCAACACCTATACACATAGGCAGCCTTCTGACAAAATACTCGTTCAAGTTCAAGCCCTCCCTTGGGAATACGGAGACCCTGGCCTAGCCGGGACCTTGTACCATGATGAATAAAGATCCTGGTGAGATGAACCTTATAGGGTTGGGAAGAAGGCATCGAGCCCAACAACATCCGGCAAACAGAACCAGAACCCAGCCAGTGGCCGTGCAGCCATCTGCCATTGAGTAAAATATTACCAGCTTGATACCGAATATACCCTCCACAGAAGAGAGCGATTTCATCACCTTTGATGCAACAGAGACGTACCTTATGTGATTGGATAGCCGGCATTGGGCCCAACAACCTCCCGCTATCAGAACCAGAAGTGGTCCTGCGGTCGTTCAGGAATCTGACATCAAGGTCTCAGCACGCCAGGGTACCTATGAAGATGTAACATGTGTACATGTTCCGGTAACGGTACACAGGAGCGGGCAGTGCAGGATCTCCTATGTTTAGTTGCTTTATATTTGGTTTATTTGATTTGATTTCAGCTCCGCCACTGTCTGTGAGTCAGATAGGCTATGGTATCGTATTTCTATGTTTAGTTTGCTTTGTTGGAAGTTCATATTTAGGATTCCGGGTATGAAATGGTCATGTAACACTGGCGAAGGCTGAGCACTGTTTGTTTCTTTCTTTTGTCTTGCAGGATTACAGGATTCCGGTATGTGCGCAGCTACTGGTAATGATCGTGATTGTAGGAAGGCTAGCGCTCTTGGGTTTTGTATTTAAACTAGTCTCCTGGCTAGTAGGAGACAGTAGACTTCGACAGATCTTGAGTCTAAAAATACACTTGGTTGAACGGCAATCCCTGGGTCCCTGAGTCCAATTTGTCCTTCAACTATTATCCTTCTACCTACCGGTCCCTTGAAGCCTCCCTTAGCACCAGCGATAGCAGGTCTATCGCCGGTTCTGTTGTGTTGTCGTTGGGCGGGGGTGAGCCTGTTCCAGAAGATAACTCCCACAAGGCTCAGCGATTTCCTGGGTTTAGATGCCACAGCGACGTCCTTTGTACCTCTGCGTAGGTGTCATTGAGCCCAACAACCTCCGCGAATCAAATCCACACTCCGCCAACCAGCTGTGGAGAAATCACCCATCAAGTTCCGTGATCGCCAGGGTACCTTCAAAGATAACCTCCTCAAGGGTCAGCGATTTCATAAGCTTTGATACGACAGAGACCTCTCTTATCCCGCTGTGTAGCAGGTGTCGACCCGAGGAATGTCTATGTATTGGATGCAGGATTGATTGTGCAGCTGTGGTGGAGGGTTACGGCTGTGCCTCCAGAGTGTGAATGTTGAGTCTGGTGCTGAAAAGAGTATGTCGCGTCACGTCCACTTCAAGCCTAAGGGCCCGTTTATCTTAATGTCTAGATTTCACATTTTGGTAGGGTAACTCGAGGGTGGCGTCTCAACCAGGAACATATTCCGATAGACGTGGCAAAACTGTTTAACCTGTTTTCAACCGCCTAATATCCTTGCTGCTAGACCGTCAAAACCTGACACTGCTCAATAGGTCGTTTTGCAACTACTGCCTATCAACACCACTCACATATCAGGCACGCAATCGCAAGAATAGCTTCCAATCAGCTCTAACCTTTTTTCTGCAAATAGCAATTTGTTCTCTCATAACCCAGAGTCAGTTCAGAGACAAAATTCCTATCCTCTGTCTGAGGGGAGACATTGTTGGTCAGTGGACTATCTTGGTTGTCGAGCACTGTTGCGAGCCGAAAGCTACCGGGTTGCACACATCCCACCAATTAATCAAACATTTCACACTTCACACTAAATCACACTAGTCACTATAATTAGTTAAACAAGGACCTATCTATTCACCCTACACACCTCCCACCGTTTTGCCTTCCTTTTCTGTCGGCCCCGTCTCCTGTTGCAAGAAGGCCGTTTATAGGTAAACGGGCCCTAAGTGCCCACAAACTACCAGGCACCGGAGAGTGTTAAGGCTATTACTAGTTTTCAGAGGGGAATGAGCTAGCATTTTCGCTCATTGAAAGATGATATTCAGAGTCTGAAAACAGAACACTGCGTGCCAGTGTGACACTGCCCCCAGGTCTTTGGCCTATATTCAAGATTAAGGTTACGATGGCTTTCTCATCTGGCAGCAGTACTAAAGATATTATCTTTGGCAAGAAATACTCCTTCCTCACCCTATAGCTGAGCCTCAGACTCCCTGAAGTCTAGGAGTGTACTCAAGGGTAGTGGTAAATCCTGATATTCAGTGGTGTTCAGGTTGTAGTCGGGATGCATGGAAGGCGGCATTGCTTGGTTGCATGTGTCTGGACAGAACCTGGTACTGAGAATCGTACATAGATGCCCTAGACGCAACAAGATGTGCTGACTCAGTACAGGACACACAGGACGCACAGGACATACAAGACGCACAGGACGCACTGGACGCACTGGATGCAGAGTCCATACTCCAAATATCTGGACGCAACACCACTGTGTCTCAGGCAGGATGGCTTTTTACTGATGCGCCTGCACCACTTCATTTAAAGCTTCAATGGTAAGCTGTGGCACTAGCTTCATATCCCAGGCCATCAATTGAGAGGTAAGTGATTTGAGTGTAGGTAAGAAAGCCTCCTTGGCATAGGCAATCACATCCTCCCTCTCATGGCAATCACGGTAAACCCCTTTCCTGACTCCTTTGCGCATGTACCCAATCTTGGAGAGCCACCGATGACCTGTACGACTGGAGATCGCTTTCTGAACATGGTGCATATTCCTTCCACCTTCTGGGCCAATGACTAGGTTCTCAGCTTCTGTCCAGGACTGGTTGATCACCTGTGCTATTTTGTAGGAGTCGATATCTTTGAAGATTAGTATATCTTATTACTCAAAAGTCTCTGCCACTAACAAGAACTTACTTTGACCTGCTTTAGTAGAAATATATTCCTGTACTGCCAATAAGACACCATCTTCATCCAACATACATGCTACCTTTTCATGTTGACCTTGTTTGCATAAGGCAATTTTCCAATATTGTACCCATGATACTTCATCTTTCATCATTCGTCTCATGATACGCCAACCTGACTGGCATCCCTCAGGCACTTGCTTAGCCACAGTTTTTCTGGAGCTTAGCAAGCTGATTCCTGGTCATGAAAAGGCCAGTTTTTCCAGAAATTCTTGCAATTTGAGAAAGTCAAACCCATTATAGTGCTGCTGGAAGGCAAGACCACTCAGAACTGGTATTTTTAAACTCGAGCGCGGAAGCAAAACCCTTTTTGATATCCTTTATACCCTTTTGAAAAATTGCTAACCTCTCAGAAGAAGCCCCATATCGTGAGCCAACAAGTACAGGCCATTGGAGTAGGCATTGAGAGAAGAGTTCTGACATTTCTTCCTCATTCGAGTTGTGCTCTTCTGGCTCTGCTTGTTGAAAGCCGGTAGGCGGTTCTTGGCTATCAATAATAGGCGTCAGGTCATTAGTTTCTTCTAGAGGTATTACTTGTACCTCATGGGCATGTTTAACATGCTGATGGGCTGTACATTGTTGTCAACGTAAGGTGCTGGAATTAATAGCTTGGGGAGCATTGGGGGTTTCGATTTGAGCTATTGAGGCACCCTGCAACCATTGCTAAAACAATGTAAGAATTTGTACAAACTTGCTTGATATTTATGGAGAGTTATTAGATACACATACCGCTTGCTGTTTGGCTCAATATGCACGACTTCAACGAGTACATTTTGATGGTGTATCTGATAGAGGCCTTCCACATTCACTTTGTGGCGTTATTTTGAGGAACAATGCTAACCTTCATAGGTTGGGAATGCAGAAAAGTACTCATATAATTCAGGATCAATAAGGCTATATTGGAGGTATTTTCAAACAATGTAAAACATAGTCAATACTTGCTTCCTTTGACATGTGTGAAGTCATTAATTAATTGGAATTTATTTCCTACAGGTTCAAGTGCAGCTCATGTATATAAAATATAATATTATTATCATTATAAATTAAAACTGTGGCTTGACAATTACCCTAATACCAATGAACTTGAAAGAGGTTGAACCGATGTACATAATACCGTAAAAACTCAAATAGAAGACACATGTGCTAGGACGTTGGAATTTCCCTTCTGAGCTACGCGAGGGGAAAACACCGCAAACTCAGCCCCCAGTTGAGACAAAATAAAAGGAATATACGACGCGCCTTACTAGGAGAGGTAACTCCAACGTCCTAGCACATGTTTCTTCTATTCGAGTTTTTACGGTATTTGATGCCAAGCCGTCCCCTGTTGCAAATTCTCAGGTTCACAGTATAGACGGCCGGAACCATACCACTAAAAAGCGTGGGACAGGTTTATAGCCCGCTAGTAAGATTAGCTCCCTTTATAGATGTGCGGTTTACGGGCACAAAACAGAGCATACAGACCCTAGTATCCATAGAAGAAGAAGGAGGCCGTAGGTAGAGTGGAGATTATGCTTGTCTATCCAGATGGATCAGGGGCATGGATGATTTGTACTTAGGGTTTATTATCTAGGGGGGATGATGCAATTAATCATCACTCGCCAATCTTCCTCCTGCCTGTCCCCACCCCCCTCCCACTTCTCCTAACAAACGAATCGTCTACAACAACGAAATAACAAAAACAACTTAGATATCAATTTCTCCCTCCGCCTCCTATCCCTATCCCCCCTCCCCTCCCAGCAGGTTCTATACCAATCCTCTCATCCCTCCCCATCCCTTTCCTCCCTTTCCCGCCCTCTCCGCTACTTTCCTCTCTAACACCGCCACTCCTCCCATCCGCCTCCCGTCGGAATTCTTCGCATATCAACACATCATCCGCGGTCAATTTTATAGGTGTGGGTTTTCTTCGGAGCATGGCTACTAACGTTTCTTCGTTGGTTCCCCTCTTGTGAGCGGGAGCGAGCCTGGCTAATGTCGTGACGGTGGTAGTGTTGGTCGTAGTGGTGCCGGGGGGAGGAAGCGATAACGCAAGCGCAGAAGGAGATACTAGTCGAATTGACGAAGAGTTTGGGGATGTTGAGGTTTATTTTTGTTTCTCTGTTTGCCTTTTTTTTTTTGCCCGGTTTGACGGGGGCCGGTTGGCTGAAGTCGGTAGGAATGAGGTTTTCGTGAGGGCGATTGATGGGGTGGGGACGATTCGCTCGGTGGTGGTGGATTGGTGGAAGCGCACAAGGAGGTCGGGAGGTGGTGATGAAGGGGAGGGCAGAAGCTCACATCGAGGCGGCGTGGCGGGGGCATCGGCGGGTGAGTCGCTAATCTAAGGAGGGAACGTTTTATCTGCTGCGATGGTAGCAATAAAGATAAGTATTATGAACGGGGGAGGATTACGGAATTTGTCCATTCAACTCCACTAACCTCTCACCTACCTTGCCAGTCAAAACCAAAAGTATCTCCCCGACCCGTTACCCATGCACAAACAACGGCCCCACTGCGCCTATTAGTTATAATGAAATAAGATTGAAACCCCGCCTTGCTCGTACGGATTGCACTTTATTCCCACAACCTCTTATCCCGAATAGGGATACTAGTTTCTCGGGATGTTTTATTTATGAGCAATAGCTATCAAGAAGATTCTCCTATCGTTAAGGCTGGTAGGGAGTAGGGGGATTGCCGTGTTGCTGCTGCCGGCTGTTGGTTACCTCGGAGACTTTTGGTTTTAGCGAGTATTTCACCAGCACCCAGAATATGTTTTCGTACAAGACGGGATGGTTAACCAGCAAAATAATCCTGGTCTTGTATAATAGGAGAGCATATTAATACTGTGGGTACTTGTAGATACACTCCTCTTCACTTAGGGATCTCATTTTTTTACGAATTGAATTATTAAAGCTCTACCACCCCGGCGACTCTTCCTAGCCTAAACGCAAAAATAAGCCAGTAAATAAAGACTAGAAAGGGGAATGGTGTACTGGGGTTCAAGAAGCAATATATTTTTGGGAGAAAAAAAATGAGTGAAAGTGAGAATTGAAAATAAGAGTCGAAAGAGAAAAAAAGAAAAAAAGAAAGTTACTCTCTGTTTTTTTATTTTAAAAAAACACAAATAAACATCAACTACGTCAACTTTCTTCCGCTAACCTCGCCCTCCTATCCCTAACTCGCCCTCCCTATAATGCCCATCTTTCGGACCTCCCCTATCCTCCGGAGGACATTCTGAAGTGCTATTCGCACTTCAGGACCTGGCTCTCTACCCAGAAGTTCCACAGCTAGTGGGAAGAATGTATTGATATGGCGGCCAAAGTCTTTTTCAGGGAAATTGGTGTATCCTTCCATAACATCTACAACGACCGGTCTCCAGGCAACAATTTTTCGCTGTTGGGTTTCTTCGTCGAGAGTTATGTAGCCGCGGATGATGTCTACGCATAGTCTGCAGCGCGGATTAGAGTCAAGGATGAAGGGGAAAGTGAGAAATAGAAGCCGGGTACATACGGAATGAGGGCAGACTCAATGGCACCTCTGCTCTCTCTCCTCTCGACTTGGTCGTCCTGATACAATCTCAACAGGATGCTAATGTAGGTTGCGGCACTACCGCTCTCCTGTTTTAGCCAATTTGGAGGCTGTTTCATAAATCCTTCCCGCCATAGCCTCATTCGTAGTTCTTTATCGCCGTTGAACCTTCTTGCGAAAGTGAAGCTCTTTTTCAATAGGCCCATTAGTCTTAGTAGCTCCGTTGATGGGATTTCTGAGTATACTGCATCATTGGAGAAAAGCTCTGATACAGTCTCGATCATAAGAAGCTGAAGACCACACTTGGTCATGATCTCGTTACAGAAACGTCTCCTGGCGTCGGTCACAACTGGTTGTTGAGTGTGCTGCTGTTGTCGGTAGTCCTCCTGATCGGCATTAGGGGCAGAGGCCTGTGGTCCCAATGTGAGTCTTTCATTTCCTGGAGAGGCATTACTATCCCGGTATTCTTCATCCCCCTCGCCCAGGGCAGGCTCTGAAAGGCCATTGATCTTCAAGGAATTCTCTCCATTAGTCTTCTCGTCACGAACAGCTTCGTTGATATGCGCCATGATATCATTGACTGGAATAGCTGTCATTGTCTGAATACTCGACCCACTAGACGTTCTCCCAGAGGATTGACTGGTTGCCGAGAATAGTTGATCTTCTGTTGTAGTCTCGAATAACTGGACAAAGGAATTGAGTATCTTCGCCCAATGCTCAGGTCTGAGTTTCTTGACACTCTGCAAAATCAGCTGTTGTAGGCAAGATGACCCAATTCGGGCAATTGTGTCGTTCTCCTGGCAGACACATGCAACCAATAGATCAAGGAAGCCATCAAGCATCCGCTCAAGTTGATCAAAGTAGTGTGCGAATAAATCTATCAGGTTTCTCAGTGCCTGGATCATTGTTGTTGAGAGCCACATGCCAACAGATTCTTGAATACCCATTTGTACTATCTCCGACCGAGATTTGAGTACCATGAAAATGGGGAAGAGCAATTCGTGGCACATGGTGTCCCAGAAGTATGCTGGGAAATCGCTGCCATATTTGACCAGCGTATCAAAGAGGTAACCCAGCGCCCTTGTTCGAGCCTCAAGATCTCCCCCGGTCATCAGGATGTCATGGAAGGCAAAAAGCACCGGGGACCAAAACTTGACCATCTGATCATCCTTAGCATTCCGGGAAACCTTCTTTGGCTGTCCATTGGTGGCCTCCGTTCCACTAGCCCCGTTGGCCTTCTCGGAGAGTTGGCATTCCGGGCAAGAGAGCATGCGTGGAACTGTCCCTTTCAGAGTCTCTATAGCCTGTAGCGACACCTTTTGGAACCGGGTATTCTGAGCAAACTCTGTCAGACAAAAGATCATGTCGGCGAAAGCACCTTGTGCGACAACAACCCCGAAATGGCTGCTATAAATCTTACAAACGTTTTCAAAAGCTAGGCTCACGATTTGGTCTTCAAAATATTAGTATATTTCATATGATAGGTTACGATTAGGCCTACCGTGATTCTCTTTTGCCGCAAAGGTAAATGTACCTAACATTGTTCGCCAACCTGATCTGATGTTATTGCCCCTGGCTTGTAGCATTTGATTCAAACATCTCAAGGCCTATATAACCGCTCGTAATTAATTGAAGGTAGTAGTCTATGCGCTTTTGTATGACTTACCATATCTTTAACGGGCACCGCCTGGTTATTCGCCATGACGTGTTCAAAGGGCTT
>Ga0307517_10001951_pt1 | contig 33688 bp, 38 predicted proteins | sample 23_EM_MG_FD_194515 | JGI IMG/M metagenome (GOLD analysis project Ga0307517, IMG submission 194515) | Populus trichocarpa ectomycorrhiza microbial communities from riparian zone in the Pacific Northwest, United States - 23_EM | ecosystem: Host-associated > Plants > Roots > Unclassified | place... | reverse complement strand
CACGACCAGCATCCCCGACCACCTGCTTCATTACAAAGCAGGCAGCGCAACAGACCAACCTGTAGGGGGTCAATTTTGGACGCCGATCCCCCGGCTTAGGGGGTCAATATTGCAGGCCGAATGACACTTCACCTGCAAACGGAAGCCACATGCCTTTGTGGTGGCGATAGTCGGAGAAGCGGCCTCGCCATGGTGTCGGCAGGAAAGGCACCTTGGCCGATCGGGGCCGATCGGGTGCAAAGGCGCCGACAATTCGTCCTTCGCTGTCGAGGTTCAGCGTAACTTCGGCCGCGGTCTCTCCAACGCCAGCGCTGACCGCCAGCTTGTCTGGTCCGTCTTCGCGCCAACGCAGCTCGGTATTGAGCAGAATGCCGTCCGGCGCCCAGGCAAGTTCCGCCAAATATCGCATCAGCTCACCGCGCATGAGCGCGGACGAGTGTTCGGCGCGGGCGATCGGCACGATTCCGAGCGCTAACACGTCAAGGCGCCCCTCACCATCCTTCAACGCGTCGCAAACACTCACCATACCCAGCGGTCCAGCCCGCGCCCGCCACTCGAAGGCGCACTCACGGGTCGCAATCGTCTGTTTTGCGCTGAATGACATCCACCGGCCCGAGTTGCCCGATCTCATCCGTCCGGTTTGCGTGAGGTTGACGGTTGTTCGGTTCATCTCGGCGTCGGCCCCAAGACGCAAGGCTAGGTCATAAACTGCGGCGGGCATCCGCTCGCTGCGTTGCGTTGACGTAGCTCCCCGCTAAGCTGATTCATAGGTCCACCTCGCGAGCGTGAAGATTATCCCGGCCACATACAGCGTGCCGAAGGTCAGCTTGGTATGACGCGCAAGCCATTCAGGAAGATAGATGTCGAAATTGGCGCGCCGGTCGCCGGTGTAGCGTGCCGCAACCGACGTGAGCGGGCAGCGCCAATGATTGAGGATCAGCACGAGCAGCTCGACACAGACGATGCCGATCGAGAGCGTCGCGTAGTAGAACTCGGCCTGCCAGGCGAGGAGCCAGATCGCGAGAATGCACGCGACAAAGGCCACCCAGACGACAGTGTGAACGATCTTGATCGCATTGAGGGTCGACGCGATTGTGACGGGCATGTTCACAGCAGCATCGTCCTTTCAGCCGCACGGCGCGCCGAGTAGGGAAGTAGCGGGCCATAGCCAAACCGCATGACGATGTCTGGACGCCGCCCGGGCATACCAACAAGGGCCGCCAGTTCCGGACGCAGCTTTGTAACTTCAACAGGCTGATTAATGAAAGCGCATTTGAGGCCGAGCGCGGTCGCTTGCAGGGCGAAACGCTGGCAGGCGCGCCCCGCCAAAACCCAGTGCCCCCGATCATCACGCTGCGATACGAAGACGGCGATTCCAGCCGAAGAGGCGATCTGGCGGGCGTATTTGTCGTTCTCGGCGTCAGCTTTGAAGACCCAGTCGAATAGGTGGGGTCCGAGCCATGCCGGAAGGGCCGGGCTGCCGCTGGATGCGCTGAACAAACCGTCGCCGGTCTGGATCGCGTCGCGCGAACTGAAGCGCAGCCAATTCTTGAGTTCTCGCAGGAACGCGGCGTCCGCGATCTGCGCGCTGTTGCCCGCGACAACCAAATCGCGCACCCGATCAATCTGCGGCCGATCCGTGATGAGGATGAGATCGACGCCGGGAATAGCTGCCGCGCGGGAGAGCGACTGCAAGTCTGCCGCGCTGACCGGCTTGCCGTCATAGTCGGCGCGCGTCGATTGGCGTTTCGGGATCGCATCGAACAGAGTGGAGCCCGCGCGGGCCGTCCGCGAACGCGAACACCACAGAACCGTCGTTCGCGGAATCGAAGCCGATTTCACCCGGTGGCCTCGCGCAGCGGCGGCGAGTGTCAGATTTTCTGCAGCACAGCCGAGACTCACAAAGACGTGGTGGTCGTCGGGGTCCACCACCGGAGTTCGCCGCGAAAAGTCCGGGAGGATATCGATCCGGCCAGCGCCGATACGGAACCGCCAGGGCTGGGTGTTGTGGCCACTCGCGGCAAGCGTCGCGTAGCGAACGAAGTCCTTGATCTCCGGGCGTTCCGAAAGCGCTGCTCTCGTCGCCGCGACGGAAGCATTGTACTCGTCCATCGAACCCATTTGTTGCAACCCGAAATATGTAACGCCGGCGCCGACGGCCGCCAATGCGCCTCCACCTGCCAGCAACTGACGCCTGTTCATCGTTTCGCCCGTCACTGTTCTAGAGATGCGGCATGGAATCGCCGAAAAGCCGCCACAGACCAATCCGGCTTTTCAGAACTTTGCGCGAAACTGCTCGGGGCACCAAAGGCGATCGCCGGGCCTGAGAGTAAACGCAACGTAGCGGAGACGACTAGCTTCACAGAGCTCATTCTTTCAAATTGCTGACTCGAAATCTGTTCCACCACGGACTCTCCGGCAGAATCCGGCGCTCAAAACGCTCTGGTTAGGGAGCCGGCTTCTCCTGAACGGGTTCATCATCTGCGATCGCCCGCCACCCCGCCCCTTCGAGGTCATCGTATTGCCCGTTCCTAAGCGACCAGAGAAATCCGATCAGGCCGATCAAGCCGAGCAGCAGAGCCAGCGGAACGAGAAATACCAAGACTTCCATCAGCTCAATTCCTGACACCGCGATGCGCACGAAGCGCGTTCAATATCACTAGCAGGGACGAGCCCGACATCGCAGCGGCCGCCACCAGCGGCGTTGCGAGGCCCGCGATCGCCAAAGGCACAGCCAGCAGATTGTATCCAGCGGCCAACCATAGATTCTGTCGCATTAGCCGCAACGCTTTTCGGGAGAAGCCAATGGCAGCCACCACGGGGGTCAGGCGGTCGCCAAGGAAAACCAGATCGGCGGTGGCCTGGCTCAAATGGGTCGCGGTCACCGGCGATATCGAGACATGCGCGGCCGCCAGCGCCGGTGCGTCGTTCATGCCGTCACCGACCATCATGACCTTGACGCCTTGCCGCTTCAGCTCTTCGATACGCGCAATTTTGTCGGCAGGGGTTACGCCTGCACGCCATTCATGAATTCCGAGCGAGTGGGCGGCGTGACGTACCGCGGGCTCGCGATCGCCGGACAGTATCTCGACTCCGATACCGTATTGCTGAAGTGCGGCGACAGCTTTGGCCGCATCCGGACGCAGCCGCTGTCGTACCGCAAAGACGTGACATGCTTCGCCGTGACGGAAGGCGACGACCGACGCTTCCGGATCCCTGCACAGGATATCGTTGGCGAGATAATCCGCGCCGCAGAATGACGGCCTGCCCAACCTGACTTCAAGTCCATCGACGAAACCGTGCACGCCCTGACTGGTAACCTCTTCGATCCCGGCCAGCGGCGTCTTTGCCTTGGCCGCGCGAGCCACGGCGGCGGCAACCGGATGATGGCTGGCAAGCGCGAGCCGGCCGGCCAGTTCGAAGACATCAGCCGGAATGCTCGCGGCGTTGGCGACATCGAGTTCGGGCAAGGTCAGCGTTCCCGTCTTGTCGAACACGGCCCTGTCGACTTCGGCCAGCCGCTCGATCGCGTCGCCGGAATTGAGCAGCACGCCGGTTCGGAACATGGCGCCCGATACGACGGTCTGCACCGCTGGTATGGCGAGGCCGAGCGCACATGGGCAGGTAATGATCAGAACCGCGATCGCCGTGACGATGGCATCGTGCCAGGACGCGCCGAAGGCCACCCAGCCCAGCATGGTCAGAACGGCCGCGGCGTGGACCACGGGCGCATAGAGCCGGGCGGCACGGTCGGCCAATTGGACATAACGGGAGCGTGCCTGCACGGCATTCTCGAGCAGCCGGCTGATTTCTGCCAACAGCGTGCCTTCGGACGCTGCCGACACCCGTACGCGCAAGGCGCCGGAGAGATTGAGCGTGCCCGCATAGACAGCGGTCCCCGGTCCGGCTTTCACCGGCAGGGTCTCGCCGGTGACCAGGCCTTGATCGATCTTGGACTGGCCTTCGATCACGGAGCCGTCGACGGCCGACCGCTCGCCCGGACGCAGCAACACAATATCGCCGGCCTGCACCGCGGCGATCGGCACTTCGGATATCTCGTCAACGCCGACGAATTTCGTCGCCGTCTCACCCCTGAGGGCAGCCAGGTTTCCCGCGACGGCACGCGTCCGCCGACGCATGCTCTGGTCAAGGTAGCGACCGCCGACCAGGAAGGTGATCAGCATCAGCGCCGCGTCGAAATAAGCGTGTTCGGCGTGGTGAATGGTTTCGACCACCGACATCGCAAGAGCCAGCACGATGCCAATGCTGATCGGAACGTCCATATTGGTGCTGCGCGCCTGCAGCGCCCGGAATGCGGATCGGAAAAACGGTTGCCCCGAATAAGCCACAGCAGGCAGCGCAATCAGCGCGGACAGCCAGTGGAAGAAATCGCGCTGCTCCGGGATCATGTCGGTCACATTGCCGGACCATACGGGCACCGACAGCATCATCACGTTCATCGCCGCAAAGGCGGCGACGCCAAGACAGCGCAGCAGGAAGCTCGCCTGCTCCGTCTCCAACGCTTCGGCGCGCACCGGCTCGAACGGATAGGCCTTGTAACCGAGCTCGGCCAGCCGGTCGATGAACCGGGCCGGGTCCAGTGCCCCTTCCTTCCATTCCAGCGCCACACGACGGTCGGTCAGATTCACCCGTGCCAGCGTCACATCGGGAAGCGCGGAAAGACCGCGCTCGATCTTGGACATGCAGCCCGCACAACTGACGCCCTCGACCGCAAGATCGATATGCGACAATCCCGAACCCAGATCCCTGACATAGTGTGAAAAGTCTCGCCTCGCCTGCATGATGCGTCCTTTCCTAATTCAACAGAACGCGGTTCTTCGACAGGAACATCCGCTGCCCTGCCGAAACGCCTTCGAGCACGAGATCCCACTGGCCCGGCGCTATCGTGGGCGCGCTGCCGCGATAGACGCCGATTCCCACTTCCGCGAGGATCACCGGCAGATCGGCGCGCCGGTCGGTTGGCCGCTCGAACCGGCCCTCAAACTTCAGGCCCGACATCGGCCGGCCAGTGCTATCGTGGGCCTCGATCTGCAACGTCGCCCCGCCCTGCCCGCTACGCTCGACATGCGCATCGACCTTCCAGTTGCGCGCGTTCTGATCGCGGGCCGCGATAATCTGCTTCTCATAGGCGAGGCTTGCGCTATAGGCGCTGTCGACCTCGGTGCCGGGCAGCGTCTGGATGGCCAACCGCATCATGACGAGGTTGACGCCGATCACGACGCCAAAGAAAGCGACCAGCATGAAAAACACCTTGCGTCCCGTCAGAGGCTTCGGCGCCTGCAATCTCTTCATTAAGACATTCCCTTCGGATCTCACGGCGTCACAAAATTATCGGTGGCGGACGCAACCTCGCCGAGGCCGATATCGGTGACGCGGAAATGCACCGGGATCGACTTGTCCGGATTATTTGCGGCGGGCGCCGTCACCAGCAGCCGCAATTCGGTTGTCGCGTCCCGCGCCAGGACAATCATCGGCCGGTCCGGGGTGACGGAATCGGCGCCGACGACATGGACCGTCGCATTAGCCGGGCCGTCGATATCGATCGCGATGACGCGGTCGAAGCCACGCTTGTTAAGCAGCCGCACCGTGTAGGCATTCCGGATCGATCCATCGCTCAACTTGACCGCGACCGGATTACGGTCGTGCAGCACGTTGACGTCGAGCAGGGTTCGCGTCAGCAGCGCATACAGCATGAGCGCGCCGACGGCGGCGATCATGACGACATAGACGACGGTGCGCGGCCGGACGATGCGGTAGACCGGCGGCTTGCCGGCCTGACGGCGGTGAATATTGATATCATTGTCATATCCGATCAGACGGGTTTCCCGGCCGATCTTGGTCATCACGGTGTCGCAGGCATCGATACAGAGCCCGCACTGGATGCAGTCGAGTTGCGCGCCGTCGCGGATATCGATCCCGGTTGGACAGACGGCGATGCATTGATAACAATCGATGCAGTCGCCGATCGGCTCGCCAAGGGACCGCAACTCGTTCGCCTTTTTCAGCGACGTGCGCTTTTCACCACGGTCGTATTTGTAGGTGACGTTGAGCGCCCATTCGTCGGTGAGCGCCGCCTGAATGCGCGGCCACGGGCACATATAGACGCAGACCTGCTCGCGCATGAAGCCGGCCAGCACATAGGTCGTCGCCGTCAGTATCGCGATCCAGATATAGGCCAGCATCGGCGCCTGGAACGTCACCAATTGCTTCACCAGCGTGGGCGCATCGTTGAAATAGAGCACCCAGGCGCCGCCGGTCCACCACGCGATCATCAGCCAGATCGAGTGCTTCAGAAGTATTTCGGAAAAGCGCTGCAGCTTGATCGTGCCGCGCGCGGCATCTTTTCGCATGCGCTCGCGGCGATCACCCTCGACCAATCGCTCGACGGCGTAGAACAGATCCGTCCACACGGTTTGCGGGCAGAGATATCCGCACCAGATGCGACCGCCCACCGAATTCATCAAAAACAGCGTGATCGCCGCGACGATCAAGAGCCCGGTGAAATAGTAAACTTCCTGCGGCCACAGCTCGATAAAGAAGAAATAGAAGCGGCTGTTGGGCAGGTCGACCAGCACGGCTTGATCCGGAGCGCCGAGTCCGCGATTCCACCGCACGAACGGCAGCAAGTAATAGACGCCGAGGCAGAACGCCATCAGGCCCCATTTGATCCGGCGATAGGATCCGGAAACACTCTGCGGAAAGACTTTCTTCTGGGCCGCATAAAGCGGCCCGTCGTCTTCAAGCTGCAGGTCGATTGGGTTCGCGGGCTTGTTCATCGCTGCGGTTGATCTCATGTCCGGCCTGGACTTTAGGCCCGCTGCCGCAACCGCGATTGATCCACCTCAAACAACGCGTTACTTGCCCCCGCCGAGCGAGTGAACGTAAACGGTCAACGCCTTGATCGTGGAGGGGTCGAGACGGCCGACCCAGGCGGGCATGACGCCGGCACGGCCATTGGTAATGGTCTCGACCAACGCCGCCTCGTCCGAACCGTAGAGCCAGATCTTGTCCGTCAGATCAGGCGCACCGAGCTCCTGATTCCCCTTGCCCGCGTCGCCGTGGCACGCCGCGCAGTTATCCGCGAAGATCTTGGCCCCCGCCGAGGCGTCATAGCCGGCGCTTGTCGGCAGGCCTGACAGGGCCCGCACGTAATTGGCAACGGTGACGATCTGATCTTTCTTGAGGACGCCTTCTTTGCCGAACGCCAGCATGGCGCTCTCGTGGGCCTTTGCATGCCCGGAACGGACACCGAACTGGATCGTCTGCATGATCTGGTCGAGCGTGCCGCCCCACAGCCATTCGTCATCGTTCAGATTTGGATAGCCTTTTGCACCGGCGCCGCCGCTGCCGTGGCATGGCGCACAATTGTCGCCGAACACCGTCTTGCCACGGGCACGCGCCAAGGCGAGCAACGCTGGATCCTTCTCGATTTCCGCAAGTGGAGCGGCACCGAGCACGACCATCTTGTCGCCGCGGATCTTTTCCAGATTGGCGAGGTCGACCGCGACCTCCGCGCGCGAGGAGTAATTCAGAACGCCTGACGTATGACTCCACAGCATCGGCCACGCCGGATACACGACCCAGTAGCCGACCGCCCATACGATGGTGAGATAGAAGGTGATCACCCACCAGCGCGGCAGCGGCGTGTTCAATTCCTTGATGCCGTCCCACTCGTGACCGGTTGTCGTCTTGCCGGAGACTTTGTCGAAATCGCTGTGCTCGGTCATGATCCCGTCACTCCTCCCGCAACGGAATTTTCGCTGCTTCGTCGAAGTCCGCCTTGTTGCGCGGCCAAAGGGCGTAGGTCACGATCGCAATGAAAATCGCGACGAAGATCGGCGTCCAGAAGGACGTGACGAAATCCGATGTAATATTCTGCACCGTCAGGATGGCTTTCATCGTTCTGCTTTCTCGGCGAGGATTTGCTCAGCGAAGATTGGCTTTTTCGTTGTAGAGCTTGAAGTCGACCAGCGTGCCCAGCATCTGGAGGTACGCAACCAGCGCGTCCATTTCGGTGGGGATCCCCGGCTTGCCGTCAAAGTTCCGGGCAACCGCCTTCGGGTAGCGCTTTGCAAACGCGTCCACTCCGGCATTGTCAGCGTCGGCCTGCGCCTTGAGATCGGCGACGGCATTGGCGATCTGCTCGTCCGAATAGGGAACGCCGACCATGCGGCTGGTGCGCAGGTGATCTGCGATTCCCGCGACATCGACTTCGGTCTCGGACAGAAAGGAATAGCCGGGCATCACCGATTGCGGCACGATTGCCCGCGGATTGTTCAGATGCGTGACATGCCATTCGTCGGAATACTTGGCACCGACGCGCGCGAGATCCGGACCGGTACGTTTGGATCCCCACTGGAACGGGTGGTCGTACATGCTTTCAGCCGCGAGCGAGAAGTGCCCGTAGCGCTCGACCTCGTCGCGCAGCGGCCGGATCATCTGCGAGTGACAGAGATAGCAGCCCTCGCGGACATAGACGTTGCGGCCGGTGAGCTCCAGCGGCGTGTACGGCCTGATGCCATCGACCACTTCGATGGTGCTCTTCAGATAGAACAGCGGAGTGATCTCGACCAGACCACCGATGGCGATGACGGCGAGAATTCCCCCGACCAGGACGATTGAGTTCTTTTCGAAAATTTGATGCCGTGACCAGAATGACATTTAAGCGTTCCTCATTCCGCTGCCGCCTGAAGAGCGACGGGCGCCGTCACTTCTTCCTCGCGGGCATACACCGTCATCCAGAGATTGAAGGCCATGATCAGCGCCCCGATCAGGAACAGCGCGCCGCCCGCGGCGCGAATGATGTAGAATGGATGCATCGCTTCCACGGATTCGATAAAGGAATATTCCAGGAAGCCGAGCGAGGTGTAGGCGCGCCACATGAGACCCTGCAGGATGCCGGAGACCCACATCGAGGAGATGTAGAGCACGATGCCGATTGTCGCGATCCAGAAGTGCCAGTTGACGAGTTTCAAGCTGTAAAGTGCCTTGCGATCCCACAACCAGGGAAACAGGCAGTACAGCGCGCCGAACGAGACGAAGCCGACCCAGCCGAGCGCGCCGGAATGAACGTGGCCGATGGTCCAGTCGGTATAGTGGCTGAGCGAATTCACCACCTTGATCGACATCAGCGGGCCTTCGAAGGTCGCCATGCCGTAGAAGGCGACCGACACAACGAGCATCCGGAGCACGGGATCGGTGCGCAGTTTGTCCCAGGCGCCCGACAGCGTCATGAGGCCGTTGATCATGCCGCCCCAGGACGGCATCCACAGCATGATCGAGAACGTCATGCCGAGCGTCTGCGCCCAATCCGGTAACGCCGTGTAGTGCAGGTGGTGCGGCCCGGCCCAGATGTAGAGGAAGATGATCGCCCAGAAGTGAATGATCGACAGCCGGTAGGAATAGACCGGCCGCTCGGCGCGCTTCGGAATGAAATAGTACATGATGGCGAGGAAGCCGGCCGTCAGGAAGAAGCCCACCGCGTTATGGCCGTACCACCACTGGAACATCGCATCCTGAACGCCGCCCCAGGCGATGTAGGATTTCGAGCCGAACACCGATACCGGCAGCGCCGGATTGTTGCCGAGATGCAGCACGGCGATGGTGACGATGAAGGCGAGATAGAACCAGTTGGCGACGAAGATGTGCGGTTCCTTGCGCTTCACGATGGTCATCAGGAAGACCAGCAGATAGGTCACCCAGACGATCGTCAGCCACAGATCGGCATACCATTCCGGTTCGGCATATTCCTTGGATTGGGTAACGCCGAGCAGATAGCCCGTGCCGGCGATCAGGATGAAGAAATTATAGCCGATGACGACGAACCACGGCGCGAGATCGCCGGCGAGGCGCGCGCGGCAGGTCTTCTGCACGACATAGAACGAGGTTGCGATCAGCACGTTGCCGCCGAAGGCGAACACCACCGCCGACGTATGCAGCGGCCGCAGGCGGCCAAAGCTGGTCCAGGGCAGGTCGAAATTGAGCGCTGGCCAAGCAAGCTGCGATGCGATCACCAGCCCGACCGCGAAACCGGCGATACCCCAGAACACCGCCATCACGGCCGAGAATTTGATCGGACCCATATTGTAGTTGGGCCGGCCGTTGATTTCACGGGCCGGCACGGCCGCGGGGCGGTCGTAATACCGGTTCATGATCGCAAAGACGGCCCACAGGCTGGCAGCACATGCCAACGAAGCGTGAAAGGCGAACGCCGTATCCAGCGCCTTGGCGGCGGCGAACAGGCAGAGAAACGCGGACGCGGCAAAAACTACTGCGAGACCGGCTTCGCCGTGTGTCATCGATTTTGCGGTTTGAGACTGATTCATGCGCGGAGTTCTCTTCTGCAAATACTGGTTTGAATGATCACAGCTTCGGCATCGGGGATTTGATCGAAGTCAAACTCCGGCACATTTGCGGGGTCTGGGGAAAACATCTTGCGAGCCGTTCAACAGCACGAGGGACCAATCGGTACAGACGCGCGTATTCGAGCGGCGCGATGCTGCCGTTCGATCGAGCGCAGCCGCTTGGCAAGCTGCGGAGATGCCTCGAATTCCGCCGCCAGGCATTCTTCCAGCGCGTCGGCGGAAACCCGACGTCCCGTCAAAAGCCCGTACAATTCCGGAGGAGGCAGATTCAGATCCCGCGCGATCTGCTCGAACTCGGCGCGATTGATGTCGCGCAGCTCATTCGTGCGGCTGAACCTGGTGGCGATCGCCTTTGCCCAGCCAGCCAGAGCACTGGCTCGCCGCAACTTGCCTGTTTGGCCGGAAGCATTCGTCATTGGGAGGTCTCACAAGGTGATCCCCAGCAAAGCCGGTCTGGACAAGGGCACCTTGACCTACATCAAGCCGATTGCGCGGATCAGATCGCCTTGCTGAAGCGCGCCGCGTCGACGCGCGCCTGCGGATCGAATACCGCCGCGATGACCCGCACCACCCTGCGCCCCACTTCGGTTGCCGTCACGACGCGACCTTCGATGCGAACCAGGCCGTCGCGAGCCAACGGCTGCAACAATGACAACTCTTCGGTAAATTTCATATCCGGCGCGGCAACATCGAGATCGGCCTGGAATGCGCACATCAGGCTTTCAATGGTGCGGGCGCGCTGCTTTTCGGCACCATCAAGCCGACAGCCTCGCAACGGCGCAAGCTGGCCGCTTGAGATCGTACGCACATAGCCCGGGGCGTCGGAAACATTCTGAACGTATCCATCCGGGAACCTCGAAATCGACGACGCGCCGAAGCCGATCAGGGTTTCCCTTGCATCGTCGGTATAGCCCTGAAAATTGCGGTGCAGCCGTCCCGTCATCGCGGCCCGCGCCAGCGCGTCGTCGGGCCTGGCGAAATGATCGATGCCGATCTTGAGAAAACCATATCGCTGGAATTCCTCGGCGATGGCATCGGCCTGGTCGATGCGCTCCTCCACCCCCGGCAGGGTCTTCTCGTCGATGAGCCGCTGGTTGGCCTTCAGCCGCGGCATGTGGGCGTAGCCATAACAGGCTATGCGGTCCGGCGACAACATGGCGACGATCTCGCAGGTCTTTCGAAGCGAGGCGACGGTCTGCAGCGGCAATCCGTAGATCAGATCGAAATTCAGGTTGCCAATGCCCGCGGCCCCCAGCCGTAACACCGCGGCTTCGACAACCTGCATCGGCTGCCACCGGCCGATCGCCGCCTGGACCAGGGGATTGACGTCCTGCACGCCCAGACTGACGCGGTTGACACCAAGTTCCTTCAAGCTCTCCGCCAGCAACGACGTCACATAGCGGGGATCGAGTTCGATGGCATGTTCGTAACCATCTTCAAAGACGAAATGGTTGCGCAGGACTTGCATCACGGATGCGAGGCCGTCGGCGCCAAGGATGCTCGGCGTTCCCCCGCCCCAGTGCAGCCGGGCGATACGGACCGGTCCGGACAGCGAGTCGCTCACGAGTGCAATCTCACGTTCCAGCGCGACGCGATAGGCCCCGACGACGACGTCGCGCAGGGCTTTCTTGGTGTTACAGCCGCAGTAATGACAGAGTTCGCGGCAATACGGCACATGCAGATAGACCGAGATGGCTTCGGTCGTATCCAGGCCCTGTAGCCACCGCAACTGATCGGCAGACCCAACGGCCGGCGTGAACTCGGCGGCCGTCGGATAAGACGTGTATCGCGGCACCTGCAGTCTGGCGTAACGGCGGACGATATCGTTCACGGCAGTGCTTTCTTGGCGCCCAAGCCGGATGTTCTGGCTGATAAACTGTCGCGAATCAGAACGACCGGCGTTTGGCGTCGGACTGTTGCGCCAGTTGCTTGGGACGAGTCTGCAGGTCGCCCCACATCAGCACCGCGGCAAAGGCGGCGAACATCAAGACTACGCTTGCGGCAACGAGCATTGAATCGACTGGCATGGCTGACCTCCTGTGATGGAGGAATGATGCCTGCCCCGCGCCGACAGGGCTTTGACGTGAATCAATCGAACAACATCGTTTTCGAAAAATCCATCACGCCACGGCCATGGTCTCGGCCCGGTTCGAATCGAGCAGGCGCAGGCCGCCGGTGACGATGACGAGCATCTTTTCGCGCTCGAACCGGGTCAACGTCCGGCTCACCGTTTCGATTGTCAGCCCCAGATAGTCCGCGATATCCTGCCGACTCATCGGCAGCATGATGGTTTGCCGCTCGTCTCCGATATGGGCCAGGCGCGTCCGCCAGCCGACGAGAAAGGCCGCGACCTTTTCCTGCACCGTTCGCCGCCCGAGCAGAAGCATTTGCTCCTGGGCCAGCATCAGTTCACGTGCCGCGAATTCGTTGATCCGGAGCAGGAAATGCGGACGGCGCTCAATAAACTGCGCGAAAGCGTCCGCCGGAAAGCGACACACCGAAACCGCATCGATCGCATCCGCCGAGAAAGTGTAGCGGTCCGACGGCATCGTGCCGAGAAAATCTCCCGGCAGCGCAAAACCGATCACCTGCCGCCGCCCATCGGGCAACAGCTTGTACAGGCGTGCAACACCCGCGGTTATATTGTGGACGGAAGTGGCAGCCTCGCCCGCATTGAAAAGCGCCTCGTTATGCGTCAAATCAACGTGGCGGGATATCCGCTCGAACGCCGCAAGGTCGGCCTGGTCAAGCGCGCCGCAGATGCTGAGCGATCGGACGGCACAGGCCGAGCAACGGCCGAAAAGGGCACGATTTGGATTTGGAGCGATGGTTCGTATCATTGCCTCTGCTCATTCGACCGATGATCGGCCGGTGCATCTCCCGGTCGTCGCTGGCTGCTCAAGGACGCCCAGAGACCATGTCCATTCTAATGGATCTGCGGCCGGCTGGTTGATCCAGATCAAGCAAGGCGACGATTAAACCTTCATGGTTCGACGCATGTCTGGAAGTCCGCACTCTCTTGGAGTTGATGCTGCAATGATAGGACGAATTCTGGCGCCGCTGGCGCTTATGATCATCACCTTGACGCCGGCCGTCGCGGCTGCTCCTGACGAGCAACGCGGCAAGACCTTCGCGCTCAACAATTGCGCGCGCTGTCACGCCATCGACAAGGTGAGCCAAAGCCCGCTCAAGATCGCGCCGCCGTTCCGGAACCTGCACAAGCGTTACCCGATCGAAACCCTGGCTGAGTCGCTCGCCGAAGGCATTCAGACGGGCCATCCGACCATGCCGGAGTTTCAGCTCGATCCGGATCAGATTCACGATTTGCTGTCGTATCTGAAGACGCTGGAATAACCTCCTACAACGCCCCCACCGTCCAAGAGATCATGCTCTTCGCAATCCGGCCGAACGCGTCGCTAAACGCAGCGGCGGCCGCCGCCGGCGCAACCTGATCGAATTTCTCGCTTTCCTCGAACAGGCGTGCGGCGACGACCTTGCCGTTCTTGTCGACGATCCTCGCCGACAGCGCGATTTCCGCCGAAGGATTCGTATCGACCGCAACGCGGAACCGCCTGACATCGATCACAAGCTGGAATTCGGTCTGGCCTACCTCCGCCACGCGCACCGGCGCATGCGCGAGATCGTAATTCTCAAAGCTCTCGATCAGTCTTGCCTGCAAGAGCTTCGGAAGCGAATCGGCCCACATCGCCTCCGCAAACCCCGGATAGTCCTGTGCCGGTGAAAACAAAAAGCGCTGCGTCTCCAGCATCGCAACGGCCGTGGGCTCCGGAATCGTCCATTGCACGTTGACGGTCTTGCCCGCCGGGCCCTGATTTGGCAGGGCGCGCAAATCATAGGTGATCTTGGCCGGCGGCGCGGTCACGCCGGTCATGCGTTCGAGGCCGGCTACGATGCCGTCGAGTTTTCCGGTGTTGCGGGCGAGGCCTTCCGAAAACACCTTGAAATTGGCGATGGTGTCCTTGAGCGCGCCGGAATTCTCCGTCAGCGCCGAATCAACTTTGCGCAACGCATCGCGGGCAGCCTGAGACATACCCTGGCCGGCCCTGGGTTCGGCAACAAGCGTCGGCACCTCGCCGGTATTGGCAACCAGCATGCCGCCCTCCAGCGTGATCACGGGAACACCGGTCAGGCCCTGGAATTCCAGACCGACCTTGGTGTCGGCCCGCATCGGCGTTGTTGAGGCCACCGAGATGGTCGCGTTGACGCCTCGTGGCTTGCCCGGCGCGAGGCCGAGCTCGGAGACTTCGCCGACCCGGATGCCGTTGAACAGCACCGCAGCGCCGACCAACAGCCCCGGCACCGAGCCTTCGAACTGGACATGGTAGGTGGCGCGCGGACCGAGACCACCGGCATTGTGCAGCCAATAAACGAAGCCAAACACGGCGGCGATCGCCGCCAGCACGAAGGCGCCGACAACGACGAAGGGAGCGCGGGTTTCCATGGTCTAGCTCGCTTTGGGTTGCAGCATCTGGGAACGCTTGCCGTGAAAATAGGCCCGCACCCAGGGATGCTCGGATTGAAGCAGTTCGCGCATCGGACCGATCGCAACGATCTTGCCGTCGGCGAGTGCCGCGACGCGGTCGCAAACGGTATTCAGGCTGGCGAGGTCATGGGTAACCATGAACACCGTCAGCCCCAGGGTTTTCTGCAATGTCTTGATCAGAGCGTCGAAATCGCCAGCCGCAATCGGGTCGAGGCCGGAGGTCGGCTCGTCGAGAAACACGATCGCGGGATCGAGCGCGAGAGCACGCGCCAACGCCACCCGCTTGGTCATGCCACCGGATAGTTCGGACGGAAACTTGTCGCCGTCTTCCGCCTTGAGCCCGACCATTTCGAGCTTGGCGGTGGCGATCTCGTCCATCAACGCATCCGACAGCACGAGATTTTCGCGCAGCGGAAACTGGATGTTCTGCCGCACGGTGAGCGAGGAAAACAGCGCGCCCTGCTGGAACAGGATGCCCCAACGCCCGGCTGCGCTCCTGGTCGCCCGGTCATGATTGCCGATCGGCGCGCCCATCACCTCGATCTCACCTTCCTGCCGCGAAATGAGCCCGATGATGGTGCGCATCAGCACCGATTTGCCCCCGCCGGAGGCGCCGACCAGGCCGAGGATCTCACCCCGGCATACGTCGAGCGCCAGATGATCGATCACGACATGGCGGCGGAAGCCAACCACAAGATCGCGTACGCGTATCGCAAATTGCCCGGGCGCTTCCTGCATCGCTACATTCCGATCGACGCAAAGAACACCGCGAACATCCCGTCGAGCACGATCACCAGGAAGATCGACTTCACCACCGACGTGGTGGTGTGCTTGCCGAGCGACTCCGCACTACCCTTCACCCGCAAGCCTTCGCTGCAGGCGACGATGCCGATCACCAGCGCCATGAACGGCGCCTTGATGATGCCGACCTCGAAATGAGTGACGGATACGGCCTCATGCAACCTCGCGATGAAGATTGCCGGCCCCATACCGCCGTAAAACCAGGCGACGAGGCCGCCGCCATAGAGCGCGGCCATCGAACCGATGAAACTCAGGATCGGCAGCGCGCAGACCAGCGCGATGATCCGCGGCAGCATCAGGACCTCGATCGGATCCAGCCCCATGGTCGACAATGCGTCGATCTCCTCACGCATCTTCATCGAACCGAGCTCGGCAGTGTAGGCGCTGCCCGAACGCCCGGCGACCATAATGGCTACGATCAGGACGCCGAGTTCGCGCAGCACCAGAATGCCGACCATATCGACGACGTAGGAATCCGCACCGAATTTGCGAAAGTGGAAGATACCCTGCTGCGCGATGATGGCGCCGATCAGGAAGGTGATCAGCACGACGATCGGGATTGCCTGCCAGCAGACCCGGTAAAACTGATAGACCAACGACGTCAGCCGCAGCGAGCGCGGCCGGCGCGACACGCCAAGGATCGCGATGCACAGCGCTCCCAGCATCTGCAGAAACGCGGTCACGTCTTCGCCCGCGCCGATGGTGGAGCGGCCGATATCACTGATCTTCGCCACGATCGGGTTATGCGGCGGCGCCGTTACGGGTGTCCGTCGGTTGACCTGACGCACCTCCTCGATCAATCCGGCATAATTCTCGGAAATCCCGATGACTTCGGCACGGTGTCCCGCCGACGTCGCGCGCCGCGACATTTTCTCGAGCAACCAGGCCCCGAGCGTATCGAGTTCACGCACCTCGGCCATATCGAGCTTGACGGTGTCGGAGCGGTCGAGCTGCGGCGCAACGGCATCGGAAAGACGCTCGAGCGTCGCCACATTGGCAGCGATCCAGGACCCGCCCGGACGCAACTCGAGGACATCGCCCGTTGCCGTGGCCGTTAACAGAGGTGCGGTCGCCAAGATGATATTCCCTCAATGACATTACGCCCCCTCCTAGGCCGCATGAGCCTCGATCATGTTGACCTGCCTCAAGGCCGAAAATGTCGAGCTGACCTGTTGACGCAAATCAATTTCTGAGCTGCGGCGTCGCCTACAATTGGGCCCGAGGGAAAAGGAGCGACCCATGCGTTTCTATTTCGACATAAGCGACAAGCTTCCCATCCGCGATCAGGTTGGGCGTGACTTCAGGCTGGTCTCGGAGGCCGTCGTGTACGCCAAATACCTGGCGGCCGATCTGCGGTGCCTGGAACCCGATATCAGACCCCAGCTATCGATCCAGGTCATCGGTGAAGGCCGTGAGCCGGTCCACGAGGAAGCCGTTTTCACCAGCGTAACGACCGCGTGACAGCGGTGTCGCACCTCTAGCCTATGCGCGATCGTCGCGGCGTGCGCTGGATGAATGATGACGCGCCGGTCTCGTGATCGCGCTAAAGCGCAAGCCTGACGTTGCAGATATCGTGTTCGGTCGGGTCCGACTTCACCTCGAAGCCGAGGCTGCGGCACATCGCCAGCATGACGGTGTTTTCGGTCAGAACATCGCCGGAGATCGCCTTGAGCCCTTCGGACCTGGCATATTCGATGATCAGTTGCATCAAGGCCCAGCCGAGGCCCCTGCCCTTGAGGTCGGATCGCAGCAGAATCGCGTATTCGCCGCTCTCGTAGATCGAATCGGAGTGAATCCTGACCACGCCGAGCAGCTCATTGGTGACTTCATCGAAGGCGACAAAGGCCATTGCGCGCGCATAGTCGAGCTGAGTCAGCCGCGCGATGAACTCGTGGGAGAATTCCTTCATCTGTGCGAAGAATCGCAGCCGCAGATCGTGACTGGTGACATGGCGCAGAAATTCGTGGATCAAGGGTTCATCCTCGGGGCGGATCGGGCGCACAAATACCCGCCAGCCGTCCTTCACCTCGAGGTGACGCTGCCATTGCGACGGATAGGGCCGCACCGCGAAATTGGCCGGCCCGGAGCCGCGGAATTTCCGTTCCACCCGCCCGAGTGCGACGCGGGCATCGACGGCCAGCACACCCGCCTGGTCGGCCAGCAGCGGATTGATGTCCAGTCCGCGGATCTCGGGGATGTCGGCCGCCATCTGCGCCAGCTTGACCAGCACCATCGCAACCGCATCTTCCTTCACCGCCGGCACGTCACGGTAGGCGCGCAACAGCCGCGAGACCCGGGTGCGCTCGATCAGGCTGCGCGCCAGTTGCAAATCCAGCGGCGGAAGCGCCAGCGCCTTGTCGTTGATGATCTCGACCGCGGTACCGCCGCGGCCGAATACCACCACGGTGCCAAAGGTCGGATCGTCGGCGAGACCCAGAATGAGCTCGCGCGCCTTCGGCCGCAGCACCATCGCCTGCACCATCACGCCGGATATCCCTGCTTCCGGCCGCATCGCCTTCGCCCGCGCCAGAATATCCGACGTCGCTGATCGGACCTGTTCGGTACTGGTGAGATTGAGCACGACGCCGCCGACATCGGATTTATGCACGATATCGCGCGACATGATCTTGAGCACGACGGTCGAGCCTTGCACGAAAATCGCCGAGGCGTGAGCGACCGCTTCCTCTGCGTCGGCAGCGGCATAAGTCGGCACCATGGCGATGTCATAGGCGTCGAACAGCCGCTTGATTTCGATCGGATCGAGCCACTGCCGGCCGTCCGCCAACGCATCGGAGACGACCCGCCGGGCGGCCTCGGTGTCGGGCGCAAAAGAAATGGGCATCGCCGGCGGGACCTGCGCCAGCGCTTCCACCACCTCACGGTGCCGCACCAGATGCATGAAGCCACGCACGGCGTCGTCTTCGGTTGGATAGTTCGGAATGCCGGCGCCACTCAGGATATCGCTGATCTCTTGATCTGCGCCGATCCACGCGGCGAGAACCGGCTTGGGCGACATACGCTGCTGTGCCCGATATTTCCGGACGATGTCTGTGACGACTGCGGCGATTTCGTCGGCGGGTGTGATCGCGGTCTGGACATTCATTACCAGAATGGCGTCATTGCAGGGATCGGCCAGCAGCACTTCGAGCGCCGCCGCATAGCGCGCGGGGCCGGCGTCGCCGATGATGTCGACGGGGTTTGAGCCCGACCATGTCAGCGGCAACACCGCATCCAGCTTGGCACGGATCTCGGGCATGATGACGGCGGGAATTCCACCCAGTTCGACAAGCCGGTCGACCGCGAGCACGCCGATGCCGCCGCCATTGGTCAGGATCGCGAGTCGCTTGCCCGGCGGTGATTTGAGACGACCCAGCGTCTCAGCGCAGTCGAACAGCTCGCGCAAATCCGATACCCGCAATACGCCGGCGCGCTGGAACGCAGCATCGTAAACTGCGTCCGAGCCTGCCAACGCGCCGGTATGAGTGGCGGCAGCTTTGGCGCCCTGCGCCATGCGGCCGGATTTGACGACGACGACCGGCTTGATCCGTGCAGCGGCGCGCGCTGCCGACATGAACTTCCGGGCATCCTTGATCGCCTCGACATAGAGCAGGATGGCCTGCGTCTTGTCGTCCATCGCGAAGTAATCGAGCAAATCGGCGATATCGACGTCGAGCTGGTCGCCGATCGACACGATCCCGGAGAAACCGACCGCGCGCTGCGCCGCCCAGTCCACCATGCCGGCGGCGATGGCGCCGGACTGCGAGATCAGCGCCAGGTTTCCTTTGCGCGGCATATGTGCGGCGAAACTCGCATTGAGATTTGCACACGGCATCATGATGCCCAGACAATTCGGGCCGATCAGGCGCATGCCATATTTCTGCGCGGCGTGTTCGGCTGCTTCTGCCAGCGAGCCCGGGCCATGGCCGAGCCCGGCGCTGACAATCACCGCGCCCGCCGTACCGCGGCCGCCGGCCTCATCGATCAGGCCGGGAATCGATTTCGCCGGCGCCGTCAACACGACGAGTTCCGGCACAAACGACAATTTGGACAGCCTCGCGACCGTGGCGACAGCGTCGATCTCGGAATAGCGCGAATTCACCAGTCCGAATTCGCCCTGGAATTTGGTCTTGCCTATATTGCCGAGAATGGCCCGGCCGACCGAGCCATGGCGCGGGCTGGCGCCGACCAGCGCGACGGAGCGGGGAGCCAGCAGATTTTTCAGGCGATAGGTCGACATCGGTCTCGATATCCGGCCGGTGCCGGCCCCTTTGTGGAACCCAGGTGCGTTTGCCGCGCAATGCGCCGCCGGCGCGGCATCGTAACCCAGCGCGATCTCGGTCCGATGACAAATCTGGTCGGCTTTCTCTAACTTCGACCGCAAATTCGTTGTTGAGACAGATCAAAGCCCGCTCCGGCACAACGTGCGAACCTTACGAAGGTTCGTTCACCGAAGGCTCAGCTGATGGAGAAGCGCCATGCCGGTAAATGTCGGAACGATTGATCAGTATGTGCGGATCGTGGCGGGCTTGGCGTTGGTCGCCTATGCTCTGCAGGACGGCCTCTCGATTCAGGGATGGCACTGGGCCGGCTTGATCGGTCTGGTGCCGCTCGCAACCGCGTTCTTCAAGAGCTGCCCGCTCTACACCATCTTCGGCTATTCGACCCGAAGCGTCCGCCAGTAGGCGCGATTTCGGTCGATTGAAGAGATCTCTGTCAAGCGCCGCTGGTCCCGGCGCATGGCGTCATTGCAGTCGAATTTCCGAATCGGACCCGCAGCTTCGGCGTTACCCGCGATTGTCCAACAGCTTTGAGCTTGCTTCGACCAAGCGTTCGCCGTGCCGGAGCATCCGGTCGCATTCGCGGCGAACGAATTCGATTTGATGCAGGCCGCATTCCCGAGCCATCGCATTCAGATCCCGGACCGAATGCGCCTCGGCGAACTTCGCGGCAAATTCGCTAAACAAATGGGTTTCAGTTCGTACCCGGTCGAGTGTCGCATAGGCGGTAAACACCACCTCCTCCAGCAACATCCGCTGCGCGCCCAGCATGAAATGCAGTGCCTGCTTGTTCGCATCGGTCCATTGCGTCGCGCGATCAGTCGATTCGGAAAGTTGGGGCATGGCGAGTTCCAAGGCTGATATTCAAGGCTGGGATTGCCTGTATCATATGATTTTTGAACAGCCCGCTCTTTGAGCTGCATCAAATTGACTCGTCGCCGAATGAATTAGGGTGATCGTGATTTCAACTCGCGGAGGCTTCAATGCGCGCGCATCAGATCATGACCCGGCCGGTCTTTACCGTACTGCCGGACGCCACCATCCTCGAAGCGGCAAACCTCATGTTACGGCGGCACATCGGCGGGCTTCCGGTGGTCGATGCGGCCGGCAAGCTGGTTGGCATCGTCTCGGAAGGCGACTTTATCCGCCGCAGCGAGATCGGCACCCAACGCAAGCGCAGCCGCCTCCTGAAGCTCATCCTTGGCCCGGGCCAGGCGGCGACCGATTTCGTTCATGAGCGCGGTTGCAGGATCGACGAGATCATGACGCACGACCCGGTGACGATCAGCGAAGATACTCCCCTCGAGGCGATCGTGGCGCTGATGGAGAAGAACAAGCTTAAGCGATTGCCGGTGATGCGCGGCGAAAAGCTCGTCGGCATCGTGTCGCGCTCCAATCTGCTGCAGGCGGTCGCGAGCCTTGCCCGCCAGATTCCCGACCCGACGGCCGACGACGATCACATTCGCAACCGCATCATCAACGCGCTTGGCAGGGAGGACTGGTGTCCCCATGGCCTCAGCGTCGTGGTCCGCGACGGCATCGTCAATCTGGGCGGAGTCATTACCGACGAACGTTCGAGGCGGGCTGCGATCGTTTGCGCGGAGAATATCGCCGGGGTGAAGAAGGTCCACGACCATCTGTGCTGGGTCGATCCGATGTCCGGGCTATACTTCATCGCACCGGAAGACGAGGAACTCGCACAGGCGAGTTAGAATGGGCGGTCCATCGCAGGGTCTGGAAACAAAATCGCGAAAACAACCCCATGCAAAGTAGAAATAGGGCCTCACACCATCCAAAAACGCAAGATATAGCTAGCCGGTCGCTTCCTTCAGATACTCATCGGGAACCTGCCCGAACCGGCGGAGCACATGCTTGTGATCCGATTTTTCCTTGTCGAAAGAGCTGGTGCGGCTGAACGCAACCGCGCCGACGTGGCCGAATACCTTCCACTGTCCCTGCGCCGTTTGGATTGCGAGCGCCGGACTTCCGCAATCGACCAACTGGCCCGCGACGAGACGGCCATCTACAAGATCGAAGACCAATGCGTGAAAACCAATGATTCCGGTCATTTATTCCCCCGGGGTCAGCGGGTAAGCGGCGCCCTGCTGCCGGTACAGCGCTGCAACGCCCGCATTACGTCCTCGCGGGAGATGATGCCCGCAAGCCGCTGACCGTTGTCGATCACCGGCATGCTGCGGATGCGGTGGTCAACCATGAGCTGAAGCACCCTGGTTAGCCTGGTGTCCGTCCCGACATAGATGAAATCCGAGGTCATGATATCAGCGACAATGCGTCTCATCAGGTCGTTGTACTGCGGCATCATGCGGGCCGGGGTAAAGACGAAGCAAGCCAGGTGGTCGAACTTCGAGACCAACCCGACGACTTGGCCGTTTTCCTGAACCGGATAGGTATTGAAGTCCTCTCGTTCAAAGAGGTCGCCAAGCTCGCGCAGCGTCAGGTCGCGGGCGACCGTCTTGACGTCGCGCGTCATGTGATCGGCAACAATCTGTTCGATGAAACTGTCCAAGACGCGACCCTCAAGCGAGATTCGGCGCGATTCAATCAGCCTGTCAGCCAGCGATATTGATTGAGATCAAGTTCAGTGTGACAGCAGGGAACAGCGGTGCGATGGGTCGATGAGCTGTCGCGTCACGCCGCCAAGGATCCACTCGCTAAGTCTTGAGTGGCCATATGCACCGGCAACGACCGCGCCGGCACCGACGTCAGCGGCGATCCTGTCAAGCTGTTCGGGTATCCCGGCCCCTGAATCCGGAATAAAGGTGCTCGCCATGATGCCATGGCCCTGCAGCCACGACGCCACATCCGCAACATGCGACAGCGCATCGGCGCGATAGGTGCCCTGCTCGGCGATTTCCACGATGGTGACGTCCTTTGCCGCGGCGAGGATCGGTAGCGCATCGAATATCGCCCGGCGGGCTTCCCGCACATCCTTCCAGGCCACCAGCACGCTTCTGAGATCGAACCATTCGACTGCGGGCGGTACGACGATGACAGGACGGCCCGATTGCATCACCAGATCACTGGGATCCGCCGCGGCGCAGGGGTCGACGATCGCCTCGCTCCGCGCGCCTACCACGAGAACGTCCGCAATCCTTGCCTGCTGCAACACGTAAGGCACTTGCAGCGCCCGATTCGAACGCCACTCAACGGATTTGGCACGCTTTTCGATTGACGCGTGAAATTCTGTCTCGAGTTCGGATAAGCGTCTTTGAACAGCGGCAGCCTCCGCATCGAGAAGTTTTTGCGCCGGACCGCCGTCGGCGAAATACAATGGCGGCCTGAGATCCGACGCAGCAATGCCGATTACCCTCGCCCCGAACCGCTCGGCGAGATCCCCCGCCACCGCGAGGCAGGCATCGTTGGGCCTGTCCAACGCCAGACTGACCATGACAGTCTTGTAGTCCATATCCTGCTCTACGCCTTCGAAGTGCTATGGGTCGAAATGCCGTATGGTCGACCTGCCCATGGAGCTGAATCTTAGGCGGCTAATCCGGGTCGAACCTGACCTAGATCAAGACGAGGCGCGCTTTCGCAGGCGCCACGACCGGGAGTTCTCGGATGTGGTAGGAACAAAATTCGTGGATATTGTCTGTTATCTCAATGAGCTACGCGCTAGTAACGGGTTGAGCTGCGCTGCATGATCGTGGTCCCCGATTGGATGCGATATCCGGCGGGACATCGAGAGCCGGAAAGGCGGAGCATGATTGACGTCGACCGACCATTTCCGAGTCAGGATCCGCTCGACCAGAACGTGCGCAGCGGTATCGAGGGATCCGGCGTCGGCACCTGGGATTTTGAATTTTCAAGCCGGAAATTGACCTGGTCCAACACCACGAGGAAGCTTTTCGGCGTCTCACCGGACATGCCGATTGACTACGATATCTTCCTTTCCCTGCTTGATTTGCAGGATCGCGACCGCACCGCGATGGCCATGCAGCAGTCGATCGATACCGGATGCAATTTCGATATTCAGTACCGGGTCCACAAGCATTCCGATGCAGGTCATTGGGTGCGGGCGCTCGGTGCCATCGTAGCCGGCACCGACGGCGGCCCTGCCCGGCTCAGCGGCGTGATGATCGACATCGACCATGAAAAGCGCCTCGAGAATGACCTAAGGACACGCGAGAGACATTTTCGCTCGATCCTGGATACGGTCCCTGATGCGATGATCGTCATTGACGAACATGGCATCATGCAGTTCTTCAGCAGCGCCGCCGAGCGGCAGTTCGGCTACACCGAAACCGAAGCGATCGGGAAAAACATCAGCGAACTGATGCCGGAGCCGGATCGTAGCCGCCATGACGGTTACCTCGCCCGCTATTTGAAGACAGGCGAGCGGCGCATCATCGGCATCGGCCGCATCGTAACCGGGATGCGCAAGGACGGCACGACATTTCCGATGCACCTCACCATCGGCGAGATGCAGTCGGGCGGACAACCCTACTTCACTGGTTTTGTGCGCGACCTCACCGAGCAGCAACAGACGCAGGCACGGCTGCAGGAACTGCAATCCGAACTTGTTCACGTATCGCGCCTCAGCGCGATGGGAGAGATGGCGTCTGCGCTGGCCCACGAACTCAATCAACCGCTTTCGGCCATCAGCAATTACATGAAGGGATCACGCCGGCTGCTCGCTGACAGCACCGACGTCAACGCGCGGAAGATCGAGGCCGCGCTGGATCGTGCTGCGGAGCAGGCCATCCGGGCCGGCGACATCATCCGGCGATTGCGCAATTTCGTTGCGCGAGAACCTTCGGAAAAGCACGTCGCAAGTCTTTCGAAGCTGATCGAGGAAGGCGGCGCGCTCGGGCTCACAGGGGCCCGTGAGCAAGGAGTCATTCTGCGCTTCAAGCTCGATCCGACATGCGACCTGGTGCTCGCAGACAGGGTCCAGATCCAGCAGGTCCTGGTCAATCTCTTCCGCAATGCGCTGGAAGCGATGGTCAATTCGACGCACCGCGAGCTGATCGCCTCGAACGCCAAGGCCGCAGACGATATGATTGAAATTGCGATATCTGATACCGGACACGGATTCGGCGGCGATACCCATGTGAACCTGTTTCAGCCGTTTTTCACGACCAAGGAGACCGGCATGGGCGTCGGCCTTTCGATCAGCCGGACGATCATAGAAACCCACGGCGGCCGGATGTGGGCCGAGACAAATCAAGCTGGTGGCGCGACGTTTCGATTCACCCTGCCCGCCGGGGCAGCCAAGGATGCGACCGATGGGCGGTAAGGTTTATGTCATCGACGACGATCCGGCGATGCGCGACTCGCTGGATTTTCTGCTGGGCTCGGCCGGATTCAGTGTGCGGCTGTTCGATTCCGCACAGGTTTTCCTGAACGAGCTTCCGAAGCTGGGGGCAGGCTGTGTGGTCACGGATATCCGGATGCCGGGCATGGACGGCATGGAATTGTTGCGTGAACTCAATCCAGCCTCCGGAGCCCGGAAGCTTCCAGTCATCGTCATGACAGGGCATGGCGATGTACCCCTCGCAGTCGAAGCCATGAAGCTTGGCGCACTCGACTTTCTTGAAAAACCTTTCGAGGATGATCGGTTGATCGGCATGATTGAAACTGCCCTCTCGCAGAATGATGGCGGCTCGAGGAGTGAGGCACTCACGGTCGAAATGGCCGCGCGGGTCGCCTCCCTCACCCAACGCGAGCGCCAGGTGATGCAGGGGCTGGTGAGCGGCCAGTCGAACAAGGTGATCGCCAGGGAATACGACATCAGCCCGCGCACGGTGGAGGTCTACCGGGCCAACGTCATGACCAAGATGCAGGCCGGCAGCCTTTCGGAATTGGTCAGGTTTGCGATCCGGGCCGGGGCTTTTGAGGATTGAGCCAAGTCAATTCGGCCGGGCGGAAACTGGCTATCTTCCGGCAATGATAGATGCCTGTCACACGCCATCCGGCCATGCCGCGATCGCCCCAACTTCCACGAAATCGATGATTTACGTCGTCGACGATGACTACGACGTCCTGCGGTCGTTGCGATTCCTTTTGGAGACGGAGGGTTTCGAGGTCCGCACCTTCCGAAGCGGATCCGCGTTGTTGGGGTCTTCCACCCGGCACGGCGCGGATTGCCTGGTTGTCGACTACAAGATGGCGGGAATCGACGGGCTGGAGCTGGCCGAGCGGCTGCGGGGTCTCGACGTCAGGGCGCCGATCGTCATGATTACGGGTTATCCCGACGAAAACATCGCGTCGAAAGCGAGTACCGCTGGAGTGCGTCAAGTCCTTCTGAAGCCCAATCTCGAAGACAATCTGGTGGAATGCGTGCGAAACGCGATCAATTCGGGTGCGCCAGGCCCTGAAAATCAGGCGAAACCCAACCCCGTAAAACCCCGTAAGTAGACCCCCTTAGGATATCGCCCCGAATATCGGGGAACAGATATCCTCGGTACACAAAGCCATCCCGCATCGAGGAGATGGCGACATGCATACCCAGACGATCACCGCCCCGGCAGCCCAGCTTCTCAACGCGCCGCGCGCCCCGGTTCCGCCATCGGCCGACCAGTTCAGTGTCATCGCCAGCTGCTCGGGCGTGATCGCCACCGAATTCTCCTATCGCAAGGACGAGGAAATCTACGGCGAAGGCGAGCCTTCCGAATATGTCTATCAGGTGGTCCGCGGCGCGGTTCGTACCTACAAGCTCTTGAGCGATGGTCGGCGCCAGATCGGCGCGTTCCATCTGGCCGGCGACGTGTTCGGTCTCGATCCCGGTACCTCCCATCGCCTGACTGCCGAAGCCATCTCCGATACCACCGTCCGCCTGGTAAAACGGCGCAGCCTGGAGACGGCCGCCGGATCGAATGTCAGGGTCGCTCATAATCTTTGGACCATGACCGCAGGCGATCTGCGGCATGCCGAAGATCACATGTTGCTGCTCGGCCGCAAGACCGCGATGGAAAAAGTTGCCACGTTCCTACTGGAAATGGACCGGCGGCTCGCCAAGACTGGCATGATGGCGCTGCCGATGTGCCGTCGCGATATCGGCGATTACCTCGGCCTGACGCTGGAAACCGTATCGCGCGCGCTCTCACAGCTCAACGACCAGGGCGTCCTGGTGTTTTCGAGCGCCCGCCAAATCGTGCTGCGCAACCGCCAGCGGCTCGCAGACATGGACGCGTGAGGCAGGCCGCCAGCCTGCTTCCCGATCGGCCGCGCGACAATGCGCATCGCACAAACGGATGGGAGTCAAGAATGAACAACTATCGTGTCTCCTTCTACAAGGATCTCCTGAATTCGGACGGCCACAGCTTCAAGTGCCTGCAGCGCAGGGTCGATGTCCAATCGGACGACCCATCGCAGGCGATGGTGCTGGCGGAACAGTTGGTCGACAATGAACGCCTCAACGCCGACTGCGTCGAGGTGATACACCTGAGCAACCATCATGAGTTCGACCACCCGTCGAACCCGTCGTCCGCTCCATGCAAACACACCTGGAGCCGCGCTACCTGACGCGCGCGCCATGATATGGACCGTTTCCTGGAACTTGCCGCTGGTTATTCCGTGGCATTCCAATCACCTCTCATCGTGTTTGTTCTGACCTCCCTCGTCATCGAAATGACGCCGGGACCGAACATGGCCTACCTCGCCGTGCTCGGCGCGAGCAGGGGCCGCATCGCCGGATTCGCAGCGGTGCTCGGCGTGGCGTTGGGACTGGCGCTTCTCGGCATCGCAGTCGGGCTTGGCGCCGGATCAATGATTCTGAACAATCGTTTCGCTTATGAGAGCCTGCGCTGGGCCGGCGCGCTATATCTCTGCTGGCTGGCTTACGACAGCTGGAAAGAGGGCCGGCAATCGATCAAGACGGCATCCGTCGGCCAGTCAGTTGTCGTGCAATTCCGCCGCGGATTTATCACCAACCTGCTCAATCCGAAGGCCGCGCTGTTCTTTATCGCCGTCGTTCCGGAATTCATCGCTGGCCCCTCGCCTTCGCTGCGCGAACTGGCTGTTCTGGTTTCCATCTACGTCGCTGTCGCCACCTTCGTGCACGGGCTGATCGTGTTGCTCGCGGGCACCCTGCAGGCATTTCTTGCAGCGCCGCGACGGCGCCAAATGGCCGGCAACATTTTCGCGGTCATTCTTTTCCTTGTCGCGCTATGGCTGTTCGTGAGCGGCGGCCGTTAGGCCATCCCCTCTCCCCAATGCCCCCGCTGAAAACAGGCGAACGCTCATACGTTCATGCCGTTTGATCTACCGCAACGACGCAGCGCGCCCGCACCGCCATGCTGAGCCAGTTTCAGCACATCACGGAGTGCGCCATGACAACCCAGATCAAGACATATCCGATCGTCGAAAACGCCATCAATCTGTTCGGCGACTGGCTCCAGCACCAGCGCGAGATGCGTGAACTTCGTAATATGAGCAGCGGCGATTTCGCACGCATTGCGCGGGACCTTTGTGTGAGCCCTGCCGAACTTGATGCCGTGGTTCGCCAGGGACCGCATGCGAGCGATGAGTTGCCGAGGCTTCTGAAAGTCCTGGGCATCGACGAAGCGATCTTGTCGCGGACCCAACCTGTCCTGCAACGTGACATGGTTCGCGTCTGCTCTGCATGCCAGCAGAAGGCGCTGTGCAACCACGATCTCGAATCCGGCCCCCTCGCCCAACGATATGACGAGTATTGCCCCAATGCGCCGGCGATCGACGAGCTGGGTCAGAAGTCGTGACACACTCGCCAGCTTCGGGCCGCGAACAGCCGATCGAAGCTGACTGAGAGATCGAGGAAAGCAGCGGTCTGGGCAACTATCGCGGCAAACGCCAGTTGGCTTGCCTCGACCGAGATGCGGCAAAACGCCTTTATTTCGCACCGCGGGAACAAAGACAACCTGCGAGGTTTGATCCAGATCAAGGCGACGGCCGATACGTCTTCTAGCGTTGACGCGGGCAGCGGCCCCGATGCCGCTAATCATCCAATCACCAGATCGAAACGAGATTCTGCATGTCCGCCGCAGGCGACGACAGAAGCGGAAGGCCGCGCCGCAGGCGCATGGAAATCTTCGCGTTTCTATTTCTGACCGCCGTGCTGTTGCCAGCCTTTGCGGTCGCTACCGTCGGCAGCTACGGCCTTGCCGTGTGGGTCTACCAGATGATGGCCGGTCCTCCCGGCCCTCCCACGCGGTAAATCCAGCTTTTCAAGGGAGATCACCGTGGCCAGACCTCATAGCGCAATCGATCGTCGGGCCCTCATCACGGGCCGTCTGCTCAATCCGGACCGCGTGGTGGCGCCGCCTGGCGGCGAAATCGCCAGCATTCTGGTGCAGGCGCGGCCGGAGCGCCTTGCGGACGTGGAAGCCGCCATCGTGACGTTCGCCGGCTGCGAGATCTACGGCCGCGATCCCAAGGGCAAACTCGTCGTCGTGGTCGACGCCCCGGATGCCGGCTCGCTCGGGACCACGCTCAACCAACTCGCGTTGTTGCCCGACGTTTATTCCGCCTCGCTTGTTTTCCACGCCCTCGATGCGACCACCTGACTTCGGGAGAATTGCCATGACCGCACCCAAGCTCGATCGTCGTCAGGTTCTCAAGCTCGAGGCGGCCGCGATGGCAGCACTCGCCGGCGGAATGCCGACGGTCGCGGGTGCCGCCAACCTCGTCACCGAACGTGCCGTCAGCGAATTGAAGTGGGACAAGGCGCCTTGCCGGTTCTGCGGCACCGGCTGCAGCGTGATGGTGGCGACCAAGGACAACCGCGTGGTCGCGACCCACGGCGACATCAAGTCGGAGGTCAATCGCGGGCTGAACTGCGTGAAAGGCTATTTCCTTTCCAAGATCATGTACGGCCATGACCGCCTCACCAAACCCATGCTGCGCAAGACCGCCGGCAAGTACGACAAAAACGGCGAATTCACCCCGGTCACGTGGGACGAAGCCTTCGACATCATGGCGGAGAAATTCAAGGCCGCGCTGAAAAAGCGCGGGCCGAGCGGGGTGGGCATGCTCGGCTCCGGACAGTGGACGATCTGGGAGGGCTATGCCGGACTGAAGCTGATGAAGGCCGGCTTTCGTTCCAACAATCTCGACCCGAATGCCCGCCATTGCATGGCATCCGCCGCGGTCGGCTTCATGCGCACCTTCGGCATCGACGAGCCGATGGGTTGCTATGACGACATCGAAGCCGCCGATGCGTTCGTGCTGTGGGGTTCGAACATGGCCGAGATGCACCCGATCCTGTGGACCCGGGTTGCCGATCGCCGTCTTTCCGCACCGCATGTGCGCGTCGCCGTGTTGTCGACTTTCGAGCATCGTTCATTCGATCTCGCCGACATCGGCATGGTGTTCAAGCCGCAGACCGACCTCTACATTCTCAACGCCATTGCCAACCACATCGTCAAAACCGGGCGGGTGAACAAGAATTTCGTCGACAGGCATACCCTGTTCAAGCGCGGCCAGACCGACATCGGATACGGCCTGCGCCCCGAACATCCTCTGGAGAAAAAAGCGACCGGGCGTGCCAAGGCCGGCGACGCCACCGACATCAGCTATGACGAATACGTCAAGTTCCTCTCCGACTATACGCTGGAGAAGGCCGCCGAGATGTCGGGCGTGCCGATGAACCGGCTTGAGGCGCTGGCCGAACTCTATGCCGACCCGAAGATCAAGGTCACCAGTTTCTGGACCATGGGATTCAACCAGCATACGCGCGGCGTCTGGTGCAACAACCTCATCTACAACATCCATCTTCTGACTGGAAAGATCTCCGAGCCCGGCAACAGTCCGTTCTCGCTGACCGGCCAGCCCTCGGCCTGCGGCACCGCGCGTGAAGTCGGCACCTTCTCACACCGGCTGCCGGCCGACATGGTCGTGACCAACAAGGCGCATCGCGACATCGCCGAACGGATCTGGAAGCTGCCCGAAGGCACCATTCCCGACAAGCCGGGCTACCACGCCGTGCTGCAGAACCGGATGTTGAAGGACGGGCTGCTCAACGCCTATTGGGTCCAGGTCAACAACAATCTGCAGGCCGGCGCCAACGCCAACGAGGAAACCTGGCTCGGCTATCGCAATCCCGACAACTTCATCGTCGTCTCCGATGCCTATCCGTCGGTGACCGCGCTCGCGGCGGACCTCATTCTGCCGACCGCGATGTGGGTGGAGAAAGAAGGCGCCTACGGCAACGCCGAACGCCGCACCCATGTCTGGCACCAGTTGGTGTCCGCGCCGGGCGAGTCACGGTCCGATCTCTGGCAGCTGATGGAATTCTCGAAACGCTTCAAAATCGAGGAAGTGTGGCCGGAAGACCTGATTGCGAAGAAGCCGGAATACCGCGGCAAGACGCTGTTCGACGTGCTCTTCGTGAACGGCCAGGTCGACAAGTTTCCGGTGTCCGATATCGAGGCCGGCTACGCCAACGACGAGTCGAAGGCGTTCGGCTTCTACGTCCACAAGGGCCTGTTCGAGGAATACGCCACGTTCGGACGCGGGCATGGCCACGATCTCGCGCCATACGACACCTATCATCAGGTCCGTGGCTTGCGCTGGCCTGTCGTCAACGGCCAGGAGACGCGGTGGCGGTTCCGCGAAGGCCTCGATCCCTATGTGAAACAGGGCGCAGGCGTCCAGTTCTATGGCTTCCCGGACGGCAAGGCCCGCATCTTCGCCCTGCCCTATGAGCCAGCGGCGGAATCTCCCGATGCCGAGTATCCGTTCTGGCTCTCGACCGGCCGCGTGCTGGAGCACTGGCATTCCGGCACCATGACGCGGCGCGTCCCCGAACTCTACAAGGCGTTCCCGGAAGCCGTGTGCTTCATGCATCCGGATGACGCGGCTGAACTGAAGCTGCGACGCGGCGACGAAATCAAGGTGCAGTCGCGCCGCGGTTACATCCGCACCCGCGTCGAGACGCGCGGCCGCAACAAGACGCCGCGCGGGCTGGTGTTCGTGCCGTGGTTCGACGAGGCGCAGATGATCAACAAGGTGACGCTCGATGCCACCGATCCGATCTCACTGCAGACCGACTACAAGAAATGCGCGGTGCGCATCGAGAAGGTGCAAAGCACATGATCGGAAAACACTGGCTTTTGGCGCTCGCAGTTCTCTCCGCCACCGCATCGACATCACTGGTCGCTCAAACCGTGAGTTCCGGGCTGCGCGGATCGACCCCTCTCAATGAGGAAGGGCCGGCGGCGCCGATGACGCCGCTGCGTAACACCACCGAGAAAGAGGTACGAAACTATCCCGAGCAACCGCCGGTGATCCCGCATACCACCGAGGGCTATCAGATCGACATCAACGGCAACAAGTGCCTGTCCTGTCATGCCCGGGCCCGCACCGCGGAGTCTCAGGCCCCGATGGTCAGCATCACCCACTTCATGGACCGTGACGGCCAGTTCCTCGCCTCGGTATCGCCGCGCCGCTTCTTCTGCACCGAATGCCACGTTCCGCAGAACGTGGTGAAGCCGCCGGTCGACAATGATTTCGTCGACATCGACACCTTGTTGAGCCGTGCTGCGCCGGGAGGACGGCGATGAGCGCGGCCGATCCGGCAACACCGCGCCGGTCGTGGCTGGCGCGGATGTGGGCCTTTATCGTCGAATTGTGGGATGTGCTGCGCCGGCCGAGTTCGGTGTTCGGCCTCGGCGTACTGGTGTTCGCCGGCTTCGTCGCCGGCGTGGTGTTCTGGGGCGGCTTCAACACTGCACTGGAAGTGACCAACACCGAAAAATTCTGCACCGGGTGCCATGAAATGCGCGACAACGTGTTTGCCGAGCTGAAACCTACTATCCACTTCAGCAATCGTTCCGGCGTTCGCGCGAGTTGCCCGGACTGCCATGTGCCGCACAACTGGACCGACAAGATCGCGCGCAAGATGCAGGCCTCCAAGGAAGTCTGGGGACATCTGTTCGGCACCATCAACACCCGCGAGAAGTTCGTCGATCACCGGCTGGAATTGGCGCTGCACGAATGGGCGCGATTCAAGGCCAATGACTCGCTGGAATGCCGCAACTGCCACAGCGCAGCGTCGATGGACATTACCAAACAGTCGCCCCGCGCTTCCGTCGCGCACCAGCGCTTCCTGTTCACCGGCGAGAAGACCTGCATCGACTGCCACAAGGGCATCGCGCACCATCTGCCGGATATGCGAGGGGTTCCAGGCTGGCATTAGCCGGCGGCGGGTCGACTGCGTCGGTCGCCGATGGGGTCGTCAGCCTTTGCAATGAGGGACGGTGCTTCCGTAGCTCGATTTAACGTAAATCAAATTGCTGAGCGCCAGGTCGCATAGCGGTGAATCCTCCAAAAATGTACTTCCAACGGCTCGGAAAGCTGCCGAACGCGTTGTCCTCGCCCTGCCCGGGAAGACGTACGTGCCGACACCATAGGCACGCCGTCGCTCCAGATATTCGACGACAGGTATTTCCACTCTGGGCTACGCCACTGCCCTCTTGTGACCAAACAGCGGTTTTCCTTGGCGGAGCATTGGTTCAAAGAAGCCTACGAGAACCACCCTCGGCCACGGGATCAACACGGAGATTAGCGGAACAACATTCCAGCACTTACTACGAGTAACAACGTGGGAGTAGAATGATCGCGAAAACATTTTTCGTATCAATGGCTTATGCCGCCATGTGGTGCGCTCGGAGGGACTCGAACCCCCACGATTTTACTCACTGCCACCTCAAGGCAGCGCGTCTACCAATTCCGCCACGAGCGCTGGGATACCGACTGGAAGGATTACGGCCTGCCGGATCAAC
>Ga0307517_10001950_pt1 | contig 33714 bp, 19 predicted proteins | sample 23_EM_MG_FD_194515 | JGI IMG/M metagenome (GOLD analysis project Ga0307517, IMG submission 194515) | Populus trichocarpa ectomycorrhiza microbial communities from riparian zone in the Pacific Northwest, United States - 23_EM | ecosystem: Host-associated > Plants > Roots > Unclassified | place... | reverse complement strand
CCAGAATTGGGTCAATCTGGGGCCTGGACTGGTTCGAGTTTAAGAGAAAATAGAGGAAAGATTGAATTGACCTTACCTGGTCAAAAACCCAGGTCAACTTAGAATAAAACACAGGTAAAAAACTCGTTGACTTTTTTTAAATTTTTTTTGTCAAAACAAGATTGCTTTGATTATTTTTTAAAAAAACTTTAGATCAACTGGATTGACCCTTCCAACTCAAGACCTGAACCTTATCTCGAGTTGACTCTCAAATTGGATTCGCTCCCGAGTCGAGTTTTAAGATTATGATAGTAACCATTAATATTCATATATTGACTCGGGTCAACCCATGTTAACCCTTACTACCTATGCCTCGAGCCTTGTCTTGATAAACTCTTGAGTCGGGTTTTAAATTATGATAATAATAACTTTTATCCTTACATTGATCTGAATCAACCTGGCCTAACCCTTTCGGTCTGTGACTCAGGTCTTACCCTTGGTTGACCCCTAAATCAAGTTTTAAAACTATGATAATAACCTATTTTATTCTTATATTAACCCAAGCTTTGTCTTGGGTCATCTCCTGTGTTAATTTTTAAAACTATGATACTAATTACTTTTATACTTATGTTGATCCAAGTCAACATCACTCGTGACTCGGGCCTTACCTCGAGTCGTCCTTGAATCGGGTTTTAAGATTATGATAATAACCACTTTTATTCTTACACTAACTTGAGTCAACTTAGGTCAACGCAACCTGTAACTCAAGTCTTGACCAATGACCCGAGCTTTGCCCCGGATCGACCATCAAGTTGGGTTTTAAAACTATGATAATAATTATTTTTATTCTTACATGTCTTAGTTGAATAATTTTGAAATTAAGAGATTTTTATAAGGATATTTTAGGAATAAAAAATAAAAAATATTGTCTTTAAAGACATGTCTTCTCTGTACTTTTTATTTTGAAAGTAAAAAAATTCACTCCAAAATTATTTTGGAGATAGATTTATTTTTATGTCTTTGTTTTGGTCTTTTCAATCAATATATTTTTGTTTTCATTGTCTCTGTTTTTTCTATCTTATAACAGTAACAAAACGCTATTTTTGTATGGGATTAAGGCATACATATGGCCTCACTCCTAGATAATCTTTTGTCCATAAGTCTGCGTTGATGTCTTTAATCCACAATCGTATATATACTCTAAAGGCTTAAAATCATAAATTAATTATTATTTGATTGAGTTTATTTTGAGAATCTGTCCAAGAAAAAAATCAATTGTTACTAAACAATAAGAAAAAGCAAGAAAATATTCTAAAACATATTTAGAGAACTCAACATGAGATCCAATATTAAAATCACAATGACTCACTAACATCTTATTATTTATCATTTCATTTATCTTCTAATTTCTACTTGACTTGGAAATAGTGTTTCTTTTTTTTTTATGTGATAAATGTGTAAGCTTGATTTACATATTTTAATAAACAAAAAAATTAAGTGTTTTTTATATATGTAGGCCTTGTTTGTTTCCAGGAAAACACTTTCCTGGAAACCATTTTCCTCACTTTCATATGTTTGGTGAACTTATGGAAAGTTAGTCAAAGAAAAATGAATTTTAGTCAAAGGAAAAGTTAAACCTTTATGTTAGGAAAGTGTTTTCCTTTTCTTATCCTTGAAAAACACTTTCCTTTCTTTACAAAATCATCATAATTTTCTTTTTTTTCTTTGTTATCTGCAACAATCTCTATTGAAGCATATTGAATCCTCTTATTTCAGGTAACCCTTTTTCCTCAAATGTTTCTCTATTATTTACCTTATGTTTTCCTCTTCTTTGTTTGGATTTGTAGTTATGATATGGCATAAATCTTGTGATCTTATTAATTTGTTATGTTTTTCATGTTTTGTTTGGTTTCTGGAAAAGAAACACAACAATCTCATGCTTTGTTTTGTTAAGATTATATGATTGGTTATGAGAGTTAGTTTAAGTTTTTCAAACCATTTTCAATTCCAGTTGATCTCCCACTCGCCCTACATTATGTCACAATGATCTCCCTTTCTAGCATGTCTGTGTTCTTGCCTTTTCCACAATCTGTGTCTCTCACTAAGTACTCTCTCTGTTCCTGTGTCCTACCTTGCTTTGGCTTAACAATTATGGTGTCATTCGTGGAAGGTAGATGTTAGGGAGTTTGACAAAATATTTTTTTTTGGTGGGTTTAGGCTTCTTTTTGCCTTTTTTGCTTTACTTTCTCTCATCAACTTTCCTTAAGACCTTTTTCTTTACCCAACAATAGAGCTCTCCTTTTTTATGTTCATTTATATGTTTATGTTTGTTTAAATAGGAAAGTATGAGTTTTTCATGTCTTTTTTTTAAATCCATGTTCTGTTTTTCTTTAAATCTTTTTTTAGATCTGCTTTCAATTCCACTCCATCTCTTCCTCTCCTTCTTCTTTAATCGCTTCTCTTTCAGTAGAACCTGACCCGCCTGATGATTTCTCTTCGTATCACCTTCTCTCCATCCTCTCCCATCCTAAATGGAAAAAACACCTTCAATTCCAGAAGCTAATCCCAAATCCGTCCCCTTTACATGTTTCCTCCCTTTTTAACAACCACCATGATCTCAACCCCAATATTGCCCTTCAATTCTTCAACTCCTTACCCTTATAAAACCCGGCTTTAAACACATTGTCAAATCCCATTATTTTCTGTTAAAAACTTTGATTCCCAATAATTTATTTGGCGTTGGAAAGAAAATCTGCGTTTCCATTATTAAAGCTTGCATTTCTGTTAATGATATTCGTTTTCTATTAGGTTTTTTTTAGGCAAATGAATAGAGATGACAACGATATTAAGTTTAAGTTGAGTGTTAGAAGCTATAATGAATTGTTAATGATGTTGGCGAGGTTTTTTATGATTGATGAAATGAAGAGGGTTTTTACTAAAATGTTGAATGATATGATCTTAGCCAATATTTATACATTGAATACAATGGTTAATACGTATTCCAAGATGGGTAATATACTTTAGGCTAATTTATATGTAAGTAAGATTTTCCAAGCGGGTCTAAGCCCAGATAGTTTTACTTTTGTTGATACTAGGTATTGTAGGTTAAAAATACTAAATTTGAAACCCTTACTAATAGTTGTTTGCAACTGCTTCGACTTTAATTGAATCCTGATAAAAAAAAAAGACATTTGAAATGGTTTGGTAGAAAAATCGTAAGGGGATTGAGTGAATTTTGCAAGAAAATTATATTTTCAAACCATGAAACATAAGGATTGAGAATTTATAAAATAATCTACTTTAAGGCCCTATTTGTTTAGGGGATCAGATATCATTGCCATAATTATGATACATTGTCAACTCCTTTTATTTCTAACTTTTTAATTTATAATGTGTGTCAGTTTGAGCATAATTTCTTGTATTGATTGTGTAAGTATTTGATATATTTTTTTAATGTTTATTTCCCTAAATTTTTAGGTTTTGTTATCAGAAAACTTCAGTTTCTTGTTATGGATAGTAAGATTATTCATGCAACATGTATGAGAGCAGTTGTAACTGTTATAGCTACAATGGTAGCTATTATTGAACAAGAAAGAAAAAAATTTATATACCAAGAGAACCACGTATAAATGCAATTGCTCTACGAAAATTCTTTATTGATAGCATTTTGAATCTAGCTGATAGACATTGCGTTGAATAAATTCGTATGAAACCAGTTATATTATATAATTTGTGTGATGTTCTCACAAGTCGTGACCTATTACGATCAACTCAAAATGTGTCTATTATGGAACAAGTAATTGTATTCTTACAAATTATAAGCTGAAATCAAAGATTTCATTTTATTAGTGGTACATACTATATGTTGAAACTATCCATCGTTACTTTAGAATTATATTAAAAGCACCTTATTAAAGACCTAGGGGATACAGTTTCCGCAGAGATAATGAATAATCGTAGATTATATCCTTATTTTGAGGTATGAGAACAATACCAATATTTTTATACATTAATTAATTACATTTAGAAGAAAAGGTTATAAATTATTTTTTCATGTTTATATAGGATTGTGTGGGAGCAATTGATGGTACCCATGTTCCTACAAATGTTCTCATTAAAATTCAAGGAAAGTTTTGAGGTCAAAAAGAAGAAACAACACAAAATATTTTAGCAGTTATAACTTTTGATTTGAAGTTTATATATGTTTTAACTGGCTGAGAAGGAAGTGCACACGATTTACGGGTTTTAGGTGATGCACTATCAAGACATATTGGTCTAAAAATTCCAGAGGGTATATAATAAAGTATTTATTATATGCAATAAACATATAAAATGTCTAATTAGATAAAGATAGTAATATGTTTTTATTTATTTATAGGGAAATATTATCTTGATGATGTTAGTTACGGTATTTGAAAAGGAAGCATTTTTTCTTTTCGTGGAGTTCGATATCACTTGAATGAATTTACAGAACATTCATCAGAAAATAAAAATGAGCTATTTAATCTTCGACACTCTTCATTGAGAACCGTTATTGAGTGAAGGTTTGATATTTTAAAAAGTTGTTTTAGATCAGTTGATGGAAAACCTTTTTAGTCTTATGAAACACAAGTAGATGTTATGCTTGCATGTTGTATTATTCATAATCACATAATGGGAGTTAATCCTTATGACTTTCTTATGGAAGAAATATGTTCGAAAAGTGAACCAATTAGATGAACAATCAACTTAAGTCAACGGGGGAAGAGGGAAGAGAATAGGGAGTGGATAACAAAAAAAAAATGATTGCATCAACTATGTGGAATGATTATAACATTCAAAGAAACTAGTAATTAAGTATTAATTGTATGTATTTGTTTTTATTATGTCTTTCTTGAGTTTGTATTATCTTTATTATGTATTTGGATTGCTTGTTGACTTGATTATAATTTCTTATGTATTTTATGTATTCTTTTTTAAATATTAATTATAGTTTTTGTATAAAATTAATTAAATCTAAATATTGAATAATTTTATTTTGTATAAATTTATAAATTTTTTTCGTAGAAATGAGTACCACACAGAATGAAAAATGCAAGGGTAAGCACTTCACATGGTCTAAGCTTATGTCTCACATGCTACTTGAGATATTAGTTGAGGAGGCACTTAAAGGAAACAAGCCTTCTTCCACCTTTAAAGCAGAATCTTTTGTTAAGGTGGCTACAAAAATTAGTCAAAAGTTCAACGTGTAATGCGAGCCTAAGCATGTGGACAATCATCTCAAAATTGTGAAAAAAGAATGGGAAAAATAACCAAACTTAAAAATAAAAGTGGCTTTGGTTGGGATGATTGTTGGAAGATGATTACGATTTCAAAAGATGTATATGATGAAGAAGTAAAGATATGATAAATATTATACTCTTTGTAATTTTTACGTTTACTTTTGTTTCCAAAATTTATACAATGAACTAAAAAATTACATACTCTAAACTTTATGAACATGCACATCCCAATCATTACAAGTATCTCAACAAAAAACTTGATATGTATGAGGCAATGACAATTGTTGTTGGAAAAGACATGGCAACCAGAAATTATGCCAAATCAGATGCCGATATCAACCTGGAAGAGAACACTGAAGTGCAATCGATTTCAATTGAAATGAAAGGGAATATGAAGAAACTTCAAAAGGAAAAGAAACATCTTCCTCTAGTGCACAAAAGAGGCAACATAGGAAAAGAAATCGTATGTAAGAAGATAATGATGTTGAAAAGTTGTTTAAAAAGATTAGAGATGTAGCGTTTGCAATTCAAAGTCTAAGCAAAAATCAACTTGATGTTAATGAGCTATATATAAAAGTGATGAAAATTGAAGGCTTTGATGAGATCACTCTTGGGGATGCATTTGATCACTTGGTCCAAAATAAAATGTTGGCAAAAGCATTTATGGCAAAAACTACTAATTTGAGAAAAATCTGGATTTAAAATTTTGTGAGCCAACACTACTACAAACCTGATTTCTAAGATGATTTTACTATGATAAGAAAGTTTGTGTTTGTTATTTAACAAGTATGTTTACTTGTTTAATTTGGTCTACTATGTTTATGTTTGTTAATTTGAACTAATATATATGTGTATGACATCAAAACTTAATATTTATGCATGACTATGTTTGATGTAAGATATTTATATTTATTTCCTAATGCTTATTCGATATATATTAAAGGGATATTAAAAGGATAATTGCTCATATCCTTAAAAAAGACAATTTCTATCCAAAAAAAACCCATCAAAATATTTTTGTATGTATTTATCTTTTTTTTTTAAATCTTCATAATAAAAAAAACTCAAATATCTAACTCTTACATAACACCAATAACTAATTTGGCTTCTTAATATGAAAAAAAATTAAGCTTTTAAAATTAAAAAATATATATTAATAGATTTTACTTAAGAAATATTTTACAATGTAGTATATCTATAATATTATATGACATATATAGTTATATTTTATAAAATAAGTTATATATGAATATTTGATATAATAAAAAAAATCATCACTATACTTTTTAGATCTCTCTTTTATTGTAAGTGATTAAATATTTATATTAAATATTTTATATATATTAGATAAACTTGAAAAAAAATATTAAAATATTAAAAAGTTATTTTCCAACTCATTTTCTATGATATACCCAAACACTGAAAAATATTTTCTAACTTATTTTTCTTGGTACTGCCAAATATTGTAAAAATAATTCACTTTTTAAGAATTCATTTTCCATTTTCCAAAATAAAACTATTTTCAACAAACAAACAAGGCACTAATATATACATTGAAAAAATAATAATTTTAAAAAGATGTTTGGAATGCAAGCATTACAAAAGGTGTCTTTTAAAAAAATTAAATTTTTTATTTAAAATTAATTTTTTTATATTTTGAGGTCGATTTAATGATATGCTGATATAAAAAAATTAAATTAAAAACAATATTATTTTAATATATCTTTAAATAAAAAATATTTTAAAAAATAAATTACATTAAACATCTTTAAAGATTACATGAATGCTGGTACGGCCATCACCTCGTCGAAAATATGAATAGGTGACTTCAATAATGAAATCCTATACTTGGGATGGAGTCGGGTCCCTCATACCTTAAGAACCAAAAATAAGATTTTGCGATAGAATATGAGGTTTTTTAAAAAAAAATAAAAAAAAGTAGGAACCTACTCATGTATAGAAGGAAAAAAGAAGATGCAGAAGTATGACCTCTCTTTCTTTCACAAAGCATTCACAATTTACAAAAATTCTGCTCTTCATTTTCCTATTGTTTGCACATTTTGTTTTCGCTGTAAAGGAGAGATATGTATATTCACTTCCATTTCACTGAAGCTGATCTTGCAGGCTACAATACTTCATGCTTCACTCTACTGCAGTAAATTCCTCATTCTCAAGCTGTGAGGAGACTGTAGTGTCGGAGGCAACATCATCAATATTTAAGTTTGAAACTTCACCACCCAAGGAAGAAATTTCATCTTCGCCGTTGACAGATGGAGCTGGGGATGCATCAGGAGTAGCGGTACAAGTCCCATTAGAAGGGGATGGAGATGATTCCCCATCTTCCACTGCTTTTTGCAGGCTCCAGTACATTATGCTGGCAGCTAGAGTCAGAATCATCTTCTGGTTCACCTGCCACCAGATCACAGTAACAATGATCAAATTCAATGAACACGTTTCTTGCATAGATAAATGAACTGGGTTTACAAATTTGATATCTCAATATCTAAAAATAGCATGAGTAGCAGGAGAGATAGCCAATGATTAGTAGTCTGGTCATCTTTCTCTGAAAATATATAAATAAACATCACTGCTGGAGTGAATAGTGATTCTGCAAGTTTCAGAAAGAAATGCAATAATTCAGTTCTTTCTCCTGAAATAACAAATATATGCCTCACAAATCACAGTAGGCTTGCAAAGTTGCAAAGAGAGAGAATGGGAAGCTGCCATCTAAAAATTATCTCACCTATATCCTATAGCAAATAAAAAAAAAAAAAACCATCACTGTAGTATGCATACCTCCATGATGTCTTCAGGCAACAGGAAAATTGAACAGCCCAGTTTCCGTGCCACACTGATAATGTATGTAGCATTCAATCTCTTCTCCTCATCTACGTTTACAAAGCAAGAAGAGAAGAAGGGTGAGCACAACAACTCCTACCAAAATAAGTCGGATAACAAGTCATTTCTCATCTGCCAGAAAGTAAGGGAACTTGCTAGGAGAACGCAACATACTGCTTTCACCCTTGGTGACGAGGTTCCAATTAACCACCCTTGGCTCAACAGCACTGAGAAGCTCAAGGAAGAATATTCCACTTGACAGGCTCTGATCCTGTTGAACTTCGAAATTAGTAACAGCAAAAAGAAATGGTGATGTGGGCCGGTGACATGTTCAATAAACAAAATGCCAGAGTTTGTTTAACCTTGAAGTTCACGATTTTGGAAGTTCTTCCTGTATGTTTAACTTTATTGTTTGCCCATTTTAGAATATCTGCATCAGTTATCTCCTTTCCTTGGGAATGGGATCTCAAGTTCTTCAGAAGTTGAAGCATATTATATCTCATCAACTGCCATAAGAAAGCTGAAACAAATCTAATCAGTTTAAGGATGTTCGCAGCACTGCACACAGCCATTTAAGACTGGGAAGGAAGGGAAAAGGGGATTCTTACAGAAAAGGGGACTTGGTGAGCAAGTTAATGTCTAGTAATGCCATAAAGGTCAAAATTTTCTTTTTCTATCAGGTCCACCTCAGATGCATTATCCACCAAAGGGAAACCAAAAAAGAAAAAGGTTCTGATATCCTAGGGCTGTATAAAAGGACATAAACTATGCAACTCTAATATCCAGATCAATGTTGCTTTGATTTTAATTTTTAAAAAGAAACACGACAAACTGGAAACAAATGTTTAAAAGACATACACATCCAAGTTATGGCAGAAGGATGTCTTCGAATACTTGTACACATTACAATCTCGAAGTGGCGGAGCATATGCAGAATATATGAGCGATGATTGTTATGATTTTTAACAGTGATAGAGAGGGAGAGGTCTTGCAACACAATTGACTAATTTACAATTCCGCTCCCACAGCCTATATTTCACTTATTTGATCACAAGATGTTTAGAAAATCACTGATATTCATACACAATCATCAAAGGAATACCCAAAATGAGACTTTTCAAATTCTATCAATTTATTTATGGTTTATTCAGCTTTAAAATTTAGGAAAGTTCAGCTTTAAAATTTAGGAAAGCATACACATAAGATGCATTTGAGAGCATGAGAAATTTGTGCAACAGCAAATGTAACATTGTGAAACAACTCTTCTATCGTAGTTTCCACTCTGTAATTTTTTAACTTCTATTAGCAAGTTTCAATTCATCAAGGTGAAAGAAACCGGAAAGATCAAGAAACAAAAAAAGCACATCACATCAGGAAAATTTATAGAAAGAGTTCAGTCACTGATTCGACAAGGACTAGATCATAGAAATTACCCAGTATGAGCTTCTTATTTCCTTGTACAAAATCATTTCCAGCTACATTAACGAGGGAAAATTTCATTTGTCTTCCAATCCTTATGACTTGATTGCAATTCTCTACTTTTCTGAATGGCATCTTGATTGGAGGCTTAGATGCCTGCTTCCAGTTAACTGATCCAGGAGAAACCTTGTCAAGCACTTCCAAAAGTATCCATCTGCATGCATAGTTATTTAGAAATCAAGATTGTGAATTGAAAGCTTTGATGCCAGAATTAAACAATTATGGTGTTGAACCAAAATGAAAAATCTAAGATTTCAACTCCAAGAATTCTTTAAAATATATGCAAATCTTCCTGAGATTTGTTAATACAATATTCAACCAGTAATGGGCCAGTAACTTGCTGCATTTATGTCGGTTGCTTAAAAACTGAACTCACCCATTTCTAACATCCTCAAATACATTGTTAACATATGTAACAATTCCAAGACTGTTAATCCATAGTCGAAAACATCTTTCCTCTCTAGAAGTTTGCACATCATCGGTCATCATCTCAGCAAAGGAAATCTTTTTGCTGTCTGTGGTCAGGCCATTCCTGCAAATGTATACCATCCTTTCCTCTCAATTACAAGATTAGATTAAATATTGGTAGAAAGAGACAGAGTTCAGATGTTAAAGAATCTAAATTGCCAATACAATCATGAGCTTAAGGAAGAGATTTGATAAAGGGAAGAGAGATCACCAGAGGAGCTGATAATCAAAATCTGGAGAAGGAATGCAAGGCAAGTCCAAGTTGATAACATAAGATTACTACAAGAAATTCATAATCAATTGTAACTAAGACACTGCCTATAAACATTCTATAACAGAAACAGACCAGCTGATTGTTTTAAACAATGAGTAAACATGTAGGAAAGTTATGCGAAGAAAATAACGTGTATTTTATAATTCCAGTTCAGCTGGATAATGTTCACATTTCCATAATACCTATTGAATAAAAAACAAACTTCCAAAAACTGCATGTTTCCCCATATGGGAAATGTTTTGGTTTAATCCAATCATCAGAACTTCATGCCAAACTATTTCATATTACAGATATTGATACTTACATTCTATATGATGAACATACTATAAAAAAGTGAAAAAAGGAGCTATTGAACTTGACTTCTGGAAAGCAGATTCAATTTCATATTAATATTAGATGGCCTAAGCAGCATAAAGTCTTATAAGCACAAACTTCAAACATGCCCAATCTTAATTTTCAAAGAAATCTTGCAATGTTTAACTGCCAAAAAAAAAGTTGAGGAGAGAGGTACTTTTACAAAAGGGTAAATTAATAGGGACCCCCAGGGCATTGCAAAATTACAGGTGCTACCCGAAAGTATCCAAGTTTGACAAAAGCAGCCTCTGATTTGTAATATGGTTAACTAAACTTGACTGAAACCCCCTTGCACATGTTCAATTATCGAGGGGGGAGAGGCCAGCTTTTTTAGCCAGTTAAGTAGTGTCTGTAAATCCAAACCTTGGGGTTTTTTTAACCTACCCTTGACAAAGTTTTCATCATAGTAAAATAAATGTTGCCATGCTTTTTGTTTCCCACCTTTGATGAAATATTTGTGCCACAAATGCAAGATTCAGATTTGGCGATCCTTCAACGATGTCTTCTGGTTTTAAATATCGTTTGCAGTCCATCCGCTCTGCATGATCAAGAACAAGCTTAGCCCTTTCCTTAGGATCTTTGGAATCCAATGTAGATGGACTGCAGTGCTCTGGTGCAAGAACATTAAGCAGGTATGCATAAGCCTTTCCATCCTACACATGTTTGACAGAAGACATTATTACAAGTATATTAGGTATAATCAGACAATGAAAGATAAATCAGATCAAGCATGGATAAAAATAGCACAGGTAGAGAAGCATAATAGTAAGGAGCTAAGAACATCTACAATGAGCTACAACAAAAGATTTACCAAGTTCTGTAGAAGCAAATACATGCGCATCAAATCATTATTTAACCATTCAAACCTTTTCTAGATAAAAACAAAACCTATGATTTTTTAGTTTCCCCTAAATTCAGAGATTTTGAGCATAATCTAACCGAGCTATGAACTCAAATCTCATGAAAAAATGAAGAGAAACATGCATGTCTACTTAATCAGCGAATAAATACACAACTCCTTGCAACTTACTTTGTGATTGTTAACAAGACTACATATACAACTGAAATGGCTAGTACCTTCAAATCAGAAGAAAAATTCGAAACAGGTTTCTCGTAGCCTGCTTTCTTGAGATGGAAATTCATCCATTTCAATAGGACCTTTTCAGGGGCTAATCCCAAAAGCTCCTCAACATCCTGAAAGATACAAAAGATCATGCTGAGTCAATTATCCATAATCTTCAATGCTTATAAATTTACAAAACATACTTTGGCAAAAATTTTGAAACAAATTAAATAAACATTCCATTACATTGTTGGCATCCACCAATTCCACAAGCTGAGGTGTCTTCTTAAGACTAAGATCTGCCAGTAGTTGAATCTGATATAACAGCACTCCGTATTAGATAAGATTATTGGAAAAGATACAGAAAAAAAACTCAATTACTACAGAAACAACAACCAAGCCTCAATCCCAAACTAGCTGGGATTAGCGATATCGATCCTTTTGCAGCATTCCACATGAGGTCATTTACCAAATCCAATCAGTCATATCAAGAGATTTTAAATCTTCAATCACGACAAAAAGGTAAATGCAACATGGTTATTCTAGTAAAATGCCTTCTTCTTGGTATTTCATACTGAATCCATGAGGTAATATTCTGTGCAAAATTAATATACCAAAAATCCTGAGGCTCACCTTTATAATCTGAGAAATCAACCCAAGTAACAGATGAGGCTGCAAAATGAACAAACAAAATAAAATCCCTTAGACCACAACACACAAGATACCATGTGAGAATCAAAATTAGCTAAACTTACCCTTCCTTCCACCAAGTCCTGTGTGCCAATGTTTACCACAGTGCATCCAATAGCTTTTGCAGAGTTGAGGCAGAGGGTATGGTTCTCATTTCTTTCCCATGGGTTAAGAACCCGTTTCGTGTTGATGGCTCGTTCATCTATAGTCCCTGGCACAGCAACATTGATGAGTTTACTGCACCAAAAGCCACAAGACAAAATCAACACCACCACCAATATCGGTTTTCATTGACAAGCAAAGCAGATCAAATCAACCAAACCAGGTTTAAATACCATAATAGCACTCCATCTTTAGCAAGATTAAATAAATCATTTGTAGCTGGATCTATGGGAAGAAACTGCTTCAGAAATGGGTCATCCCCGAGATAGCTGTTTATGTGAGCAACGTAAGATGCTTTCTCAGATTCACTAATTGTGTGAAGAAGAGTAGTGGTTGTGGCCTTAAGGAAAGATGAACTCTGCTTAGAAGCCCCAGATTTTGCTGTAGCTAGACCTTGTAAATCCAAGTATGCCTGCCAATGCAATTGGATAAATATGTTACCTCCTAATTTATTCCAACTTCTGGGCAGTATATGGGGATGCAAGCTCCAACAGTGCTAGCTTGAAAAACTCTCATCTGAATTTTACTTGATAAAAAGAGGAGGCCGACGAGAATGGGACCAACAAAACACTAAATTAGACACACGATGACTGACCTTGAGGAAGGCTTCAAAATCGATCTCATTACTTAGGTCGGCATGCGACTCATTCAATATCCCAGCTATCTCCTCCTCGTTAAGCATTGAATTAAAAGCGTTTAATTTGACCATCAGAAGCGGCATATCTCCAACAGTAACTTGTCCATTTTGATTCTTCATTGCTATAAACTAGAATCAAAGAAGAAATTAAAATAAAGAGAAAGGCATGAATAGCATCCTGGTATGAATGCAGAATTAATAACAAACAAATAGTTCAGACACATAACCCATGAAGACAAACTTACTTTTGACTTGAGGCTGCGAAGCTCAGCCTGCGTAAACTGACTTTGCAGCCATTGATCAGAGACATGAACACCCATATAACTAGACATCTCTACAAATTCCCAACGCAGCGAGCACTAGCTACTGTCAAACAGAATCGTCCAGATTGATAAAAGAAAGCCTCAAGAGTCTCTGAAACCAGACTCCAAAACCCACCAGCAGAACCAAAGACTCAGATTCGGATCCTGATATACACAACTAACAGCAACAAACCACTGCCAAATTATCCTCGCAGATGGTCTTTAAATCGCCTGAATCGCCACGACCCCGCCCACTTCTCCGTCCCTGAAAACGCAAAACCCAGAAAGACACACTTCAAATAAGGCTCTGTGCATAATAAGAAACAACAAAAGAAGGGCCAAAATGATCCTTAATTAATGTTGCCAAAAATGAAGCAGAAACCGTTTATCAAATATCATGCAGAAGAAATGACAAGACATAAAAAAAACAAGCACCATAGCCAATCAAAATACTAAAAATAGAATCACAAAATCACAAAATCACAAGAAAATAAAGATAGGCTAATAAACAAGATAACAAAAACACTAAATATAGATGCACCAGCCAGCATTAAAAAAAAAAAAAAAAAAACGAAAAAGCAAAACGTAAACCATATATGTATATCAAAACCAAACTCTTACTACATATTACAGGAAATATAAACGAATTCGTTAGGAGAAACGTAAAATCAAATAGAACCCAGAAGTGCATACCTGTTAAGAAAAAACAACAGATTCACGTTCGAAAAATGAAAATCTCTAGTATCTCTGTTTATAGTGTGAATATGGAGGGAGATAGAGAAAGAAGGGATCGGATTTTCTTCGTGGGAGAGCAAAGTATTAGAGAGAGAAGGATCGGTTATTAGTTTTTTACCAAAGAGACAGCCAAGAGCTTACTGGCCTTGAACTCGAGTCGTTGTTGTGCTCTTTTTTTCCCGATATTTTTTTCAGTAAATTACAAATTAGTTAATTCTCTTAATTTTTAACAAAAGTTATTTAATTAAAATAAAATAATATTAAATTAAGCATGATCAGTACTTGTCAAAAAGAATAATAAGTTCTTTTAAGAAAAATTATCTAATTTATTTTGTAAAATAAATAAAAATAATTTACGATTTATTCAGAATTTCTTTGATTGAGAGGCCAGTATGGCTAGAGGTGGAAAACTCATTTGGATTGTTTGTGAAGTTGAGGGTGGTTTTCCTACTCTCGAGGAATGGTATATTTATTATGCACTCGCTGTATTTATTTGCCAGCTCTTCATCATTTGTGGACACGTGTTTCTTAATTTTATGTCTTTTCTGCTATTTTTGTTTTTATCTGGACTTATTTTGCACTGTAATTTCAGTAAATTTTTTTTTAATTTTTTTTTTATATATTTTTAAATTATTTTGATATAATAATGTTAAAAATATATTTTAAAAATAAAAAAATATTTTTTAATATATTTTTAAACAAAAATATTTTTTTAAAAATACTATAAATTTATGCTTGTTTTTGAATTTCAAAAGTATTTTAAAAAATTTTAATTTTTTTTTAAATTAATATTTTTTGATATTTTTAAATTATTTTGATATGATGATATCAAAAATAAATTTTAAAAAATACAAAAATAATATTTAATATATTTTTAAATAAAAAATATTTTAAAAAATAACTACAAATACATTAAAAAACTACAAAAACAAGGATAAGATAGTTTTTCCCCTTCTTCAAAGTCATGTGTTAGGTGGACTGCTTTTCTTTCTTTTTTTTTTTGTTTTTTTCCCTAAAAAATCTTTCTATTACTTCCTAGGTGTATCATTTTCGTTTTTATATACATTGTCAATCTAATCAACTTTTTGTTTTTTTTTTTGTTTTTTTAACTTAAAAATTAACCTATAGAATTATGCACACCGAAAAAACCTCTCAAAACAATATTTATGTTTATATTAATTTAATAAATAAGCTTTAATTAAAAAAACATCTTGTCCTGTTTATTTTTACGTTTTAAAAGCGCTTTTAAAAAAATTTAAATTTTTATTTTATTTTTTTCTTTACTTTAAATTAATATTTTTTTAGTGTTTTCAGATCATTTTGATGCGCTGATATTAAAAATATTTTTTTAAAAAAATATCATATTAATACATTTCCAAATAAAAAACAACCGCAGCCACATTTCCAAACGGGCTATTGTACAATATGACTATCAATTAAAGTTTTAGAAATGCTTAACAAATAAAAAAACATTAACTCTTTAAAAATAAAAGTCTTGAGGAAATTTTAGGAATAAAAAATTAATATCTTTTGAAATTAATTCTCAAACATTTTAAAGAAAAACAATTCTACAATACAAGGTCATTAAATACTTTTAAAATGTTTAATAAATAAAAAAATAAGTTTTTGACATAAGCTTTAGAAAGTTTTTAAGTAGTAAAAAAAATCAAGAAGCTCATATAATTTTTTTTCTTTTAATTCTCAACTACTAAAAGTTTTTAAAACTTGAAAATAATTTGAGAAATAAAAAAATAGTTTTGGAAGATATTTAATGAATGAAAAATTTGAACTCTCTTAATTCTTAAAAGTCTAAGAAATAAAAGTTTAAAAATCCTTAACTAAATTTAGATTGAATTGACTAAATAAGATATATTTTGACCAAAACTTTTTTATAAGGACTAATTTGCTAAATTGACACAAACATTTTGTATTCGTGTATTTAGAAACGTGGTTGAAATTGTATTTCTTAAAATTTTAAATTTTTTATTTTAAATTAATTTTTTTATATTTTTAAATTATTTTGATAATTTAATATTAAAAATTATTTTTTAAAAAAATAAAAAATATTATTTTAATATATTTTTAAATAAAATATATTTTAAATCATAACTACTATTATAAATTCTATTTATCCTAGAAAAAATATAGATTAAAAAAAGGAATGAAGAGTGACAGTATCATGTTTGTCAGCTATCATCCTATCAACTTTTTGTTAAGATGCAGGAGGACCCTAAGTTACAGGGAAGAAAGGAACCAGACATCACAAAACAAGACAATAATAATAAGGAAAGGGGTCCCCACTAGATTAATCACTCATTGAGCTATAATGAATCACCTCCTTTTTTATTTAATCTTTCTGTGATCTATTTTTATAATTATTGTAAAAATATAAAATTAAAATATAAAGAATCACAATGTAAAATATGAAAAACAATATCAGTTCAATCTCAAAGTTTTTAAAATCTTAATTTTTATATAAAAATTTATTTTATTTATTTTTAATCTTTTAATTTTAGATAAGAAAGATAAAGTTACCAAAAAAAAAATTAAGATAGGAGAAAGTTATTAATTAGTTATATTCTGCTAAAAATATAGTTCATCTTGGAGTTAACAAGTTTTATTTGACGAAAGAGAGGTTCAATTAATAATTTAATATTATCTCTGTGTGATTTTTTTCTAACGTTTTTTAGTTTATTTTTTAAAATATTAGTTATTTTTAAAAATTATTTGTATTTTTATAATATTTCTATTATAACCTATCTTTAATTTTCTTCTTTTATATTTGATACAAATAAAATTTATTTTTCATGATTTATTTATAAAAATAAAAATAATTTATTCTTGGTAAGAAAAAACAATCTCTAAGATAAAAAAATAAAAACAAGAAAATTTTATGTTAAATATTTTATTTTTAGAAGAAATATTAGCTTTTCATTTCAGCATTTAATTAACATTAATAACTCTTTGATGATGTATTGATACTTATATGTGTTTTAAAACTCATTTAAATAAATTTAAATAACATTTTTGTATTTATTAATTAAAAAAATATGATATAATTAAATACATCTATACATTAAAAATTAACTCCAAATTATTGTAATTGGCAATTCTTATACTATTCTACTTTTAAGTTTTAATCTTTTGTGGTCTAAAATAATCCTTGTAATAACTATGAAATAAATTACTTATAATCTAAAGTGTGTAGAGTGAATACCTTGTAGCCGTACTGTTCATCCCTTCATGTTTTACTTTTCATATTTTTTTAGGTTTTGTCATAAATTTAAGGGGAAAATGTGTGAGATGAACATTATGCAATTGTATTATTTATCTTTGCATGTTTTATCGTAGACAACATTGTGCGCTCGCACTGTTCACCCCCTTATGTTTTTCTTTGAACAATATTGGTCACTGTGTTTTTTTTTTTAAGGTTTTGTTACAAATTTAAGGGGAAAATATGTGAGGTGAATATTGTACACCCACACTGATCACCCCCTCATGTTTTACCATGGACCACATCGCTTATTTTTTTTTAGGTTTGCTATAAATTTAAGGGGAAAACAATATTAAACCCAGTTGAGTTCATGGTCCAGATTCACCCCACAAGTTTTATTATCGACACCACTATTCACTTTTTTTTGTTTAAGAATTTTTTTTGTTCCTATTTTTTAAAAATTAATCTAAATCTAAATCTTATTTTTATTTTTATTTAGATTAATATCCCTTATTTTTTTATGTTATTTAGAAAGTCTATTTTAAATGATGATTATATTTTAATTACATATTTAATTTTTTAGGATGTTTTTCTGATTAATCTATATTTTTTTAATTTTTTGTATAGATGAACTTTATTTTTAAAATTAAAAAGAAATTTATTTTAAAATAATATTTCTAATATTTGCAGCCTTATATATTATTTTGTTTTTCTTTTATTTTATTCAATCAATTTAATGTGTGTCTATTTTTATTATTGTTTGATTGTATAAAAAAATTATTTTAATTAATAAATTTAGCAAACACAACCCCGTAAATATCATGTTTTTCAAAATTAAATTTCTTGATCTACACTTATCTCTAGATTGTTTTAATTTTTATTTTTAGTCATTGTTTATGGTTTTTTTCCACTTATTAACACATATAATTCTCGATTTATATGATTATATCTATATATAAACTTTTTAATTTTTACTTAGAATTTTTTAAAATATATAAACGTGTTAAAAACATTTATATATAAATTTTTTATTAAAAAAAATGTAACCCGAGATAACAAGGGTCAAATATCTAGTATATAGTATTACTGGTTTGCATTACACACTACCAAATTTCAAAAGCACTTTTGACAAAATTTGAAAATTTTTTATTTTTTTATTAACTTCAAATTAATATGTTTTTAGTGTTTTCAAATCATTTTGATGTGCTGATGTCAAAAATGATTTTTAAAAAATAAAAAAATATCATTGGCATGCATTTTGGCACGAAAAGCTATTTGAAAAGCAACCGCAACCACACTGCTATTTTTAAGTATCGTTAAAAGTTTCAAATACTATACTGGAGGAGGAATAAACATGACTTGCTTTTTTAAAAGAATACCTATTATTTATTGGATCACCGGTTAATCACTTGGTTCTAATATTATTATCCATCTTTTATATTCAAAATACTTGATAGTTGGTGTTTGGTATCTGTAAAATATTATCTTTGATGAATGTAAAAACTCTTATATGCTTAAGTAAATATATTTTTAAAGAGAGAAAATGCAATGATATTTAAAAAGATAAATTCTAAAAATATATATACTAACAAATTTTGAAAGTGAAGAGATTGTGAACTTTGAGCATAAAGGATTCATAAGGTATTTATAGCCTATGAGTCTTGCTTTTTGGTGAAAGAAGGGGCTTGAATGATATCTTGCCTTGATAATATTTAATGAGGGGTAAATATGGTAGGCTATTGAGAGATTTTTATATACTTAGGGGTGTCGTAATTTTTTTTAAAATGTTAAGAATATTTAAATTATTTAAGTAAAAAATATTTAAAAACATACATGATATATCTTTTCAATTGTAATTTTAATTAATCTTGATTAGAAGACTAAACAACCCTCAATAAACCAGGTAATAACAAAAAACAATCCTGTGTGAAAGGACAAAAAAACCACCTAGATGCATGGCATATTGTTTCTTGATTCCGAGGATAAATATATCTTTTCACTGTATTTTAAAAAAAAACACAAGTAATATTGTCAACAACTTTAATTTTTTTGACCTAGTGGTAATTTAGATATTTTATTGTTTAGAAAAAAGTGGAAAATATGCATGTATCTCCGGACAATCCTTTAATTACTAATGAGTCATGAGAAAAAACCAAATTATCCCAACATGGCTTCTCTTTTTTTAATGGAAGGGCAAAAAGGTAAATACACTATATCAATGAATAGTAAATGAGTGTAGATGTATATTGTTTTTTCTACATGTTTTAGATTATTTGTTAATTATTTCACTTTATTTTATATTGAGCATTGAGATTTTATTTTAAATAATTTTAAACAATTACTTCTCCTTTTATTAAAAATGTTAAAAAAAAATTTATAATCATCGTACAAAAGCTATGAAATAATATAATTATTGTATATTTTTTATGTTTTACCATTGGCTAGCTAGAAATCAATTTCCTAGAATTGTGTGCATGATAGATGAGAAACAAACTAAAAGATTTACTTAAGGTATCAACATAGTTGAATTTAAGTCTGATATGAAACTGAATCCAATCAATAAAGTACATACAAATTAATGCAAATAATTATCTCATTACAATGTTATTAATATATAGAATCAAGAGAGTGATCTATGTCAATATTTCATTCATTCAAGTAAGTAAGAATCATTCTCTGAAAGTTTGTTCTTGGTCAATATTACCGATTCTAACATTAATGATCTCTAGTTACTGAAGTCTTCAATTCAATTGTTACAGCTAATAATTAAAGGTAGGGGTGATCATTTTCGGTTCGGTTCAGTTTTTATAAAAAAAAATAACCAAAACCGGTTTTTTTATAAAAAACCAAAACCAAACCGAAACTGGTTCAAACCGACCGGTTTTGATTCGATTCGGTTATTTTAGGAAAAAAGTGGTTCAAACTGGTTTGGCTCGGTTTTTTTCCGGTTTGGCTCGGTTGGGGTTCGGTTCGTTTTTTTCAGTTTCAGGCTTATAAAACTAAAACCGAACCGAACCAGTTAGTTTTTTCAAAATTCTAATCGGTTTAATCTATTTTTTTCACATTTCAGTTTTTTCGGTTATTTTTTTTCGGTTTTCTCGATTTAATCGAGTTTTTGGTTTTTTTTTTCTCACCCTTAATTAAAGGCAATAATTAAAGCAAAACAAAATTTACAACTTTTAGAATCTACCAGAGAGTTTATTGAGGTTGCAGAGACCTTCGAGGCATGTATGAAAGAGGGCTAACATGGATTAGGTAAGCAGAATGAAGCACAATATACCTTTGATAGACCTCCTCTGTCGAAAAAAGGAAAAGGGCATTTTAATCAATTAAAGCAATGAGGAGGTACATCAGTTGCATTTGCTTAGATTACTTAGGTGGGGTTGACAAGAAGGAAATCAAACCCCAAGGGTGGCTTTTCTAGAGGAGTGTCAGAGCACAGGACAATTACTTATCCTCTGTGTGCTCAATGTGGGTAAAGACACCTAGGAGATTGTTCTGTAACACTAGGATGATGTTACATTTACAAGGGGAGTGCAAATGGCAAGATTGCTCATATTTAGGTCGTAGGTGTTATTATTACAGGGTCAGGGACATTTCTGGAAAAATTATCCTCGCAAGACCGAGATCATTTAGAATCAGCAGCAAACTCATAATCAACAACAGTTTGCCACTATGGACAGACCAGTCAGACAAACATTATCAGGGGCTAGCAGTAATAGAGGCTACACTTATGTTCGGAGTGATAAGACTCAGCGCAAAGTGTATTACATGACATAAGAGGAGATCGGAGCTACTCCTGATGTAGTGGCAAATACATTACAGTTAAATTTTATGTTTGTTCATGTATTGTTTGATTTGGGGGCCACACACTAATTTGTTGCAAGTAAACTTGAGGAGAAATTAGGAAAAAATCCTTGTAGAACAAATAACGAGTTTGTTATAAGCACTCCATTAAGTGAGACTGTGAATATTGATCACATGAATAAAGGGGTTTGAGTTAATATAAATATGTGAGTTGAGAGTACACCTATTACCACTAGAGTTACATGACTTTGATGTCATCCTGAGTATGAACTGGTTGAGTATGAATAAGGCTCAAATGAACTGTTTTGCGAAAACAATAACCCTCCATGGACTTGATGGTAGGAAAATAATGTTTAAAGAAGAGAAAAATATTATCTCAGTTATGACCGCAAGGAAAATTGTGAAGAAGGGGTGAAGCTTATCTTGCGTATATCTTGAAGACAAAAAAAAAAGAGAGGAGAAATTCAATTGTCGAATGTTCCAATAATAAAAGAATTTCCTGATGTATTTCCTAATGAGTTGACAAGAATACCTCCAGAAAGGAAAGTAGAAGTTGTTATTGATATGTTGTCTGATACATCTCCAATAGCCCAGTCACCATATCGTATGACACCAGCTGAGTTAACAGAGCTAAAGGTTCAATTACAAGAATCACTAGATAAAGGATTCACAAGTCCAAGTAATTCACTTTGGGGAGTTCTTGTGTTGCTTGTGAAGAAAAAGGACGGAACCTTTAAACTCTACATAATTTATAGATAGATAAACAAGGTAATGGTAAAGAACAAATATCTGCTTCTATGGATAGATGATTTGTTCAATCAAATCAAGAAGGCTAGAATGTTTTTGAAAATAGACCTAAGATCGAGGTAATACCAATTGAAAATCAAGGATCTAGATGTAGAAAAGACCATTTTTAGAATTCATTATGGGCATTGCGAATTCTTGGTAATGTTGTTTGGGTTAACAAATGCACCCGCGATGTTTATGGACTTGATGAATCGACTCTTTCAACCATACTTAGATAAGTTTGTATTGGTATTCATAGAAGACATCTTGGTCTATTCAAGCTTGTACTTAGAGCATGAGCAACATTTGAGGCAAATATTATTGACTTTGAGAGAACATCAATTGTGCGCCAAACTTAGCAAATGTGAATTTTGGCTGAAAAAAGTGATTTTCCTATGACATGTTATATCAGTTGAAGAAATATCGGTGGATCCTAAAAAAGTCGAGGCAATATTGAAATGAGAAAGATCTACAAATGTAATTGAGATTCGTAGTATCCTTGGCTTAGTAGGGTGTTATCAAAGATTTATAGAGGGGTTCTCCACCATAGTTATTCTTATGACCCGACTGATCCGAAAGGAGATAAAGTAGGAATGGACAAATGAATGTGAAAAAAGCTTTCAAGAGTTAAAAATGAGGTTTACTATTGCATCAGTGTTAACACTTTCTTCAGGAACAGAGGGACTAGTGGTTTATAGTGATGCATCAAAGAAGGGTTTAGGTTGTGTATTGATTAAACATGGTAAAGTGATTGCTTACGTCTCAAGACAGCTAAAAACCCATGAAATCAATTACCCAGTGCATGACTTAGAATTAGATATTATAGTGTTTGCTCTAAAAGTTTGGAGGCATTATTTATATGAGTCTCGGGTTCACATATTTACATATCATAAGAGTTTTATATATTTGATGACACATAAGGAATTGAATATGCAGCAAAGACGTTGGGTGAAATTAATAAAGGATTATGATTGTGTAATCAGGTATCATCTGGGTAAAGAAAATGTTGTTGCGGATGCTATTAGTCGCAAGAATAGGGTTGTAGAGGCTTAGTGAGATGATTCAGATGGAAGGGTATTGTTAAAGCTGAGAAAGATAGGTGCTCAAATAGAGACAGGACCGGGATAGTATTTGATAGCTCAGTTGAGAGGAAGGTCGACACCCCGAGATAGGTTGTTTGATGCTCAACAAAAAGATGTCGAAGCTGGTAGGATAAAAGACAAAGTAAAGTCAGGAGTTGAGACGCCATACCAGATTCTGAAAGATGGAACGATACTCCTTGGAATATGAATGTACTTGTTAGGTGATGAAATACCAAAAAAGTAAATTTTGTGAGAGGCTCACAATGCACATTGGGAGCACTCAAATGTACCAAGATTTAAAAGAATTTTATTGGTGGCCGAATATGGAGAAAAAAAAAAGGTGGCTGAGTAAATGGCAAGGTGTGAGATATGTCAACAGGTAAAAGTAGAACACTAGAAACCGACCGAGCTTGTGCAATGACTACTGATACATGAGTGGAAGTTATAAAACATCACGATAGACTTCGTATCAGGGTTACTTAGGGGGAAAAAGGGAGCGATGCAGTTTGGGTCATCATTACTAGTTGACTAAATCTGCATTTTTTTTTTACCTTTGAGAATGATAGACTCGGTAGAAAAATTAGCAAAATTATATGTGGATAAAATTGTAAGATTACATGGAGTACCTGTGTTGATTTTTTCAGACCGAGACCTCGAGTTTACCTCCCGGTTGTTGCCAAATGTTCGGTAGGCTTTAGGAACAAAATTGAATCTAAGCACAACTTTTCATCCCCAGACCAATGGATAATCTGAAAGAACCATATATTAAAAGACTTGTTAAAAGTTTGTATATTGAAGTTCAGATGGAGTTGGGAAGATCATATGTTATCAGTGGAATTTACCTATAACAACAACTGTTAAACAACGATAGGAATGGGTCCCTAGGAAGCCATACACGAAAAAAGATGTTAGACGCATAATATGGTGGGAAGAGGTAGGGATAGGTAGCTAACTAGGCCAGAACTGGTATAGGTTACCTTAAAAAAGATAAAGATCATAAAAGACATGATGAAAATGGTTTAAGATAGGCAAAGGAGTTATGCGGATAACAAGAGAAGACCTTTAGAATTTGGTATCGGTGATAAAGTGTTTGTAAAGGTTGCACCATGGAAACAAATGTTAAGATTTGGCAAGAAAGAGAAATTAGTTTTGAAGTTAGCAAAAAGATTGGACTTGTGGCCTATAAATTGATCTTGCCTTCATATTTGGCCAAGATCCACGACATGTTTCATGTCTCCCAATTAAGGAGAGCTAAAGTGGATTCATCTCAAGTCCGACCTTAGGTTCCTCTAGACATTGATGAAGATTTGACACTAGAGGTGAAATCGGTGAAAGTTTTAGATTATAGTAAGAAAATTTTGATGATCAAGGTGTTATGAAGGAATTCCCAAATTAAAAAGGTGACTTGGAAAAGAGAATCTGAAATAAGAAGGAAATACCCCGAGTTGTTTCTAGATTCAGGTATGAGGTTTAAATTTTGAGGACGAAATTTTCTATTTGAAGGGAAGAATGAAAAAAAACCCGGTTATAATCTAATTCAAGCAAAATAATAATAAAAATAAAAATAAATATATGAGAGGAATGAAATTGAACAAAAGAAAAGTAGTAACACGTTAATTAATTTAGAAGGATGGGATGGGGGCAAAATAGGAAAAAAAACTTAATTTAATGGGGTTAATGTGTAAAATTAGAAAATTTAGGCTATATAAAAGCCAAATTTTCTTCTCTTGGCCTGTGGTTTTCAAGCTAAAAAGCTGGGGGGGATTCTTGAATTTTCTTTCAAATTCTTGCCAAATTCACTCAAAAAAAAGAGAGAGAAATTAGGTGTAATTAGGGAATTTCATATATCTTTAGGGTTCAAAAAAGGGTGATTAAGGGCTATAGAGTTATTTTGTAGAGATAAAAAAAATCAAAAGCTAGGGTTTAGGGAGAAAAAGAAGAGAACTTGGAGTTTTCTTGCCTTCCATCTTTGAAACATCTTTCTATTGAGGAAACAGACCTATTCCATGTGATTAATTGCTTTAATTTCATGTATTGATGAAGAAATGCAATTGTTTATATTATGTAAAATTAGGGAATTGTGTTGCAGATTGTTGTAATGATGTAATTTATGGTTTAATGATGATTGAAAGCATGTGATAAGATTGGGTAATTGGTTAATTTCAAAAAATTGAAAGAAATAAATTTTTCCTTTTTTGTGGACACTTTCGACCAAGAGGAAGAAATGAGAAAGAAATCGGAGAATTAATACAATTGATTTAAATTGTGTTAAATAACATGTATATAAATGTAAATTGAGGGATAGAATAATAAATTAAAAAAAAGGATCCATCCATACTCTCTTCTTTGGTTTCGGCCTAGACTGCCAGAAAGGAGAGGGTTGAACCTTGGCCTTATCAGTGAGAGAAACATGTTTATTGGATTAATTGATGTGTTCTAAGAAAAAAAAACAATAACAATAACAAAAATAATAATAACAACGTAAAGAATTGAGAAAGGAATTGTATTCCCTTTGCGAATAAGGAATTCGGCTAAGCTTGTAGTGGAACATTGAGTTGGAAAAATACGTGAATCGTATTGATTTTAGATTGAAATTTATATGTAAGATAATATTGATTCTTATGGCCAACGAGCAGTTAGTGATTCATTAATTTTGGTGATACATGTAAGGCTACAAAGTTAAATCAACAGCAATAGATCACATCACGCGCACAAGTATCAGGTAGATGTTCAACACTTTGAAATAATCTATCATTCTATTTCAATAATTCATAAAATCAATTTTTTATTGTAATTTTAGTGTAAAATTATGAAATAAAAAGGTAGAATAATGACTTGTCAAATAGATATATTAAAAAATTAGGTGTATTGAAAGATTATTTCATTTTAAGGACATCCATTCCTTATAGGCGCATATGTTTGTGTGTGCAGAGAAAAAGAGATGTGTTGGTGTGTGTGTGGAGAGAGACAGAGAGAGAGAGTTAAATAAAAAATATTATTTAAATTATATAAAAATAGTTTTTTAAAAAATATTTTTTAAATTAAATAAAAAGATTTTTATCATTTTTACTATATTTAGAAGTGATTATCTTACTCAAATATTTATAGAATAATGCCAACTTACCAAATTTGAGTTTATTAAATATTAGCTTAAAATGGCAACCGATTTACTTTCTTTAACAAAAGTATTAACGAGAAAATTAGACCCAATCGGGCTTTTAATAACCAAACCTTCTTGTACATTGAACTCAAGACAGATAAATAGGCCCATCAACATGGGCCCAATTTGGATAATCTGGGCCTCCAAGTTGAGCCGACATCTAAATGGTCTATAGAAAAGAGAGGTTTAGGTCAAGAAGAAGCTAAGAAAGAATCGCACTGATTGATTTTCTTTTTCTATCTATCTATCTATCAGCTTCCTCGCTCCTCTCTCACCTTAGCACCACCGCCCAGGTACTGATCGTCTTTTATCTCCCCTTTTTTTTTTAAATTATTTGACCTCATTCAACTAACGCGCAAGCGATTTTAGTTTTTTTCCCTTTTCATTTCCCATTACTATCACGCACTTGAATTGAGAATCTTGTTCTTGATTTCCAGATTTTCATTTCTGCTTTGTTATTTTCCCGATCTGCCATTGATTCTATTTTTCGATTGCTGTATAGTTTTCTTCATTCCATTCTTGTTCAGTTTTTTTTTTAATGATTTAGGGGGGAAAATCATTTTAAAGTAAAGTAAGATTTAGGTTTTCAATTTATAGAAATGTTTTTTATTTTTATTTTTTTGCAAATTATTAGATAACTGATTGGGTATTTGTTATTGGAGTGTGGGAAACAGAATCAGAAACCATGCCGAAGAACAAGGGAAAGGGAGGAAAGAATAGGAAGAGAGGAAAGAACGAAGCTGATGACGAGAAGCGTGAGCTTATTTTTAAGGAAGATGGGCAGGAGTATGCCCAAGTGCTTCGCATGCTCGGAAATGGTCGTTGTGAAGCCATGTGTATTGATGGGACCAAGCGTCTTTGCCATATTCGAGGGAAGATGCACAAGAAGGTCTGGATTGCTGCGGGTGATATAATTCTCGTTGGCCTCCGCGACTATCAGGATGATAAGGCTGATGTTATATTGAAGTACATGCCCGATGAAGCTAGGCTTCTGAAGGCCTATGGTGAGCTTCCTGAGAATACTCGTCTCAATGAAGGTATTGCTGGAGGTCTTGATGAGGAAGATGATGGTGCTGGTGATGATTATATTGAGTTTGAGGACGAAGATATTGACAAGATCTAGTTTTGTCGTCTTCTTATGTTTAGTGCCAAGTGGCAGTGAGTGCTGATAATGAAATGCCAGAACCAGAAATGTGCATGATAAGCTTGAATTTGAGATGTTAAACTTGTTATAATTCTCATGAAATGCCTATTTGTATCACTCTTAATATTTCTCATGTGTCCTCTTATCTTGTGCTGTTTGTGTTGATGCTTGTCTGAATACCCAGTGCTTCATACTGTGTTTGGCCAATGTTTCCTGGCTTTTGTATGGAGAGGTACGCTGCCCTGTTTTTCTTTTGGTATTTGCATGATGGCTGCAAAATGTAATTGTGTGATTAGGTTGCCAGTCATTCGCCTTGGTTCTTTGTTCGGATTGTGTGTCAGGATGGGGATCATCGCTAACAAACGAAGTAACTTGTTAGCGTTCTTGAATTAACTCTTCCAGGGCTTCGATTTGTAGGCAGTGCTTCTGCTATTTTATTTATCCACAAGGGGACTGGAAAGGAAAGCATGTTTCGGGAATTATTAATACTTGATGACATGAGCCTCTAGTAGACGGCAGTTGGTTTCCAGAATACCAGGTCGCACTTTCTCTTCGCCTCGTGCAAATTTAGAATACTCGGGTGTTGTTGATGCCAATAGAGGCCCTATTTAGCATTCTTTAATTTCCTTGGGATAGAATGAACATCTATGTTCTGAGTTCTCACAGTTTTAGATCTAGCGATTGGAATGAACGATGTTAAGTCATTACCTCTACAGGCAATTTTGAAGCCACAAGTCCTTACGGAATGGATTGCAAGTAGTATGATACAATGTTCCCCTACACATTGGAAATTTCTTTGATGATTATGACACAAGTTACAAGCTACATTGGTTAAGATGAAGCACTGCGTTTCATTTCTTTTCCGCCACTTGATGGTGGTTTCGGTTTCTGCTCCTTGTCTTGTTCAGTCTCCTTTGAACACCCTTTCTTGATTACCTGATCAACACATGGAAGTGTAAGTGAATTGGAAGTCTGTAAAGAATAAGAAGACAATGAAGAGGAGAGGAGAGGAGTTTTGTTATACATGGAAGATGAACTATTACTTGAAGGACTGCAAGTCTACAAAGAAAGGTATCAGAAGCCAGATGCAGTTACAAGAGGTGATTAAAGTGCCCTAGTGATCATATAGTTGCGGAGCCGACAGGGAAATTTACCTTAGCTTGCTCTGTCGGACACTGGTAGCTTGGGGCTGTTTTCCGCCTTGATATGGTTCTGGTAGCCTTAAGCCTACTCTTAGCGTGCTTCAAGCCATCCTTGTTGTTTGATGCTATTGATAAGCTATCAAATTGGACAGATACCTCATTAGACCCGCAACTCTCTTTCTCTTCTACTGCCACATCAGAAAATCTCTCCCCGAAATCAAATCTGTAATTGTTGTTTACTGGCTCAAGTTGTTTGCCAGTACAGCTTTCCACTGAGCATTCTGGAACTCGTGTTGCCATCCACCTTTCTAGCCAGCTCCAACTCATGTTGGGTTGGGTGCCATCAGATTTAGTTTGTTTCTTCTTCGAGCAGATTCGTAACTACAGGCAGATTAGACGACGGAAGCGGTGTTAGTTAAAGCATTAAATCTCTGTTTCCTGTTTGCATTTCGGTCAGAATTTAAGCATACCTGTTGTGAGAAAGCATATGCCAGTGCCCTTTCTCGCCTGTTTGTTGCTTCCAGTCTGCTCTGAATCCTCTTTTTCGAAATGTTGCTAATCACCGTGCTATCATCCCAATCTTCCTATAATCCATGCATATTATACATAGATTTAGTCTAATTCCAGCGGTGAAGTTTCAAGTATCCAATTTTCTCATAATTTGTTATGCCATACTTTGAATCTTTATTTATGCTCAAACCATAGAGTTTGATTCATGACAAATAAGTTAACTAGATCATGTTTCATTTCTGTGTTTTGCTTTTTTTGCTGGGAAAAGTTCAGCAGTCTGTATTCACCTTTAGCCTGAAAACCTGAGTTCTGGCTCTCTTTTGCACTCGATGATGCACAGACACATTTTCCTCTCTAACAGAGAGAACTTCCACAGAATTTCCAGTCTGAACTTCAATTGATGTGCCTAGTGAATCTCTACTTGGACTTTCTGTTCCCAGAGCAAGTTCCTGCCCATCCTCCTTTGAATTGGTCTCTTCTCTTTTATGCCTAGCCTGAAATTCAAGAACTTAAGACAATTATCCAAAACGGAAAAGGGCACAAAATCAATGATTAGCCAAGTGATGCTTTTCATGATCTTAAAATTTAACCAATGCACGGTCTACTTAGAAATTCCCCGCAAGATTTCTGGCTTACGATATCACAAAATATTATACCAGAACCAGTCATTTTTGCTCGATGATATCTGTTTATGAATGACTATTACTTTCATCTTTCTACAATAATCCAGGTTATGGTATTTCAGCCTATCTGAACGAACCAGAAAGTCTCTGAACGCGGACTGAATGATGATCGCTGCATCTTCTTGACGGAATAATTTGGAAGTTGAATTATGCTTTTCCTTCGGTATATCTTCTCTGGTCTCTTCATTTTGGACATCTCCTTTGTCTTCAGTGTCCTCTAGCATGGGCTGTGTAACAGTGGCCTCAGAGCTCTTGACTGAAGCTGAATCCTCCTCTGCAAGCACTGAATTAAGCTCTTCACCACAAAGGTATAGCCTAACAGAACTCCACCTTTTCCTGTGATCCCCTGGAGTGATTCTTGCCTGAATTGGTCAACATAACATCAAAAAAGAACATCACAACCAAGTCTCTTAAGTCTTCCTGCTTAGTGTACACTCACTGATCATCAATAGTGCAGAGAGATAGGAGGCATCAACAATAACTAGCAAACCAAAGAACTACAAGAAAAGATCGTGTTCATTCTCAAGAGAAATACATGAAAACCAAAGAATTCAGACCATATAGCTTAAAGAAAATCAAATGAAGTATCTAGTTTTATGACTTACATTGCTCTCATGAGTTCCATCGGAGCGGTTTCTGGAGAAGACACTCCTAACCAGCTCTCCGGTGATGCCCATTTTCAAGTGACCAGTAATCCCAAAGCAATGTGTTTGAATAGGGTGCCACCAATTATATTGCAACAACCATGCACAGGTACTGAGATTCCCTCAATTATTACTGGTATTGAAAAAAAGTTGAAAATTGCAAGTGACATTCTTCACTCAGTTACTTCACAGGAGTTTCATTAAATTATGGATTAGTTTACAGGGTTAAGGCAACAACTAACAATAGGTATTGTTATAATAAGGGACCTGTTAGCTGTCATTAAGCAGGAGATCAGAGAGGATTACAGAGCTTTAGACCTGGAATTGGGCCTTAAATCACATAAATAATTGAGGCTGAAAAGTAAAGATTAGATAGATAGGATAAGTGGAGTTTTTTTTTATTGCTTTTTATATCACTTTTTTGCACATGGCTTGTGAAGGACAGGGCAAATAAAGCTTGCTTGCTACTGGGGCTATGTCTATTCCTTTCTAGGCACTCACTCACTCAATGCATCTACCCTTCCATTTGTGGTCCAAGTTGCTGCTGTTTAGTTTGTGCTGGGCCTGAAAAGATATCAATAACTTTTAAGGACTGTCCAGTTTGATCAGGCTACCCATTGTGTGTTTTAAGATTATGCAGAATTGCTGTCATCTAGCCAATGAGCATAGTTAAAGCATATGTACCCCTCTTTATATAGACATTTTTTTTTTTTTTTGGTAACCGTTGGTATCCGGACCAGCTTACACGCACCTTGACTAATCCTCCGAGACCTTGAAGTTAACGACCATGTAAGTCTCCAGTGACCCTGAAGTTTGTGGCACTCGAACTGGTGATCTCTGTGGAGCAAATTCAGGACCTAACTAATTGAGCTACACACCTCAGGATTTTATATAGACATGTTGTATACATGGGTGGTAGGAAAAAAAATACAAAGTTTGGTTCGCCCCGAGTTAAGTCTATAAGCATGTCCCTCTTTTTTTTTTTAGTTTAACGTGGGTGTCCGAGTCAGCTTGCGAGCACCTCGACTAATCCCACAGGCCCTGAAGTTAACGATCATATAAGCCTCCAGTGACCATAATATGAGCAATCACAGGGCTCGAACCTAAAACTACAGAGGGAGCAAACCTTTTGATCCCAAGTTCTTACCACTGAGCCACCAACTAGATGGTTTTATTATAAATATATGTGTCTCTCCTCGTGGTTTCTCAGTTAAGTCTGTTATGAAATGCTCTTGCCGATCAAATCTCTATGATAGGGTTCTCAACATTACCTCTCAAGCCTTTACAGTGCTTTAGATGGCCTCCATTCTAGCACCGCGAGATGGAAAGTTGCTGATATCTATGCCCATCAGACATGGTAACTTGTTCTAATACTAATTAATGAGGTTTATTTATTCCCAAAAACTCTTAAAATAAGAACGCAACTTTATTTGAAGGAAACTTTTAAAATACTTGATTTTTATTTATCAAAGATCTTATTGACAAAATTTATTACAACTCATAGAAAAAATAAAAACAATGAATAAAAATATAAAAATAGAGAAATTATTTTTTAAAATAGAAGAACTAGAAAAGCCCAATAATACTAAATAAAAAAAATGAAATCCTAAAATTATTACTAATTTCTCAAAAAAATGATTTTGTTAAATAAATAAAACTAACAAATCCTCTAAAATCTTAAAAATTAAATAAATAATCCAATAAAAATAATAATTTGTGTGTCCCTTTATAGATCCTTTTATCTAAGACTCGTACAAAAACCTAGCCAATGCTTCTTGTTGATGGAGTGGACAAGGTCTATCATGTCATCAAGCTAGTGGTCATGATTAATCATTTCTACATAGCAAACTCATTCCTAAACAACATCATAATGTGCACCGAGATTTGTGTTCCAGTGACAGAGATAAGGTTTTCTTGTCTCTGTTATCTGGGTTCGAGCCTCAACGTGTACGTCTGTCATTCTCGTGGTGTTTTACCTGTCTACTGGACTTGCAGGGTGTTCAGTGGATCCGAGAATTAGAATTAGTTGTGATGCGCGTAACCTGACCCAGACACCCCGAATTACAAAAAAAAACATCATAAATAATGTTTAGTTAATATATATATATATAGAGAGAGAGAGAGAGAAAGAGAGAGAAAAGCTTTTAAGATTTCCAAAACGATTTGAGTGGATATATTAGTTGCTTGAGCTGATGAATATTTTTAAAAATGTTATTTATTTAAAAATATATTAAAATAATATTTTTTATCACATCATAATTTAAGAAATTCAATATCAGTAAATAAACCATTTGATCAGGGAGAAATACTCACCATAAGATCCTATTATCAAATAAGATATATTTTTGATTTAAAAATGGTTTCAAAATCATTTTTATATTAGCAAATTAAAATAATAAAAAATTAATTTTACTTAATTTTTGTTTGGAACGAAATACAAAACCAGGGCTAGCTGTCTTGTTGCAGGCTGTCAGCAGGAGATAAGAGGATTGCCATACATATTTTTTATTTTTATTTTTTTTTGCATCATTCACCATTTCAAGAACTGGGCCATGGAATGTTCTTCTTCCCTTCGTCGGCCGCTTATTTCACCAGTAAGTAAAAGAGGGTGATGGGTCCTCAGGATTTCGGTTTCAGGCCATTATCATTGTCTGCCTTGGATCATGAGAGCATCTGCCACCCTCCTCCCCGCCCATGCTTTTTTTATTTTCTTATTTCTCCGGTAAATAAAAGAGGTGGAGAGAGGTTTGTAATGTTAAGCTTTTATTACTAGAAAACCATAGTTTAAGATTTGAGATTTAAAAAAAAAGAAGAAGATAATAACGTCATTTGAGTTGTAATTCAGTTGTAGGCTGTTAATCATCTCTTTAATAAAAGAGAGCTCTAATGTTATTTGAGTTATGAGTCATTGGAGGGCGATTAAGCTTAATTAATACATAATTGTATTATTATTATTATTATTATTATTTTGATTAACATGGTTGTTCGGGCCAGTTTGCGTGCATCTTAACTAATCCCACGGGTCCTAAAGTTAACGATCATGTAAGCCTCCAGTAGCCTTGACGTTTATGAGACTCGAACTGGTGATCTCTAAAGAATAAATTTAGAACCTGACCAGTTGAACTACATTCCTCAGGATTTTGTATTTTGTTTTTTAGGTAAACATCAAATATATCATCAGATTATTGAGCTAATATCAATTTTATATTTAAACTATCTTTTGTATTAATTTTATCTTCAAACTATTTTGATCCATCCATTAAGGACTTTTATTATAATTATTTAACAAAAATGTTAATT
>Ga0307517_10001949_pt1 | contig 33716 bp, 34 predicted proteins | sample 23_EM_MG_FD_194515 | JGI IMG/M metagenome (GOLD analysis project Ga0307517, IMG submission 194515) | Populus trichocarpa ectomycorrhiza microbial communities from riparian zone in the Pacific Northwest, United States - 23_EM | ecosystem: Host-associated > Plants > Roots > Unclassified | place... | reverse complement strand
CATAACAATGACTCGCAAGTGCATAGTCATGTGAGAACTATGAGTCAAGTAACGTCATAGTGTGAAATCCAACATACCTTATGACTCATAAGTATGAGTCATGTGAAATCTGCCTTGCTTAGTCACGATTTGTGACAACTATGAAGGCGAACGATATCACAGTTAGCGTTATTCCTGGAGGGTGTACTGGATTGATACAACCTCTTGATGTATCAATAAACCATCCCTTTAAGGACATTTTAAAGGTTAGTCGATCCCTTTCTGCAAAAACAAAAAAACAATCACCGCCTGAGCACTCGCCATAGTGTAGCGATTCCTGAACTCAATATTCCCTCTTTACCTTATTAGCCTTATACTTATATCAGAAGAACTGGAACAACTGGACAATCTGCTATGGTGTTGGAGTTACCTTTTGAACAATATTTTATGTTTTTTATTTTTTATTTGTCTTTCTTTCTAGTTTTTTAATGTGTTTGTCGACCTTTTCCCTCCTCAGGTGATTTTGGACTACCTCATACATAGCCTGAGCTTTCGAGTTCTTGTTCTATATGAACCTCCGAGAGTTCTAAATTTCTTTATACCAAGATCTGGCCTGTGGGCCCAGGCAGAGCCACTCAAATCTGATCCTGCACGCTTGAGCTGTCAGCAAGATTCTTTACTAGTAGACACTAATCATGCATAATGGGTATACTAACCTAGAGGGGGTTACTTAGGAATCTTTGGAGCGAAAGCTTGATGAGATAGAGCGAGAGGAAGAACAGATTTTGGCTGAGGAAGGGGGGGTGCTAATTGGAAGTAAGGTGGGGCGACGGCGAGTTGCGGTAACATGGGCTGTGGGCGACGCCTGAGAGAGGTTCTCGGCAGAAAGGGTTGCGGTGGTTCAGAAGGCCTTCCGTGTTGTTGGACTGGCTCTTCCAATTGATGGGTCAGCGGATGATGAAATATCAATTAAGGGGATAGAAACTGGGTTTCTTACCGAAGGATTGAGGGATTGGCAGGAGGGGGGCATACTCGTGGATGATGAAGATGACCCTGTAGCATTAGATGTTAGTGAGGATGAAGCAGAAGTATTTTTTGAGTAGCCAAGACATAATGAAACTGATATTGCGTCTTACCTGACGACTGTCCTTGGCGTGACTCACCTTAATTGGACTTCTTAGCACATGGGCCAATTATTCGAGTTCTTACGGTATGATAATAACTTTGCGATTTGGCCTACAGAGTTATATCCTAGCAATCTACCAGTGGTTGGTCCGTAACTGCAATTCCCTCACATCCAGAGTCTTTCCGCCTAGTCTCTAATCACTTGTATTGAGTTTTTTCCGTTATATCGTATGTGATTATTAATTGTGTTGCCCTGTATTGGTTACTTAGTGGCCCGGGAACTACTGCGCTTTTGGGTGTCCAACTTCAACCCGGCCGCGGGAGTAGGAATTTCTCCTGTTAGATTCATCATCCACTGCCCGGTCAAAATCCCTAACTAGGTTTATGAGATCTGTTCGATTGGAGATAAGTTACTCGTGAAAAAACCTTATTGAGCTCTCGGCGATGTCAGTCCTTGGGCTGACCACCTTTGCGGTTTACCTTCAATTCTGTACTAATTAGAGGTGAATGTTGCCGATCTTGACCTCTTCCGGAATTATTGAGAGAGTAATACTTGGGGGCAAATACAGAATTGGGACAGAGCGACATTGATATCAAGGTTACAGCCACGACTGTCAGCTGTCACCTTGTCCAAATATTAAGTGCGAGCAGCCTATATACCATCTCTGCAAGGGCCGCAACTACTCCATAGGCGCGCCTGTGGTCGCCATTGATTCCCTCCTCTCATTCCCGCACAACCTCCTTTCGCATTTCAAACGCGCACCTTATTGGTACCGGCACTTTCCGTCTTCCGGAGTACTGTAAGTTGGCCACAGATATCCAGCTCGAGCACCTCCCTTTGATCGGGGGAAGTCGTGTGCGATGGGAACGCGCATATTTATCATAGGCTCATCCTAATTTCTGTACGGATTTCCTTGTGTATTCGACTTAGGATTTGTGGGGTTTGGTTCACAATCCGGTTTCCAGTGTTGGCAGGGGCTATTAAGATAAACCGGCGTGGCGTGAAATTTCCGCTATGACATAGTCTACGGTACTTTATTGTTTTCTTGTTGGCTTATTTTTTTTCAGCAATTTTTTTTCTTTTCTCTCTCTCCAATGAAGTGCGGATGTGTGGATTGTTTAGATTCCAGGATAGAGAAAGAATTGAGTACCGGCATTTCTGACACTCATAGAGAACGGTGTGAAAGCTAGCTGCCAGCCCAGGTATGGTGACGATTGGTTTCCGCTGTGGGGAAGGTTTAATGAATACCGGTATATCATGCATACATGCTACTACCCTCCAGACATGAGTTCAAAGGTGAAGTTGAGAATCTGTCCATGCCGTTAGTGTCGCTCACCAAGGGAAATTAATACGGCAAGGAGTCTTTCAGCCATCGAAGTAACTCCCCATTCTAAGAGTACCATAATGTTCTGGACTCGAAAGGGCCGTTATGGAGCCAAACTCTCCAGGCATCGTCTATATGGAGTATCGTACCGTCCCCCCCCCTTGGTATTATACCGTAGAATCTGGTCTTATACAGACCGTTGCCAAGTTGGAAGTAGGTAAAATTAGTGTTGGACTATACTATATGTGGAAGAAATAGCGAAAAAACATCAAAGCGAAAGTGCAATCAAAACTGATTTCTCTTGCTAATTGGCTAGAGAGCCGGGTTGTGCTGCCCAAGATGGTATAGTCATGCGAGTCACCCACATTGGCAACGGTCTGTATAAGACCAGATTCTACGGTACGGAATTACGCCTACTCTGCCACATACTCCGCCAATTCAGTACTACCCGTTACTGACTGCACCCCAAGTCCTCTACTATACCACTAGTATGTTTTGCCGACTCAATCATCTTTCCTTCTCCAGGAAGCCCCGCCTTCTTCCATTTCATATAGCCGCTGCCACCCGCCCGCCGCTCTGTCAAGTGCGGTTCTCTTGGAAGGCATCCTACCATTCTCATAGGACCCCCGGGGGGGCTGGAGCACTGGCTCGGCACAGAAGGAGAAATTTTTGAAATAGCTTCTTAGTTGAGAGAATACTACAACGCTCGAATAAATAAATAGATCTCAACCAACCAACTTACAAAATAGATCCTTATGTACATATCTCGGGAAATCGAGTGATAAAAAGGAATCAATCAAGAAAGCCAAAAATCAAAGGGAGGGTGCCGGTGGTTTTTAATTCCCTTCAAAAAAGACTAGGGAAAAAGTGAGGGAGAAAAATGGTAGGAAAGAGATGATATTCGTGATCTTCAAGCAGAAATTTGAAACCTGCTTTGCGTTACAAAAAAGAAAAAGAAAAAACGATGTAACCCGGTTCGATGGTTGGGCTCACAAAGGCAGCCCTCCCCACTCTTCGGAAGACCAATAGAACACCGGATGCTGGCTTTCCATGTGCCAGAGATAATCCTCTAGTTCATTGCTGTAGGTGTAGTGCCCGTCTGAATGCTCGTAGCAACAATTATACAGGGTCGGCATTTGGGTCTGAAGTTGCTCGAAGATATCAGCAATCCTCTCCAGATGCCACGAGAACGCAAGCCCGCGATACACATCATTCCCGGCAGGACGCCAATCCTTTAACCCCTCCAGTAAATCCCGGGCGACCAAGTCATACCACGCCTCGTCTTTCTCAGCAAAAGTTGCCTTGGAACGGATGGTTTTGAGGTAGCGGTTAAGGTTCCCAGTGATGTCAGCAACCTGCGGCTCCACATCCTCCCGTCGCAGGAAGAGCCAGCCGAGAAGCTGCTCCTTCGTAACGTCCTTGGCCCAGCGGTCGCGGGGGTATTTGTAGTCCTCCCCGTTCCAGATAGTCCAAGTGGCCTCCGCGATGTTGGACTTGGCTTGGTCACGGAGCTTCCGTACCGGGGAAGGTTTGGCGATTTTAGCGGCTTCCTTGGTCAGCTTTCCCTCCTCCTTCCGTCGCTGCAGGTGTCCTAGGCTTATTCCGAATTGCGCGATGCAGAGCGCTTCGATGTCGAATTTCCAGTAAAAAGTCATGGTGATCTTGCGCCCGGCCCTCGCATAGTAGACTTCCTGGGTGCTGGATTTGGGCGGGTTTGTGGTGAGGTCTAGGCCTAGGCCTCGGAATTTGCTTATGGCTGTTGGATTTTTGTCAGCTGGTTTGCTCAAGCCCGGGAAAAGGCAAGGGTTTCTTACTGGTAGTGTGCTCCTTCAAACATCCCATGCAAATCTTAAATCCATAGACTTGGCACAGGCGCGAGTCGCCGCCTCTTTTGCAGTTGGGGGCCACCATCTGCCTTAGGCAAAACTGGCAACCGTTCCCTACGGACAGGGCGTGCAGAATATAGGATTTGTAGTCCTGGGTAGGCTCATACGCCGTCCTCGGATTACCAACCAAAAACGAGCCACCGTCGGGATGAAATACGTATACGGTCCCCGACTGACAGCCGTAGAACATTGTGTACCAGAACCTGTTGTTGTGTTGCGTGCTCAGATGCTGGTTGAAATAGCGGCAGGTCATGGATAGGTTCAGTGCATCGACAGGATGAGGAAGATAATTCGTTATTGAGTCGAGCGTCTCCGCCGGGAGTGAGAGCAAATGAATAGACATTTTGTGGGTAATCGTAACTTGGATTTCGATTTCTGGAGTCGGCTTCCTAACTTGTGTTCCTGAGTACCGAACTTCATGTCGAAGGTACCGTCAAGGAGCTCTTATAACTCTCACCTCGAATGGAACTTTGAAATGAATGCGACTTTTCCTAGACAAAGTGTCTGGGTTTAGCTTAGCCACGAGAGCAGATAACTGGTGCACGTCGAGGCGGAGTAACGCGTCGCTCACGCGACCACGCGTGAAGGGCATTCAAGAGCCTGTCTCAATTGTTGCAGTTGAATTAAGCTTCGCAATTTTCGTGAGTCACCTGGGCGCCAAGACATAACACTGCCACGGAGCTGAGAAAAAAGCAAGGCTCAGGAGAAAGCTTTCATGCACCGGATGACTCACTCCGGAGATTTCTTGCTTGAAGAAGCTTATCTCGAGCTTTCACCCTGATGACATGGCGTTTGACATTGGCACCTGCACGAGATGATACTTGAGAAAGTGCATTACTGGTACTTGTATGACTCACTGCCCAGTGTTTCATCTTCGGCTAAGTTTTCAACATGCGACGATATCATACTGTGACCGTGAATGCGGTTTTGCGATTCTAAATTTGGTTTTATGCACGAGGGAGCCGGCACTCGAGCACGGTATCACAATTTGCTTGGACCGCGGTACCGGTACTCGGACGTGGTCGAAAAGGGCCGAAAAGCTGGCAGAAAAGTTGCATCGGTGGAAAACTTTTCTCTTGGCGGGCACCAGAAAACTAGGTTGAAACCGTAGGTACTTGTATCTTTCAGCATGTGCTAGTAGTTGACCATTTAGATATGATACTGATGAAATTGGTATGCACTTCAATCTATTCATTTATATTATGGGCTCTCATAACCACTGCCTTAAAGTCCCTGGTCCCCCTGCTTTGCCCTCACTTTGGTCTTATACAGTCTCAATAAAATCACTAGATTCATGGATAGTCACTCATTTCAACAGGTCCAACCCTGTAGTGTGCCGTGACATCACTCATTTTTCCACGCCGACTGACCAGAACAGGAGGGAGTGGAAAATATGGAGGTGTTATAGGATGGCATTAACTTGGAGCAGTTGAAACGTAGCCACTCTTGTAAAGTACGGGGACAAAAAGATTCGTCTGATACTGGTTTTAGGGCCAAATTTGGCATTTTCAAACAGACAATTCCCAACACTGTGTGCATAGAAACACTTCAAATCTTTCCTCCAGCTAGAAAATTACAACCTATTCAAACTTCTAGAAGTAGAAGTACAAGGAATCAAAGCTGCTTCCATTGATTATGATTGCATCAACCTGTGTGAAAGTGACCGAGATTTTTGTATGGGGTTCCATACAAAAAGCTACATGACATCCAATTCCTTTCTACTTAAACAACCATTTCTCCATCCCCTTGCGATATTTAAGAGGTTTGTAACTTTCATTATATTATCTACGGATTTTCTAATACCCAGCCAAATGTTTGTGGGTTCTTATAAAAATTGTGGCCTGAGGGAGGGTGGCGAAATCGGCTACTTTTGGTGTAAAATGGGCATCGGACGATTCTTTTTGTCCTAGTACTGTATATATCTATGGGTTTTATGAAGAATCTGATAGTAGAAGGCTAAATTGTGACCAAGGGAGAAGAAATCGGGGCTTTTGGAATAGCTCCTTTAAAAGACTCATAATTTCATGGGTTCAACTGTGCACTGGAAATCTCATCATCTACGGTACTTGCCATCTAAATCTAATATGTACTGTACGTCGTACCTAAATGTTCTGTCTCAGAATACCATCTAGTCTATACCACAATGCTTGCTTGCTTGATGGGAGCGAACCACCCCCGCCAAGCAGAAATGAGGCATCCCTAGAAGGCCGGGCGGAATGCAAGCACAAAGGAAAGAAAAGGAAAAAAACATCCACAAAACACTAGAACGGGCAGAAGACTATAGTGAGATAACACACATGCGAGCAAGTAGGGAGGCTTGAGGTCTCGAGTGGGGCTTTGCTAGCCGTATCTTTACAGAGTAACAAGCGCACAAACCACTGATTCTCTTTTAAACCACCGAGAATCTCTCATTAAACACCTAAGGAGTAAGAAACACCACTGTTGAAATCTACCTGCAACTTGAGAAGAGACACACTACCTACCTATTAAAATCCTAAAGTCGGGCTTCCAGTAGGATAAGTATTAGTTCCCAGGTTGGCTTTCATGAAATACCTAGCTGGCGCAGTGGTTAACACTCCTGTCGCAATAGCGGGAGCCCAGGAGTTCAATCCATGCTGACAATCAGTTATTATTGAATAATCCGTCATGTGGGGCAGGAGAATTAAAGAAATCCTGCCCTATGGGAACTGGGAGATTGTAGAACTTAGCCCTCATCAATAGGGCTGTGGGGTTTAACGATCCTGCTACGAGGTGGTAGAATCCGACTCTAGACCTTAAAGGTTGGCGATCGGCGGGTAGCAGAAGCAAATGGGACGGGTGTTGGCAAAGAAACAAAGAAATAAAATAAAAAAGTAAAAAAACTAAGAATAGGAAGAAAAAAAGTTTTTTATTTACCTCTGTTTCCTTGGGAAGGTGGATGTCACCCCTCTCCCTATTTATTGCCTTGTATACATAACTTTTTTTTCTTAGTAAAGAGAGGTAGTACTAGTGTTCAAGTATTGTTCTAAGATTCTTAATGCTCCAGTCTGGATTTCTGGTGTCCACTGAGGCAAGAATTTTTCCACTGTTGCAACCTTATTTCCTAACGACCGCACCGTCCAGTTTGACTCCGTCCGAGGACTGTACTTGTATAGTACTCGGGCGAGGGGGAAAATATTGGGACAAGCAGGGGGATAGTAGAATTACTCTAGTTAGTAGTTTTCTTACTTTTTTGGTTCTTTGATTACTCCTTTCAAGGTATTTGCACAGGCCTCTGCTACCTCTGCTTGTCCCAATACATCACCCTTACCCCGAGTAGAGTACAGCACCGTTGATCCAGAACCAAGTAGACCAAGAATTGTAACAATCTAGCCGATCTGCAGATCCAAGATATCAGATCAACGATAACAGTATTTTGGAATAATAACCATGAATAGTCACGCAGTGGGTTATTTGGCGCGGGGGTGGATGTTTATTTGACATACACTGCCGGTAGTAGTACCGTAGAGAAGTTGCCGACTTACCGTTAGGTATGGCGCCAGCCCTGGAACGAGGAGAAATTGGCTGGGCTCAGCTGGACCCGTTATTTCGGTTATCCAATCATGCATCTGCAGTGCTGTGCCTCGCAATTATAAAGTGCCGTATCGGGACACCTTGGTGCTGACACAGGCACTAGAAATGCCAAGATGCCTGGATACTTTATCCCACATGCAGACTCCCGGGTTTCTGTAGACTGTACCTCTATGATCTGTCAAATGAATTTTTCCCTAGACAACGATTGATATTTTATGAGTCTGTCATACCGGTATGACTCTCCGCAGTCCATGAGATGGGCCAAGCGCTGTGCGAACCATGGTATCATACCGGTCCAGGAGATTTTAAAATCTATGTACAAGCACTGCTTGTAGGAGCACAGCTGGACCCTCGGGAGCCAAAATATAGTGTTATCAAGTTGCACTTTTTAAAACTCACACTAGTACTCGTACGCTGTCGTAAAAGCAGAATAATTGAGAATGTTAGGACATCCAGATTTTCCCCCTTGGATTAAGGGGAGAACGGGACGAGTAGATCCCCTTGGAGACCTTCGTTGAGACGATTGGGAAGGAAATGAGGTATGCCTTTCTAGGAGAGCACTTTTACTGGCAATAGCCTCTCGGAATTCTTAGTTTTCAGGTCGGACTGAGCACGGTACCGATGGAGTTTAAAGACGTCTGGGCATCTTGGTGCTAAGGGGGGTGCATTGCTCGAGGGAGCTCGCCCGGCACTTGTTCTACTGAGGTGTCCATACTCGTGCGGTACAGTAAAAACTGCCATTCGCTATCTCCGCTGGTCAGAATACTTGTACATAAGTCAAGATTCTGATACCGCACACCTCTCCACTTTAACCACCCTCACCTCCTCGCTTGCTATCTATCAACCCCTCCCTCTGACAAACATAATAGGATAATGCCAATAGAAAAAGAGCCCTCCCATTCTTGCTATCGATTGCGAGCAGAAGTACGATTGTATCAGTCCGCTGCCACTAACGCCTAAGACATTCTGCACCTCTATTCACCAGTTCTGTGAACGAACCAAACCAAACCCCCTTCACCTCAAGAAAACTGCTCCACTCTTCCCATGCCAAAATGGTAGCATTGAGGGCGAACTGCCCCAGCTCTCAGCCCAACTCTTCCCATTACCGACCGCTTACCACAGAAAGTCCTTTGCAAGTAGTACCCTCATACAGATTCCAAGGGTGTGGTTGAGCATTATCAATCGGAGGTGGACAAATACAGGAACACTTTCTACTACTAATGGATGTCTCTATTCAGAAACTAAGGAACAAATCTGTTCCTGGACTCGATATTCCGCCCAGCACTCATACCTCTCATCATTGGCCACCAACCTCCCCTCCACAATATCCTCCCCGTACAACCCTTCCTATCGACAAAATCCTCTCAATCCAAAAACCGGTTCCCCATCCCCCTTCCAGCCACACCTCCCCCTGCTACCCACCTCACGTGTCCACCCCTCGCTCCCTTCACTTTGTTTTTCCTGCTCCACCCAAACCCCTGCAACCTCCAAACCCATTCCCCACCATTCTCTTAGCGACCCTCCCCCCCTCCCTCTGATTCATCCTCGGCTCCTTTAGTAACTCCAATCAAAATTCCTGCTCGCGTATCAGACTGAGGCTAAGGCCGTCTTCACCCACTGCCGTAAAAGAGACAAAAGGGCAGGTCGATTTGATGGTCGCATTGTATCCGCCTCGTTCTTCTCCCTTCGAAAACAATTTGATCTGCATGCTACTTATGAGCAGCGACCCTTTCTGTACTGCACTTCGAATCTCAGCCATGTACGGCGTTGGCGAAGGTAACGCTTGTTTTGAACACTTGTGCAATATTGGCGGCGCTCCGCTCCTAAGCAATGAGGACCTTCTCTGACCCGTTGATCACGAGGTAGCCACCTTGGTCGTAAGGGCATTCGTTGAGACTATAAAGTTTCTCCTCGTTGAAATCCTTCATGATTCAGTACTGTGATTTGAGCATGACTGGCATTTTGCCAATAAAAACTTCGGTTGCTCCCTCATCCTCCTCCTCAATATCCCATTCGTACTGTATCCTGAGCTTGTCCTTCTGCGGGCCCCCATTTTCAGACCCGCCGTCCTCGTCATCCGACGCGACTCCTACTTCTCGGACCATAACCTTTTTGAGCTCGCAGTACATTGGTGCTGAATACGTAAGGTTTCGTAATCTCGCCTCTTGGGGTAACATAGGTTGTGTTGAACCATCATCCCCGGTCAGGGTCGTAATAAGTAACAGGGCCCAAACATAATATGGTATCTTCCTAATCCTTTCCACCATTAGAAACAGAAGTATGGAGGAATAACGGGGCGAGCAAAGGACGAGGAAGCCGATCATTTTGTCGCTGCACCTTCTGCTGCTCGTCCCCGGATCCCAATGGTTTGGTTGCCATCGATCGTTTTGGGGCCTGATTGCAGCGGCGGCAAGGAGAAACGGAAAGCCCCAGTTCAGACCGACGGACAAATCAGCCGAGAAGGGAAATGGATTAGAGGGAGCATGGCTGTTCGAGCAAAGCTAAAGTACCGGTAAGGGACCGGACTATCTAGAGAAGGCGTGAGAAAGCCAGAAAGCTAAAGTGTAGCCATCATCATCAACCAACGAACAGAACGTGAACCCCTGCACGATAATTGAGCTGAAGGGTAAATAGATGATTACGAACCTTTCCCAGGCCCTCCTCCACAAGCTTACCCCCGCGGCCCATACAAGGAAAGTGAGAAGAATTTGAACGAGATACGAAAGGAAGAGAGCAGGAAAAAAATAATAGCTGTGCAGCAAAGGGCAGGTGACTGATATTAGATGGAATATCCAAAGCACACACCCATTCCTGTTTCCCCGCCACCACATCCGTCTTCATCTTCAACATCCCTCTCCTCCCAACCAACTCCAGCACCTGCGAGGTCGTATATTTCCATATCCGGTGCGAAAACACAAACCATAGGGTCACCATGGGAACCCCCCGAGCCGGCAGGACTGTCGTGAACTGTCCCCGCAAACTGCCTGATCATCCCCACCAATTTCCTACAACGGAGCCTGAAAAATATCGCCTGATTATTTGGCAAAACCGCGGGATAATGTTTGTTTGTGAGGTCAAGTGCGCGATCCACGTCACCCCCGAGAATCGCGCCCCGGATTTCTGCAAGAGCAAGCTGATATTTGGAGTGAAAAAAAAAAAGGTTGGAAGGTACTATATCTTTGGCGATATATTGTATCTTTATCCTCCTTCACTTCTAAAACTTTCAGAGCACTAGAGCGTCCACTATCTGAGGCTCTAGCTTTTTGGACATCATCGGAAAATGCCCTTGAGGTGTCAATATATCCGCCATGAGCAAGATATTGCGATACGAGAGCCTGTATTAGGGCAGCCTCATCGAGGGATGGGCAAAGACCTGATGTAGGGTGGCGGTTGATTTTGTCGTAAACTTTTTTTCTTTTATTCTGCATGTGTGGGTTGGGGTTTTCTTTGGGAAAAGACCAGCAAAAAGAGGACATACTGTACTCCCAGCGAGCAACTCAATAAATTACCACTTAGCTAAACTGTACCCACTAATTCTAGAATACCGCGAACAAAAAATTAACTCTGTTCGCTCCTTCTTATACACAATGCTACACTTAAATATTATCTTCCCGCAGGTCTATATTTAGCTCAGTTATCACCACTCCCTCTATTCCTCTCCAACTCAATCACAAGCCATCACTCGTCTTAGCCCAATCCTCAAATTACATTCACTCACCATACAATACGACACAACCACCCTAGTCTCCCCGAGACCTCACAGAGAACCTCCTTTCATATTTTCCACTTAATCACAGACATCAACTAACTTATGATCCTATTTTTGCTCAACTTTCCTCTCCTCTCCAATTCCTTAATTCCTTCTTCCTTCCTTTCTCTCACTCCCCCCAGTTTTCCAGGAAAACCTCATCATCACCGCACCGCAGCGGTTAAGGCCTTCCGATCCTAGTTCCCATGCCTGTCTTCCAGTCAGTGTTCCCAACAGTCCGGGGGCCCGGCGGGGCCCTGGAGTGGGGCAGTGGGGCTGCACGAGTGATGTCTCATGATGTGATAATGATTCGTCCGGAGGTGCACGATTTCACTTTGGGCTAAGACCGGAGCTCTAGGATTATAGTCCGTCCTAGCGCCCCAAAAAAGACCGACTATGAGCCTCCTGCCCTACCCCAAAGACCGACGGATTAGACGGCTGGGAACACTGCCTTAGATGCGAAGACCGATGCCGACTTATACAGAGACGGCGGAGGGGAGGACTGACTATGTTTCTTTTTTGGGAACTCTATGGATACCTCCCATAGATTGTGTGGTTAATTAGTAAGTAATCCTTACTCTTTGCAGTTGCTCAATCATGTAGAAATGCTAACTTGTCCAGATCGTACCGAGACTATTGATCTCCCGAACCTCAGCGCTGGAATCGGAGCCGACAAACGCAGATATGGTACCCCGGAATTTTACGAACTCCTCCGCGAATTCATCAACACTTTTAAGAGCTCCGGATTCGACATTAGCTACTGTGATGGGACTCCTACGTCTGTTATCCGCGCATTCTAGTTCTTTCCACCAATGTCTAAAGGACGAAGTTCGCACGGCATAAAACTCAGGGTCGTTTGCAGGAACTATGGTTGGTTTATAGGGCTGTGGGTGGGTATCAAAGATGGCTTTCATGACTTTAGGTATTTTCTTTGTGGATCGCGTAGGCTCTCACGCGGTGAAGCAAGCGGGCGGTTTAGGTAGGGGTGCTCCTGTTATTTAAGAACCGTAGAAACTCCTTTCAGGAGGAGTCAGGGTGGTGGGACTTTTTTTCTGTTCGCAGAAACCGTTCTCTCCGTCATTCTTCATTGTTCCTGTGGCAAGGTCAAATCGGTCAATCACAGCCATCAGGAATTCATCTTTCAGCCTTAATAGCCAGTCTTACTTTCTTCTGTTTTTGCCTACTGATCATCCCTTCCGGAACCCTTACCGTCAAGATTGCCAATACCCATAAAATAATTCTGGTCGGGGAAGCCCTGCAATAGCCGGAAAGGCGAGTGGGGTTTTCCGAAGAATTCACAAATGAGGTTGCTTCTAGTAGAAAATCGTCTCCTAGATATCAAGAGTTTCTGAAACAGTTTGCAAGATCTCTCCGAGAGAGTTTGACTGCTCTCCATCCATATGAATCTACTGACCCAGCTCCATCCTCATCAAAACTTTCTTTACCACGATTATACACCTGGCCACATTTTGAAAACAAGGGGTTTAGGTACATGGTGGGGACCTGCTCATTCCGATATGCATACAGCATCCTTTGGTCGTAATCCGTGATGAGTCCCTCATGACTGACAGTACTGTGTGGGTATTACTTCATTTACTCTGGCTCCGGCAATCATAACTCGAGTTAATCGGCCTTCAAGCCTTTCTCTATGGCAAGACCCACATCGAAGTGGCCATGACAGGCATCGCACCCTCCGCCCAGTTCCTCTATCCAGTCTAGTATTCCACCATAATCATCCCTAACCTAAGGTCATGAATCATTGCATTCAGCTTTAGCCCCTGCGATGGATTGTAGTGTTCTTGCAGGATCGCATCAATATCCGACGAGACTAGCGGGAATATAATCCAGGTATTTATGGCTAGTCTCCTTACTCTTCTCGGGGGCCTCCCTCCGATCTCAGTCGCTATGTTGGCCTTCTAGTAAGGAACGTTTGGGCATCCAGAAACTTTGTAGAGTATTTAGCAAGTAGAGGAGCTTGACTGGATATCCTTTTGTGCATTCATCTAGATGGATTATGTGTATGAAGGCGCGCTTTTTAGATGCGGTAATGCGCAGCATCTAAACAATACCGGTAAGCCGGGATCACCTTTCTACCAATTGTACTCCCTAAGTATCAGTGTGCTAGTGATATCCCCCAGTATCTTTCCTGGCCAGTACACAACCTGTTTGAGCAGGGCGCGCTGCATATTCAAAGAGGGCTCTTTGTGACAACCCGCTCGAAATAAATGCATGCAGCCGCGGAATTTTGTCCTCCGACCTGATCACACAAGACATCCGTGGCTAAAGAGCTAACCTCTTGGCTTATCAGTGCGAGTCTTTTTTGATTCCATAAGCTGAGGTTGAAGAGGCCAGTTTTCACAGTCGTTTACCACTTGTATCGATGTGAGGGAGCCCTTGTAGTATGACTGCTTAAATGCCTTGGCATAAAAGTATCTGTCTGTTACCAAATATACTCATTCTTGGCCAAGATTTGCCTTCCCATTTGTAATAGTCAATTTCCTCATCCCTTTTTGACCAAAGAAGGACAGCCCCGCAGCAGAGCTCACGATTCCTCACAGAAAGAGCATTTCCGAATTGACTAGAGCCGCTATTAGAACCCGCTATAATAAACCCCACGGGTCCTACACTGCTTACACACTATGCCTCTTTACTAGAGAAAAACTGGGCAACCCTACTACAACAAATGGGGAAGGCAAACCTTGTGGAGCACAAGTATAAACCCGACCTGAATCCCGCACTGCCCTTCTGTTGGAGCGCCCTTCCATATCTGGTATGGTTGACCGCAGAGTGGTACCGGGGGTTGTGGGTAAGTCTGGCGAACGTGGCTCACAGAATTTCTATGTAAATGGCAGCCAAGACTTCGCCGTGCTTTTGCTCACACTTTAGTACATCAGCCGGTGATGTGGCGGTGATGTGGCGGTGATCCGGCGGCGAGTGAGGCCGCGTGAACCGGGGAAATCGTGACTGCGTCTTTTCTTGTATATATAGCTGTGGTCACCCCCCACTGCTCGCTCTCTCTCTCTCTCTCTCTCTCAACCAATCAATCAATCAATCAATCAACAACAGTCGTTTCAACGCCTTCCAACCCCCGAGTTTCTGTGTCTTCACCTTTATCAACCAGCCATACCAACGACCGCACTCCCAGAAAGTTCGCACAAGCTCACTTTTAAGGGTTCAAAGGTGAGTTGCGTAATTTATTTCTGTTTGATTGTTGCCTTTGTTCTTTGTTCTCGCGCCCTGTTCTCATCCGACAGAGAGAGAAGTTTGTCACCAAAGCGTGTCCTTATTTCAGAGCTGATTTAGATCACTTGAACAGCACAACTCAGCTCACAAGCCTACTATGTCAACAAAAGATTCCGAGCTGCATGATTATGGCCTTGCTAGTCTCCCAAGTCGGGTGCAGGTCCTCGAAAGTACGTTTGCCTCACAACGAAGCAAACTCGCCTCACAAGAGAGCAGAATCGTATCTCTTACGACCAGAGTCGCCTCTTTAATGGACGATGTTCAAGTTTTAGCTATGATATCTGAGCCTTACAAACTACTCCGCCACGGCTTTATTATCTCCTACAAGCGCAACAAATTGCATATGATAACGGAATCTGATGAAAAATACATAATTGGAGGAGATTTCGTATCCCATAGAGGGGATGCGAAGGCTGATGCTGAGCTGTACCGACTCACAGATGGCAAAGCGAGAGATGACTTTCTCGTTTTCCAGAGCCTTTACGGGTGCCTGCCACAGATTGTGTGGCAAATCAGTAAGCAGCCCTTACTACCTCAAGAACTCGAATAATCGGACCATGTGCTAGGACATTGGAGTTGCCTCTCTTAGTATGGTCTGATGTTTTTTTCTTTTCCGTTTTGTCTCGGAGGGCAGATTTTTGGTGTCTTTCACTTCTTTTCCGGAGGAAGAAATTTCTGACTACATAGCACACGGTCCAATTATTCGAGTTTTTATGGTATCGCTCGATCAGGTATAATGTTAACTTTTCCAGCCCATTCGGAGACACTTGTGGTATTGGATACCCATGCACGAATTAAAGCCGACACTCACAAAGTTGGTAGCGATAAATTCTATGAGTTGTTTGGAGACTTTCTTACGCGTTTTGAAGAGTCGGGGTTCAATACTGGTTATTTACAGGGGAACCCTACCGCTGTTACCAAGGCCTATTGGGCATTCTTTCGCTGCTTAGGGGAGGAGGTAGTGAGCAGTTAGATATGGTGAGGGGAAAAATGACACCTATGTTGAGTTAATGAACGTTTTGGTTATTTTTCTTTGTGAGAGGTTATTTTAAATGGGATATAGTTTATTACCTTGAAGTCTAACACTTAAATCTCGGCATCACAGGGGGTCACTCGCTTGCTTTGATCAAACCCCAGATCCCATAACGGCGAGATCAGCCGCAACTTGGGGATAGGAATTATCCGAATATCGCAAAAAAGGTACTGTTGCGGTCTTCCCTGTCTGAGCCCTCTCCTGCGGGTAATAGCAATCCTGATGGTAAAGGTCCCCGTGAGGGTGACTTGCCGGGGGGAACACGGGCTCTTTGTGGAAGTTGAAGGGTGGCGGTTGGGTGGGAGTGCTTGATTGGTTTGGCCAAGTCACAAGAAAGATGACGGGCGAAGACTGAAAGGATAGTTTCTGATCACCAAAAAAAAATCCCACTACCCACTTTCCTCCTCTAAAAGGTTTCAACCTCTCTACAGCTCTTTTATGGTGCCCGTAACTCATTGAAATGCCAGGACCAGTGCCGGAAGCTATTGTACTAGCGCAAAATGGTTAATCAGTTTCAAGATGTGAAGCCCCCTCCGGGTGTCAGAGATAGATAGGATTAACGATCTCCATCTCTTCTATATACTTGGACCCCAATGGACCATGAGGCTATATCGAGAACGGATATGGCTAGAGCGTATCTGCCCAAATGGATTGTTGAGGATTTGCGTGGCAAAAGAGGGTGATGCAGGGCTCAGATCGGTGATATAGTTATTGTATTCGTTATAGACTTGCTGAACTGCGCCCGGGAGGAACTTGAATTAGTACAATGAGCATCTGGGGTGGGGTGGAATTTACCATGAACCCTACCTAATACACTCGAACGCATCCCATACAACGTTTCACTACATAGCAAGCACCCGGCATAGACATCCCTCACCGTTTGTTGTCTTACCTTTATCGGACTGTGTGCCTTTGAGCTACAGTTTAACGAATTTTGCAAGCTAGTGCTCGTTGTGCTGGGTGCCCGCGATAGATAAACATTACATACACCGGTCCATAATACCACCCCAACCCTTGCATGAATCCAATCATCTGAGGACCTTGGCTAAAGTTGGGGTAACGGGCGGGGTACCTTATATGTTTGCCATCGCGCCTTCAACATCGGCTCCAATACTATCCTCAAGCCCAGCACCGGGTATGAAGAATGCAGAAGCGATTTTAAACTCAGATTAGCAAACTAGAGATTGATCAATTAGAGCATTTCCATTTAGCTTACTAGAATTGAATAGCTTGTCTGCTCGACTTTGCCAAACCGGTGGACCTGGAGGTACAGTACCATACCCGGAATTCCCTTCCCAGGAAAATCACGGAAGCCATTTCTCATCTTAGAGCTCTTTATTAAGTGGGATGAGCAAAAACTCGTAAGAACCTTTGGAGATTTGGCGATGATGGAGAACAGTCCAGCTCGGGAGCATCATCCATGAAGACAAGAATGGCCGGGAAGCGTTGTGTTCGCTCTTAGCCATGAATGCTTCGTCAGCCTCCCCATCCCATACCTTGTGGTAAGCATCCCCACCCCCCATTTGGACGAACCAACTGCCTCTTCACCCTCTCGTTGTATTTTTTATTTTTTATCAGCTCCGAAGTTCCTCAACCGGCCTCAAATCGACAACAGGCATTCACCGGTCAAAGCTCGCGAAGGACAAGCAAGTTCCGGCCAAACTTCTCAAGACGTGGTCCCGAAAGCCCCTAGCACAAATGGAAGGACTAACTTCAAAGTCTCGTTTGCCCCTAACCAGGTGTCGCCACAATCGGGAGGTTTGTACCACAGTGTAGATGTCTGAATCGAAAAGCTAGGGGCGCAGACAACACGGCAAGGGCAGGCTTCCGGCCCCGCATATAATGATAAACTCGCATATCGAGTTAAGAGTCCCAACGCATTGCTACCGTACTGTACCGGCATTACGACATTTACTCTCCACGATGGGACCGCACCTTTGCATAACAGTGAGGTAAGTCAGATCACATTGGTCACAACCCTCATCTTTCCACCAATTATTGACCCAATTATTCAGCTCAACTTCTCTTTTCCATCTAACTAGCGGCACGGAAGACTAGTTATTCATTTTCTTCCGTCGCGAGCCCTCGTCGACCTGAGCGATTTCCGGCGGTTCGGGCCTGTGGTATCACCATATAAGGCGGTTTACCTTCACCCTCGAAAGACGGCAGTTCAGGCCAATGGGAAAGAGCAATAGCTGAGCGACGCGCCAGGGATAGCTGCTTAGGTGGCGTCTTGTGATTTAGAGTATCGGTAAGCAAGCATAGGCACTCGGCCGAGCATCGGAGCCCCAGACACTGCATTCTCCCTGCCGCCACAGTGGACGTTCCGCGCCAAAAATTCCAATTGCGACCTTCTGCCTGGCATCTCTGGTTTGGTGCATTTACCGATTTTAAGCGAGCAGGGATCGGAGTAGGCAAGATCTTGTCCGAAAGTTCCATCTCCAATTGCATTTCGGAGACGAACGGAGCCACGGGAAGAAATCTAGCAAGTCCTCCCAGATGAGTCCCGGAGAATTGCTTCCTTATAGAACTCCCCTCCTGCAAGACAACTCTGGGCCAACCCCCTCAACGGTGGGCCACTTTACTTCTTTCCGGGGTGTATCTTCTATGCTTTGTATTCCACCATTGTCCGTGGAAGGTTTGCTATTAGATTGAATGGGGAAGAACAGCTGAGAAAGACACATTTATGCTGAATTGGGCTGTTGTCTGTAACCGCCAATGATAACCTAAAGCATCTCCACATCAAGAAGGAGACCCAACTCTAATAGGTCGGGAGCTGTGATTATGGGGTATTCTGGATCGGCGATTCACAGATCCGGATACTCACTTTGGTGAGATGGGAAGCCAGAGATTTTAGATTCCTAATCTCGGAAATCTAAGGTAAGGAAATCCAAATTCTCAGTTTCACATCTACCTTTTCCGGATTATTTCTCTTGCTTAGTTTTTTATATGCACTCCCCAATCTCCAAGTGGCGATATCACCCCGGAAGCTAAATACTCTCCTAGAAATAGGCAATCAAGGTCCGGTCAAGCAAACCCTGCTTAACCAAAATACCCGATTGGTCAATTTACAAAGTATGATAACTAACCCAGAGTCTCTCGACCCCCATTCTTAACCATATCCGCAATGGGCCGAGAAAACCTTGATGCACTTGGGGGGTGTAAGAACCTAAGTTACTACTATATCACCAACCTTTAATCACTATCCCCGTCCTCCTCATCCTCATCCTCCCATGCGCCCTTTCATCCTCGGACACCTCACAGGATCTCACATGTTATCCCCACTACTAACTCCCTTGCATGTGTCTGTCTCCAAGACAGCCCCTCCGAAAACAACATCGACAACAATGCCTTGTTTGAATTTCACACTCCTGTACCGGTATACGATCACGAGACACGCCTGAAGAAACCTCCCCCCTGCCATTGAGTGCATTGACGATGCCTTACTTCACCCATTCATCCCTGTCCTCACGGTCGGCAGATCAACTCTAGGATTCCCCTCTCCCTCTCACACCACCATTTTTTATTTATCCCCCCCGGCACGCCACAACAAGGATAAAATAAAAAAGATAAAAATACAAATTCCCTACCCCTCTTGGAAAGTATATTTACCTATCCTCCTAACACTTGGAGAGTCCTTTGGCCTAGGGAGTAGGGAAAAAGAAGGGAAAGAGCTATATTCAGATACCAGATGCCACATCGAAAATCCCGATATATATAAAAATGGCACAATGGCAAAATATCACATTTGTCAACAAGATTTCGTAAAAAATGTATGTAGGGAAAATACCGTTTTGTGTGGCGTGCAGAAGGATGGCTTATTTACCTTTCTTCCTTCCTACTCGGCTACGGTACAACATGTACGAGTACCACGGCTCAAGAAAGACTTGCCCCCGCGCATCCAAGTCCCGTAGGACAAACGAGGATGTCGAAAATCTACCATGCGGGATGGGGGTAATTTACGATCTACTCGAGTAGAGATGAGAGGAGCAGGAAGATCAATTAACCCCTCCCCCCCCCCCTTTCCCCTCCCCACCTTTTATTGGATTGGACAAAATTATTCAGTTACTTGTGCAAGTACTGTACCACAAAGATTTGTGTGTGTCAAGGGTAGTCTCCCAAGCACACCATCCCAGAATTACTAATATTAATTACCCCAATCTCATTCGCTAATTTAGTTTAGTTTAATACCCATCCCCGCCACACCCCGGCTCAATCTAGCTCTTTCTTCTGGTTTGGTTTTTTTTATCCGTCCGCGGGATATTATAATCCTATCGTTAAAAAATGTAATAATATGACACTATCGATACTACACCGGACATCATTAATCGTTGTCGTCATGATTTGCGTTTGTTTTGTTTTGCTTCGTTCCGTTGCCGAGATTGCGGGGCGGTGGGTGGTGGGTGGTGGTGGGGGAAAAGGGGAGGTGGCATAGTCCTACCGGTAGACTACCGGTATTATAAGTCACGTTTAATACGAAATTTATTTAATGGGTTCGTCATTGGATCCATTTTGAGCGGAGAAGGAAAGAAAGAAAGTACCGGTCGCTGGTTGAGGTTTATGTGGCAGGGTGGAAGGGTGCGGGGACGGACGGGCGGAAGGGAGGGAGGGAGGGAGGGAGGGAGGGAGGGAGGGAGGGAGGGAGGGAGGGAGGGATCTACGTATGTATGATATGTGTGTGTATAAATCTCATACAAGTATGTCATAGCAGGGAGGAAAGAAAGAAAGAAAGAAAGCATCCGAACATGGGAGTTGAAACAAAGAGTTATGACCGTTTTTCTGTAAGGACCTCTGAGCGCCTGCGGTATTCCAACTCTGGAGTTTGATCTTCTGGTACTGTACTGTGCTGTACTGTGCCCCTTGCGTATTGCCTGCGAGGTTCCCACGAGCAGCAATGTGAACACCGTTCCTCAACGAGGATGCATGGTTTTTCTAAGTGTTTTTGGCGATCTGTGCTTGGATCAATTGCCGTTCAGTCGCTGGTATTCGGGGCTCGGCTGCTTGGGGGATGAATCTTGTTTTTTGTATATAAAAAAAGAAAGTATATTTAACTAGAATAACGAGTGATAGCTTGTGATTTCATGTTGCGTGGTTCTGCATAGTAAACTAACTCTCCCGGCCTCATACTACAGTTTACGAAACGAACAAGAAATGAAATCAAACCCTCCATCCCCCCTCCTCTGGAATCCTTCCCAAATTAGACGGTAATACTACTCCCACCCCCGTTCAACAATGGCTCCTCTTCGTCCAGACCCGCGATATTCCACTTCTTCCCGACCATATCGTTCTGCCAAGTCCGCCAGCTACTCTCCCTCTTGCGGGGGGCTGGCCGCCCCGGCCCGATGGCAGACCTGTAGTTGGTGTTCCTGGGACGGTAGCTCGGGTCCTCGATTTCGCGCAAATGCGCGGTGGGGTGTATATTAGCACCGGACGGCAGGTCCCTAGGCTCACCGGCGTTGGGCGGAAGGCGGCGAGCGACCCACTTGTCGTCTTCGAGCTCACGACGGGAGAAAATGGGTATCCATTCTATTATTATATAAGTTAATGCGGCAGTATAATTGGGGGGGAAAGGGGGGAAGGAGACCTATAAGCCACCACCCAAAAACATTTCCCAAGCTAAAGCCCTTTGCAAATCCCAGCGCGTCGTGTATCTTCCCCAACACGGCGGTGCGCGCGATGTGCGGGCTCTTCACTGGGTCGTGGTGCATAACCTCCCCCGCACCTTCGAGCCAGGCGAGGGGCTTTTCCACGTCCGGCAGGTTCTTCATTTCGTTTATCATCCAGGCAAGGGGTATGTCGCTCAGTAAGTGTCCGTCGCTACCCGGCACCCACCCGCCACCTACATCGCCATGGTTCCCCGGGAACCAGACCTCCTTGATGTCGTGCCCGCTCTTATCGTCGAAGAGCGCAGGCTTGAACTTTGCCCTCCTCTCGTCGATGGAGACGGCGTGTCGGACGTGGAGAGCTGGTGGGACGGAGATGCTCTCGAAGCTACGACGCATTCCCGGAATCTCGAAATTGCCGACCGAGTTCACGGAGTCGAAGAGTCCCAAAAAGCGTATGATCACATGTTTCCGGCAGAAAGTATTGCGGAATTGCTTCATAAATTCTTCCGCTTTGTGATCCCTATCTGTGCCCCTTTTCTCGTACTTTGCGTATGTGTCCCACGCAAAGTTTATCATTTCTTCGTTACCCCTGGACAGGAGACCAATGGTTTGCACCATCTGTGCTAGGAATCGCGCAGTGTAGGCGCCCCGCGAGAAGCCAAGGATGTAGATATCGTCACCCGGAGTGTAATACCGCATTATAAACTTGTAGCCCGAGACTACGTGGTCTGCGAAGGAGGTTCCCAGAGCTTCGTCTAGTGTTTGCGTGATGTAGTTTGTGAATCGGCTCCATATTTTCGGGGTGAAGCTGCTGGTTCCAGCAACGTAGGTTCCAATACCGGCTTTCGATAGGTTAGACGAGTTTGGCTCCTGGAGAGGCTCCTCCCTGGGGAGAGGGAAGAAAAAACTTACGTTGGTAGTAGTGAAATTGGCCTTTGGTACCTCTGTCGAGCAGTTGATATATCTTCACGATATTGGTGTCTGAGGGATCACCGGAGAACTTGTTTCCCGTGCCATCGAAGCAGAGAACAAGACGCGAAACTTTTGGCTTCTTGGGCTCATCACTCTTAGAGGAAGATTTCTTTGCAGAAGATCTAGGGCTCTCGTTTGCAGCAGCAGCAGCAGGGGCACTGGTACTGCCGTTCGCGGCTGGTTGTTCGGTTGCCATGGTTCGAAGTATGAGTTGAGGATAGGTTTTGATTTGAAAATGTCAAAGTACTCTTCCCCCCTAAAAGAAACCAGAATATCAAAGTTCGGAAAGGGATATGGAGGAGGGGGTAGAAGTGCTAAAGATCCGGCGGGGATGCTAATAAAAGAATTCACATTGGGGTTTCCCAATTGGAAGGGTCCCCCTGACCGAGAAAGTTTATGGAATGTCGGCAAGCAAGTCAACCCTCGGAAGGATAAATCCCCGAACAGAGGAGTTCACTATCAGCTTGCCATACCATCGTATCCATTACTGACTGACGTACCCGAGTTGAAAAATGCCAAAAAGCAAAGAAAAAAAGCATTTTCAGGTCAAAAGGCAATCTTTCAGCTGCCCATGTATCTCGAGTACAGCACCATGCAGCTACTAGCATATCCTAAATCGTGTAGAGAGAGTGCTACAACATCCCAAAAAGTGAATAGAAGGTTAGCCCTGTGTGGGTGCCCCGGAATGGTGCCATCATTGCCAGCCAATTGGTCAATATCGGGATTTTCTTTTCTTTTCTTTTCTCCCCCCCCCTCAGTTCCCCACTGATCGATTCCTGCGAGCGGCTCAGTGAGTGCAGTAGGGCAGCAGCAAAGACTCAACCCCCCCTGCCCTTCCAATTGAGAAGGGAATGAATAAATGAGCCAGGCCAAGGTTCAGAGCATATCTACCAGCCCGATAATAGGCTTCGGGTTGAAGCGGTGTAATCAGCCGAGGATGTAACAAGTAACCAGTGTCTTGGAAATTTTGTTGCAATACCAAGACGGCGATGGTTTCCCCACAAGTCCTGACATGCAGTCTACTCGAGTAATGCGGGAGGTCAGCTGCGGAACCTCGCCAAATATGCCTGAGTGAAGTCGTTGTAGATCCAGCGTTTCATGCTAGCCTACTTAGGTTTAGTGTCGTAGTACAGTATTAGGTTTTGTGATTCTGATCCACCTGTGCTTCTGTCCGTTATCGATGCAACCGAAAAACCAATTTTCGGGGAATAAAGTGTGTGTATGGATCAACGCACAACGGAAAAATTCTTAGACAAACCGTCGCAGCGCCAGCCTTTCACCGAAACTCCCAAGGGTTCCGTATTCTCACGGCGAGTAATAGCATACTCGAGTGGAAAGGTGCTCGACGGCGGAGGTTTCCTGTTCTGAATCTGCTCACTGAGGATACCTGAGGTCCAAAGAAGTCGAGTTGCATCAAGCCAACTCCATGGCTGGCTGGGCCGGCTGAAGGCTAGCGCCCATTGCCGGACGGCACCCAATAGCTTCCGAAACGGGATTACCTTGCTAGCAGCCCCGAAGAGATTAGCTGCAGACTGGCCATCGGCATCCTTCACATTTATGGTTGCGTCTGGACTCTCTGTGCTGGTATAACTTAGCCTCGCCTTCTCGTCTCTGCCAAAGCTTCGGCATCCTACATTATCCATGGCGATATGGGCTGCATTTACTACTCGTAACGAGAACCCGCAGCTCAGCCCGGAGAGCCCAGAACCGGTAGCCTACTTGTGGCCAATCACTTGCCACTCATTTCCAACAGCCTCAGTCCGAGGCCACCGGTGACTGTCCAACACGATGGTTGCGTGGGAACAACAAGTAACTCCGCTGAGATACAAGGTACTCACCGCCGCATTAGGGTTTCCGGAAACCTATGAAGCTCAGCGACAGTATCATAAAACTCCCGAAGAAAGGGATCTTCGTGCTAGAATGCTCTCACATTCAAGTTTGGAATTGACCTCGGAAGAAGACACCGCGGCGATCATCAAAGTGCCGCAATTGAACACCCTCTGCACTCGAGAAAAATACTTTGCCCCCCCCCCCCCTCCCGCTTTGGTAGTTTCAGCTCAATTGCCGCTCATTGTCGGATTTCTACTGCATTTAGAATAGTTAGGGTATACTCCATGCAACTTATCAGAAAGAAATGGATTGCGAACTCTCGTGAAACAATCCGGCCATAATTCTCTTCCTCATACTACCTTGCATCTGCACGAGATGCAGATACAAGCGGTAGCTCAGCTCTCGCCATCTTGTTTCTAACTGGATAAGAAAATGTTATCCTCGGCGACCCACCTTCCTCCGTGTGGTCACTTGTGACTACAGAGGTGGCAGAACCACCGATAGCAAGTGAGGGGTCACGATTGCCTCGAGTGTGGTGATCGACCTTTGATGCAAGTTGAACGTGCGCTATGGTAAGTTATGTCGCACGGCCTTCTCCTACTAGTTTCCTAATCGGAAATGTAAAAATGGACAAAAAAAGAAAATAAGGAAAATAAGGAAGAAGCAAGCCCATCGAGCTGAGAGCGGATTCCTCGCGGCTGATCTCATGGTTGAATTGGCAATGGCCTTTTTCTGGTAGGATAGCTGTTACCTAGGATCTTAGCAAGAGAGGTATGGAGTACATATTAGGGTCGAGATATCCTCCAGAAAACCATCAAACTGTCTCCCTTTACCCACAGTCTCTCCAAGATACCAAAGCACTCCCGCCACAACTTTATTTCCCTTGGAACCGTTCAGAATGAGTTTTCTCGGCCTTTTCGGGGGTGGTTCCTCTTCGACCTCTCAATCCGAATATGGAGATGATTCTGCCGCTACACAGGAAATCACTTACTCCGGTATCGCGGAGGATATCAAAGCCGCTGGTGGAAAGATACCCGAAGATTTGAAGCTATTGATCGAGACGGGTGTCCAGGCCAAGTCAACAGGACCAGTCGATGATAAAAAGCTGGTCGTTAGTATACCCCTTCTCAAATCATAGGTGTTTTCCGCCGTGATGTGAGTATTCTTCTAAAAAATGTTAACATGACATTCCGCTTCTTGGCAGATGGAACGACTCATCGGGCTTGTGGCATCATTACCACAAAACTCGGCCAACCGAAAGAAGCTCACAAGCACAATTATCGATACATTATGGGATTCCCTCCAGCATCCCCCCCTTTCTTATGTCGGCGATAAGTATCAGTATCGTCAGGCAGATGGCTCTTGCAACGTTTGTTATCCCGAACAACCATAAGAATGGGCTAGTATACTGAATTTCCGCAGAACATCATGTATCCCAATCTTGGGAAGGCCGGCACGGAATATGCACGATCAGTTCGTCAAGACAAGAAACTCTACGGAGCCAAACCAGATGCCGGACTGCTCTTTGACCGTACGTACATCTGCCCAGAAAGGCAGCTGCTCCTACTGACTCCCTCAATAGTGCTCATGGCTCGTGGGGACAATTTCAAACAAAACCCCGCCGGGATCTCAAGTGTGCTCTTTTACCATGCCTCGATCATCATCCATGGTAAACCACGACCCTCCGGGGGGCCACAAATCTTTCGTGCTGACATAGAGACCAGACGTCTTCCATACGAGCCGCAGCGACTTCTCCAAGAGCGAGACATCCTCATACCTTGATCTTGCTCCCCTTTACGGTAGCAATCAAGAAGATCAAAACAAAATCCGAACAATGCGGGATGGTTTGATCAAACCAGACACCTTCTCAGACAAAAGACTTCTAGGTCTTCCCCCAGGCATATGTGTCCTCCTGATCATGTACTCTCGTTTCCACAACTACGCAGCAAAAACAATAAAGGCAATTAATGAAAATGGTCGTTTTACATTGCCTAAAACGCATGACACCGACAATTCAGATAATCAGCAAAAGAATATACTGAAGCAGGACAACGACCTTTTCCAAACTGCTCGATTGTAAGAAGTCCCCGACAGAAACCTGATTACCTCTTTTTCTCGTAGATCTACAGCGCTAACCTGAAAAATATTAGGATCACAAACGGTCTTTACGTATCCATCAGTTTGCATGAGTACGGTAACCACCGACTAGAAAGTAAAATTCCATTGCTGATAGAATCTATTATGTAGCTATATTCGCGGAATTGCCAACCTCAATCATTCCGAGTCTACCTGGACACTTGACCCCCGTCTGGAGATTGACAAAACATTCGATGGCACGGGCACCCCGAGAGGTGTTGGGAATCAAGTCTCCTGCGAATTCAATCTTCTCTACCGTTTCCATTCCGGGGTTTCCAAGCGCGATGATGCCTGGACTAAGGCTTTCTTTGGAAAAATTTTCCCAGGACAAGACCCTACTACCATCGCAGTGCCTCAATTGTTGCAAGGGCTCAAGGCCTTTGAGGAGGGCATTCCAAAGGAGCCCGAGAAGCGGACCTTCGGTGGCCTAAAGAGAACCGGTGCTGATGGAACCGGTACTTTCAACGACGACGACCTTGTTCAGATCCTCAAGGAAAGTATCGAGGATCCAGCTGGTGAGTGTGTATCTGTGTGGTTGCCGGGCGATGCTGGGTAGCACGGAGGGGATTGACGTGAGAAAAATAGGTGCCTTTGGAGCGAATACTGTTCCCGAGATCCTTAAGCCGATTGAGGTTCTGGGAATCCTTCAAGCGCGGAAATGGCAAGTTGCCTCCTTAAACGAATTCCGTGCATTCTTCAATTTGAAGAAGCACAAGACCTTTGAGGACATCAACCCCGACCCTTATGTTGCGAATACACTTAGGAAGCTCTACGACCACCCCGATATGGTGGAAATGTATCCGGGGATGTTTTTGGAAGACACCAAACCCCGAATGGACCCCGGAATGGGGCTTTGTACGGTTCCTGATATCCGCTTATAAAAGATCACCTGCTCACTAAATAATAGGCGCTCCATATACCGTTACCCGCGCCGTCTTTTCTGACGCCGTTACGTTGGTCCGCAGTGACCGGCACTTGACCCTAGTGAGTAATTATTAAAAAATAGAACGAATCATCCCCTACTAAGGCTTACAAAAAATAGGACTATACCCCGGCCAATTTGACCAACTGGGGCATCACAGAAGTAGCACAAGATTACGATACCCTCGGTGGATCCAAGATGTTTCACTTGATCCTTAACGCTTTCCCATCGTACTTCAAGTACAACTCTGTATACGCCATGCAACCATTCTACACCCCGACCGAGAGCCGCAAGATATTTGACAAGTTTGGAACGTCATACTTGTACTCGTTTGATCCTCCAGCAAAAACTGGCTCACCAATCCCTATTGTTACCCACGCTGGTTTGAAGCGCATTTTGAACGATCAAAAGAACTTCAAGGTTCCGTGGGGAGAGTCGATGGAGGCAATGAACAACGAACACGACTTTATGCTTGCTGGTGACTTGAGTTCACATACTGCGCAGAGGAACCTCGTAGGGGATGCTATTTACGATGTCACCGGGTCAAGGAAGCAATTCAAGGACTATACGGAGGAGATTACTCTGAAACTTCTAAAACGGGAGGTTTACCAGCTTGGAAAAGTTCCCTTCAGCCAAGTTGACATTGTTAGAGAGTAATAGCAACCCCCCCCTTGTCATCCGTTCGAAAGAGAGAAAAAAGGCTAAATTCTTATAGCATTGGAAACATGGTTACCCTACACTTCGCCGCAGCGTTACTCTACCTACCCTTGAAGACTGATGATAACCCAAATGGCCAATACTCCGAGCCGGAACTGTACAAGACATTGACGGATCTAACTTGGTTTGTTTTCTCCGATTCAGATCCCACAAAGTCATGGGAGCACCGCCGCGAAGCGAAGAAGGGCATCGACAAGCTCGGAGCGATCATGGTCGAAGAGATCAAGAAGTTCAAGACCCCAATCGGCATTTGGGACAAGCTCACAGGAGGCGCCGGCGTCAGGCCGCCCCCGCCATCCCTCAAGGATTATGGCTCCAACCTCGTAAAGAGGCTTCTGAGCTCCGGAAAGAGTGCGGAGGACGTTGCGTGGATGCTATTGTGGAGTGGGTGCGCTTTTGTCGCCAATTCTGCTTGCGCTGTGGGTATCCCCCTTCCCTCTTTTCTCCAAGGAACACCCGCTGACACAAGCATAGTTCGCCCAATTGATCGACTTCTACGTCGACGACGACAACAGGAAGCACTGGGCTGAAATTCAACGTCTCGCAAACCTCAACACCCCCGAAGCCGACAAGCTTCTCACAAAGTACGCCTTGGAAGGCACCCGTCTCTCCAACTCCCTCGGAATCATCCGCACTGTCGAGCCCGCGGACTCCCAGACGATAACCATAAAGCAGCTGGGGCAGGACGTCGTCCTCAAGAAGGGCGATAAAGTATTCGTCAGCTTCGTCTACGCATCGAAGGATGCTAGCGTCTTCCCCGATCCACTTGAAATCAAGCTCGACCGGCCGACGGAGCTGTACATCACCCACGGAGAGGGTCAGCACCAATGCCTTGGCAAGGATATCAACGTCATCCAGAATACCTACATGCTAAAGACCTTGGCCAAGCTAAGGAACTTTAGGAGAGCCCCCGGCGAAGAGGGTAAGCTGAAGTTTATCTCCAAGCCGGGTGGTATCAAGCTTTACATGAACGCCGATTGGAGCAAGTTTACTCCCTACCCGACTAGTATGTTTCCCCCATTTTATATTTTCCCACCATACGAGCCCCCATGATGCTAACCAGTCTATAGCTATGCGCGTCCAGTTCGACGGACCGATCGTTTCTTAAACGCGGTGAGGGGAAGGGGAACGGACATTAGAGTCGGGTATCAGGATTAGGATGGCAATATAACGTTTTCTTATTTGTTTTGTTTTTTTGGGTCTTTCTCTTTTTTTGGCCTTTTTCCCTTTATCCTTACCATTTATCTCGAAAATTTATCTCACCAAATTGTTCAAGTTGAGGCATGGGCCATCTATATACTATTACTCGGTATGAATAAGATTGATCATTTTTTCCGCCTCCACCCAGAAATCCGGTATGTATTGAATTATAGACAATACCTTGATCATTCGGAATCAATTCACCACTTCACCCCCACTATAGATGAACCAACGAAACATATCTTCGAAGGTAATTCAAACTACATTCTCAGGGAAAAGAAAAAACAACCTCCATATTACCAGGTATAATATTAAAACGATGAGTATTATAGTACAAGGGAAACCCTCCCCATCCCATACCCGGGAACAACTCACCAGCAAACAACCCACCCACCCATCTACCCATCTACCCATCTATGATACCCACCCAACATTCCAGAAATTAAGGCACAATTATTTCATTACCAGATACAACGGCCCGGACCCCCGAGTCAGCCGTAGAAAGTCCGGTAGGCGGCGCTGACGGCGGCCTGGTCCCCATATAAATAGTCTGTATAATATTGAAATCGGAACTTCAAAAAGTTCAAACGAAATTCTCACAAACAAGTTATAGAACTTGCGGCTCCCCGCGCCGGCGGGTGTCAGCTTTGATCGAAGCGTGAACGTTTAAAAGGTGGAGTGTTTTTGTGTTGTGAGCTATATAATGTTAACATTTGAACATGGTAAGGGTATTCAAAGTTGGGAACGGAAAATGACGGTTGAAGAAGAGAACGGAAAAAAGGGTCTTGGCCTATCGTACAAGTAGTGCGAAGCTAGATGGCCAATAGGGGGTGGCCTTAATGGAAAAATTGGGGAGTTGAAACTTCCAGTAACCTGGGAGTGTTGCAGCAAACACAAGAGGAGGAGCTAGGGGGAAAAAGGGAGGATGTATAAATAATACAATAGGAGTGGTATTCTCCTCCAGTGTTGACATCGTGCTTTTTAGTGTGAGAGGTTTTCAATAAGGTTTGGGTTGTATCGTATTTGTATAACAGATATGACATAGTTATGTTCCATCCTGTTCAAATTACTATCTACTAAGCTTTCCACCACAAGCACCTACGGATATTTCTGTTGAAATGTTTTTTGTCAAACTAACTTTATTAAGCAAATAGTTCTTGCACTTATGCACCTTTCAACTTTCAAGTTTTGAACAAACTTTTCCATTCATCAACTTTGAATACTCTAGGTATTAAGTAGGTGCTTTCGGCGAATACCTGTTTCTGGGGTTTCAAATTTGAGTTTTGAAAAAAGTGGGTAATGGTGAGAAAGAATGATATCAGACATTGTCAAGTATTCTTGTACTTGTATTGTAGGTATGATTTTTGATTGGAAACTGGAGTTGCTTCTCGATATAGTGAACATGAGAAAGAAGGCTGTTCACTACTCATCAAAATAAAAAGTCTCTCCTGAACTCTTACCAATAGTAGAGTATTGAACTAGGACGCCACCTGTTACTATGAGAAAACTGCAATTCTAAACTGCACTTCCAGTATAGGTAGAGGTCAGAAACAAATACTTTCTTTGAGTCCTGATATGAGATTATCTAACTTGAGTAGTATGGCTAGCCTGAGGAGGCAGCCTGATCAGCTGCTGGTAATCACAGTCTTCACATTTCCTATATTCAGATTCACTATAGCTATATGCCACTATAGAATTCAGACTAAAAGCAGTAATCTGCTGAAAGTATCTAATTACATAAGTATGAAAAAGAAGAGATTGCTTACAGATGTGCCAGACATCTCTTGGTAGGTATCTCTAGAGGTTTTTAAAAATAGTAAAATCATCTCTTTGCCTCACTCCCTTCTAAAATTCAGTGTCAACTTTTGCATTGCGTTTATAAACCATAGTGTTTCTATCTTCAATATAAGGACTATCATTATTAGTCAACTGATATAGTTTGTTTCTTTTATAAGTAGCAAGGAAATGATGTCTGACCAGCTTGTATGACTTGGTAGATATTATAAGATCCAATACTTGATATTGGAAAGCAATTATATCTTATTTTTTAGTCAATCCTTTCTTCAAAACAAGAAATTTTTTAACTTTTCAGATAGAGTGTTTTTCTTCACACTATTCACCCAGTCATGTTGGCTGACTAAATCAGTTCAGAAGGATGTCCAATAACTATACTCTGAACCTATTGTTGTACATAAATCTCATGACAGTTTAGATGAGCTTGAAGTGAGACTTTCACACTTGTTATTTCGATATCTTCATGACACATATCCAAATTTCAAACTATAAAAGCTGAATATTTCCTTTTTAGTGAACCTTTCAGAATACCGGCTGTGAATATATTCTCCTTCGCCTCCTCCTTCTTCAAGTTCCCATTGGTTGTTCTTACTCTTGTTTAATTAGAGTAGATTTGAGCTAATTCAACTTCTTCCTAAATCATGATGCTGGCATAATTATTAAAGCTCAGAAACCCTTAGATCATCCAGCTTATTCTTAGAAAAATACTTTGTATTATTGGATGATATTTTAAATATTCTGCCCCTGTTAATTAGTGACTAGTTGTATTGAAAAAGTACCACTAAGAAACTTGAAAATATTATAAAACCTCATCTTCAACAAAGTATTTTGTTAAAAAAAAAGAAGTTTTGTTGTATGTTTAAATAAGGTAAAAATTAATAGTGAAAGAACCAAAAATAGGAAAACTGAGAAACTGAAAGTGGTAAGCTTACTTGTAAATTACTTTCACAGCAAATATGATACTTGTAGTAGTTATTATTTGAGTTAATTTCTGTAGAGAATTTGAGATTTGAAGAAGAGTGTTAAAGAGTTGCAGCCCACTTTGCTTTTACTGAAGTAAATGCACTCCTGTAATAGCCCAAATAATCAGAGTAATCAATATATTAGATAAGTGAACAGAATACCCAGATTTGAGCTTTATTTTTATATTTTTAAGCCTAATACTTCTTATTCTCATATATTTGTTGACTTCTACTACTCCGTTAATATTCTCATGTTCTGAAATTTCTAAAATTTCCTCACTTCAATATCTATACTTATTAACAATTATTAGAAATCTCTCTTGATTTCTCATATTTGAATAATATATCAAACTGACTAGTCTTAAGCTAGAAATATTATTCTTTGAGCTACTGAATGCGCTCTATAATAGGAATAATAAAATAAATATTAACCTCGATATAACTGGGGAGAAAATAATTAGAGAAATCAATATCAAGTTATTAAAAACTTGAATATATGCCAATAAATACTCAATTAGATAAGAGCTCTTACTTACCTTTGATCAAGAAAAGAAAATGTAACTAAAATATATATCTGTCATCTGGAATTAGTGAATCTTCTATAAGTTTTATTATCAGTATCTATTAAACTAGTAGAAAAATTGTCAAACCCGATAGATAAAAGAAAGAAGAAAAGATAGAAGAAATCAACCCAATTGTAAGAGAAAGAAAATATTGTCTATTGGTTGTTGTTCAAGTTCAGGTATGGTGCGAATCGTCTAAAGCGTGTATCATAGTATGATAGTTGCTTTGAAACTAGAAAAGAATAAGGAATAACTTTTATACAGAAATTTTGTATGCCAAGCAATGCACTAACATAGCTCCTATGTCCTAGTATAGGGCTTGAACTACACTTTGCAACTTCCACAAAGACACCCAAGGAATTTCAGAATATACATTATATAATTTTTCCTTCAGGAAAGCTATGACAACCATAATTCCTTAAAGCTTATTGCATTAACAAGATACAATGAAATAATAATATATAGCCCTATTTGGCCATCAGTATATAGGGTCTACCTATTAATACCCACTGGCAGCTCTCTCTATTGATTGAAAAATATACTGACTATTTAAGATGACCTGTAACAGGTACAGGTACTATGATTACTGATGGGTTTTCTTTCAGGATTGGTTTATTTTCAGGATACAAGCCTTGAGGCTGTAGCATTGTATTTTAAGAGATATTATTTGATATCTAGATTGTTTTATATTTTGTTTCAAAATACAAGGTTGTGCCTCTCCCTAATTATATTTCGAAAGTATCATTTAATACTTCCAGTGTTTGAAGTTTTATTTCAAGTTCAAGGGATCATTTTTGATTGTTTTATATATTAGTTCATAGTATCGATTTGATATCAGAGTTCTTTTAAGATATGAGCTGTGCTTGTAAGGGTAATACTTTGGAAAAGCCAGCCAGTGTATTTAAAGGCCATATTTTTTGAACTTAGAAAGAGTAAACTATTACCCTAGCGGGAATAGCTTGCATAATTATGCGCGAGGTATATGCCACCATAGGAGAGAGCATATATCCGAACCCAAGCTTCCTGAGTAGGGACTTCCCGGAGGCATCTGGGAGACTACTCAGGAACCTCAAAGAGTTCACGTTTCAAGATATGGCTAACTGATTGGAACGATGATTAGAGA
>Ga0307517_10001948_pt1 | contig 33719 bp, 44 predicted proteins | sample 23_EM_MG_FD_194515 | JGI IMG/M metagenome (GOLD analysis project Ga0307517, IMG submission 194515) | Populus trichocarpa ectomycorrhiza microbial communities from riparian zone in the Pacific Northwest, United States - 23_EM | ecosystem: Host-associated > Plants > Roots > Unclassified | place... | reverse complement strand
AAGAATCGGTGGGCGACAAACCTCTCCTCCCCATTTGAAGACGAGCGTGAGCTTGGTGAGATGTCGGACTTTGCTGCCGGGCTGTTTCTTGGAGTAGACGGGCTTGAGTTGTGCCTTTGTGCCGGGGAACTCGATCTTGCTGGCGAGGGCCTTGTTGAGCTGAGTCAGCTTGTTGAGATCTTCACCAACGGCTCCAAGGCTCTTCGCTTGTTCGATTGCGTCTGCGATGTGGGTCAACTGTTCGCGCTCCCGAAGAATGATCTCTTCTGTTTCGTCGTTGAGAAGACGGACGAAGGGCTGGGTCCATGGTTCGTCGATAGGGAAATTGAACTTGAGCTTCTGCTTTGGAGTGCGGTCGGCGTGTCGGAGGACGGTGACGTTTGCCTTGAGGATCCAGGTGGATGCCTCTGGGGTGGAGTCTATGGCGAGGGGGCGTTCGGGGGAGGCGGAGAGACGACGGAGACAGAGGCCCGAGAGGATGTCTGCGGCTTGGTCTGGAGGGAATGGGTAAGGATAAGGCGAGGATGGTCGGTAGAAGACAAACCGTAATAAGCGTCGTTGCCCTTGACGAAGCTCCAGCCGTTGACATCAATGACCTGACTCTTCATTCCCCCGGCACACCTGAGCATATCAAATCCACAGACGGTTTGCCCGAAGCCCTCGCAGATTTTAGCCGCCCACGACCTCTCCTCAGCTGACAGGTGGGTGATGAACCTAGGCGGACTGAATAAGAACGTGCGAACGTCCCGCCCACGTGCGCCCGCCCCGACTCACCGGATTTCTTTTCCTTCTGTATTCCTCCTCACCAGTCCGTCCACGACCGGCGACTTTCGCGTCTCCGCGTGTGTGTACTCCGACCCAACCGTGTAGATCTTGATGTCCTCCATATTGTCCACCCCGACGAACTTTTCGTAGATGTACGACCCGTCCGTGCGGGGATAGTTGAGCGTCGGGTCCAATTCACTCGACTTGTTTCCAATCTGAGCTGCCGTAAACACCCCACCACCTGTCATATATAAGACCTAGCTCACCTTGCGGAACAATCGACGTCCTCCTCCTCCCCGGAAGTAGATGTACACATTGTGATCTTCTCCGCTCACCGGCTTTTCCACGAACGGCTTCTCCAGGACTTGCCCGTCGATGATGATCGCGTCTCCGTCCTCCCGCAGGCTCACTTCTGGCGTTACTTGGAACCCACCAAGGTTGATGCCAATCTTCTTCTTCATGTGCTCCTTCAGCTCCTTGTCCACTTTGGGGCCCCCGTCTCGAGACACCTCGTATCGGGGTGGAGTGGGCACGCCAAGGTGATCCAGCACGCTCCCTACCAGGCGTCGGTCCCACAGGAGTGCCTGTGGTATGAGGTCATTTATGCAGTAGACGTCCCTCAGCCTCGCATAAGCAATCGCCTTGTCCAATGGAAAGTCCGTAGAGAAGAACGAGATGAGCACGTCACACAGCGGCCAGTTCTCCACGTCTGCCGCAAGAGAGTTCAACGTTCGGTCATGAACGGGAGCAGCTATAGGTAGAACTCACCTTCGTCCAGAATCACCTTATCACCAAATATCTTTACCTCCACCGCACCCTTGGTCCGGTCCACGAGCCTCATCAGAATCTCCCGCATAGGTTTCGACCTCGCCTTGATGTCCATTGCGCACACCCCCAGCAGCAACGGCCGCCTCCCGGCGTCCGTCCCCGTTGAAATGTCAGACCGAGAGGCAGGTGACGTAGAAGAGGCACGAGTGACAACAGATGGGGACCTGGCCTGCCGCTCCATCGAGAACATCGACGCTAATGCCGACCGCCCACTGTGTCCGTCCCAAGCAGGCATGATCCGGTCGTGTGCTGTCTGAAAGCTGTTCGTCCGAGGATTTACAGCAAGTGAAAAGAGCCGGGATCTGCAATGTGCCACAAAAAAAAAGCGAATTGGGTGTTGGTCCGATCAAAAAGTCAAAAAGGCGCTAGACCTCGCTAACCGCCAGCTGGAGAAGGGAGAGAGGGGAACAGAGAGGAGGGGGCTTGGGAACAACTCTCTTCAGACTCTGGCATTCTGTATATACGTGTACATCGCGTAGCCTTGTCCTCGAGGTGGTCGTACGACCACTTTCCGTAAATCACAAACTCTACACCTCGATTCCCTCCAAATTTGTTCCCTGACGTCAGATCACATCAATCTCAACTATACGGCCAGCGGATCCCCCTTTCAATGTAGAAGACAAGACATACCAGCTTCGGTAATCGCACATACACATCAGTGCCTACAGGAAATTGTCAGGTGGGCGATAAGAGACAACTCCATCCGGATCCAAAGATACGCACCCCATCCATCCAAGGAGACCAGGTCTAAAGATCCTCCAAAGTACCTGTGACGCGTTTCAACGACCGATGACGGACCTAGACGTGAAAGAGATGATCACTGACCTAGCGTAAATGTTGCTCATTGGCAGTCCGATTCCAATCCTCGCGTGAACATCTGCTCCCACCCGTTGCGCAGGGTCCGGTTGGTCATTTTCTGAGGAAGGAACCGGTCTTCGCGTTCGTTTCTTCGCCAGCTGTTCCTCCACCGTCCCCATCAACCCTTCCGTACTCTGACTCGCGTCTCTCAGAGCACCCAATCTCGAATCATCCAACCGCGCCGAGTTCCGGATGTGCGAGAAGGAAAACAGATCCGAAGGCGACTTTACATTGGGTATTCCTCCTCCTATGTCGCCAAAACATGGGAATCAGACCTCCTCATCCTGGCCACACCACCTGGGGATCTAAGAGGAGAACAAAAAAAAGTACCTTGATCTGATATCCGAATTGAAACATCATCCTTGCTTGCTGCGATCGTCGCATGGACCTCGGGAGAAGCGCCTGCACTATGGTGGTGCGAGGCAGTGGCGCGAATCGACTGATGGGAGTCCTCATATCAGCGAAAGAATGTAAACGGGCACACGACCAGAAACTTTTCATATCACTAACGTTTTTCAACAACTCGAACACGATGTATCTGTCACAAGATAATCAGAACTCTCGCTGGAACATCACTAGAGAAAAAAGGAAGGGTCGCACTTACTCCAGATGCTCTCGAATGTACGAAAACTCAGTATCAAGTTGCCCATCGATCACAACATTGGACCTCCTGAAAAACGCCTTTCCGGTGCTTCTTTCTTCCGGAGATTGATCAGCAGCTTCGGTCAAGTACCTCACGCAGCGCTCAATACTGTCCTTCACCTTCAGGTTCGTATAGATGATCCCCACGTGGTCGCCCCCATCCGGGTCGTGATCTCTGCCATGGAACGCGCTCGAAAGCGCGAGATGGTGTTCCGCGAGCACGCGCCGAGATATTCTTGACACGAGCATTCTTCGCATGAAAGAGTCTAGCCTCTCGGGGGCCAGATATTGTGATGAGAGGGAGAGGCCGAGCGCAAGGTTTGGAATCACTGGGCCACTTTTACAACGTAAGATTTAATAAAAGTTCATTTTAGTGGGACGCGTGCCATCAGTGTGAGATGGGTTAGGGGAGACTTCACTGTTCGTCCAGTATTTCCCGCAGGAACGCACAAAATGCGGTATTATCTTCGAGCGTCTCGATCGGTGGATACCTTCGCAACCTGCCGGTTCCGTGAGGTTTTGGAGGCCTAGACCGCTACAAAACGTTCCTCACTTTTCGAAAGCTGCCCAATATAGCTGAAGAACGTGCGCAGGGTCAGAAGGCGTGTGTGTCCGGGGAACCACCAAATAGCGGACCACGTACTTCATACACTTGGCTAACACCTTCCCTTGTCACGGCGACATACGGTAATGCTTGCAGGTCCCGCAGACGATGCGATATCCGAACCGGCAGCTCCGTCCGTACATAATTCGCACTCTGTACGCGGGAGGGGAAATCGTTAAGGAAAGACACGAGGGACCATGGTGAGGTTGAAGCGCCCTCACTTTGATCAGCCTGTCTTCAGTCATCGAGCGGCCAAACCAGACCTAGACACTCGTTTCATTTTTGGGCTGCGGGTTGCGACACAAGCCAAGGAAAACAGAACGAACCAGTTGTCTGAGCGTCAACCTCCGGGCCTCCTTCGCTGCATAGAGTTCTAGCTGTCTGTTCTTGTAAAAATGGCCATAGTCCGAGACGCTCCGTCGTTGCCCTCTCAGCTGCATTGCCCTCGACTTGCAGTCCACGAGTTCTCGTGTTGAGGCGGAACACCGGTTCATCTGCAGTCTCGTCGTGGTGGTTAGGAAAGCGGACATGGAGGTTGTCGAGTCAAAAGCATCGGTGGATTCCCAAAGGGAGGGGGAAGTGGGAAGCAGGTGTCTGTAACGCGAGCGCTAATACTACATTGACAGCCCGTCCTCAGATGATGCCCTCTGATCTGAGAGCACCAATGATCAAGTACGCTGACCGTCGGTCTCTCTCTACTCCCACCCAGTCGCCGGGTTTGTACACACTCTCTTCGTCCTCACCAGACACCCAAATATCGTCCTCCGCCTCCTGCTTCTTTTCGCCATCTTCCCCCTCTTCCTTCTCGTAGAAAATCACCTCGGCCCATTCAAAATCGCTGACCGTCACCGCGAGAGTTTTCGCGCCTGGCATTTGGGGAAGCACAGAAGTTAACAGATTTGTTACCATTTCTGAGGTGTTGTCGCCAAGTAGAACCGTGACTGTGGGTAAAGGGAGGTACTCCGCCTAAAACCTCCGGTCAGCGCACGCAAAGGAGCAAGACAGCGAAGGCCTACCTCAAGGAGTATACCCTTTACCGAACCGGTCGACATTATGACGTTGCCCACACGCACTATCCAGTCTGTCCCGATCGAAAAGATGCTCCCTTCGATCGTCAACTGGGGGCCAGTCGTCTGTCCTCTTACAGAACCCCAACGAGCGCGCAGATGGCTCAGCAGCTGTTCCAATGCGCCAGGTGGAGAAAGCGTAATATACGTGCTCTTCAAGTGAGTGGGCTTCGTAGCCAATGACAGGGTTTGGAGATCATATCGTCCAGGGGAGATAGGGTCATCGAGTAACACAAAGACGTTCTCGCCCATGGTGAATGCGGACATGGTGCGTTCGGCGGGGAGGTTGAGACTCGGTTCGCTGTTGAACGTTGACCGATAAGATCGGATTCCTACTTGCCATTTCCCCTTGTACTGGCCCTACTCGATTGTCGCGTGGGTCGGGTGAGAAGTTGGAAACGAGTGTAGCCGGAGAGATAATGAACGGACGTGATAGTTTCGAACGATGTTTTCGACGATCAATTCCAAACCCGTAGTGGGTGCGTTGATCCAACGAGCGAGTCTGTCCTATAAATCAGAATAAAAATACGCTTTGAGAGTGTAAAGAGGAAAGACGGTCGTACCCAGTGAAGCCCATGGGGTGTGGGAAAAGGTGAGAGGAACGACCTCACATGACCACGACGCGTGATTTCACAACGTCAGGTCGCGACTCTCCGGTCTTGTTATCTCACCCTACTGAAACCGCGGGCCACAACTACTCGACCTACGATGCCTCCTAAGCGGAAAGCTCCCGCAGAACCTCTGCCATCTGAACCCTCTCGTCGTAAACTTCGATCGGATGGTCCTGTAACACCAGCAAGACCACCCCCCAAACCCCGGACTACCGCACGGACGACCCGACGCACTGCGAATGCGAAATTGGGGTCTGAGGTTTTGGAGCCACCGGCACCCACGAAGCCGGAGTCTAGGGCGACGCGATCTGGGGCTGTCGCTGGGTCGTCCAAGACCGAGAAGGCACCGCCGAAGCGGACGGTTAAGGCTGTGGCTGTGACTGTGGAGGTTAAGGCTGCGAAACAAGTTGAAACGGCCGTGGCTCCTAGACGACAGGGTAGACCACCTGGTATGCGACTTACGGTGGAAGAAACAGCTGTTCAGGCGAAGCCGCCGTCGAGGAAACCGCTTTCTACAAAGCCCCCTTCGAGGACGTCCGCTCGGACAACTACCCGTACGACTATGGTCAAGGCTGGCCCCTCAAAGTCAGCTACCAAGGCTACACGGACGCGCACGACGAAAAAGAATGTTCCTACACTCGTAGAGACGGAGGAGCCTGAAGAAGACGATGAACTAGCGCCGCCCCCAATTCCGCCAAGACCAACTACTCCAGTCAGACCGAGAATAATTATGGATGCCGTGGAGATCATAACACCGAGTGGACCCCGACAACCATTTGCTTCGAATCGGAATACCCCCATGTATCCCAAACCTAGTCCGACGAAACCGCCTAGCACATTACCCCCTGCCATCTCCATTGAGCCCACCACTCCCTCCCGTTCCCGTGTGTCCCTGCCGACTTCTCCAGGAAAGCGACGTCGAACCGAGCGATCCCCATCTCCGGAACCACCTCAGTTACCCTCACCGTCGAAGAGAGTCGCACGGTCGGGTGCTCTGATCACTCCAGGAGCAACGAGGATCGCTAAATTGCCGGCACATTATCACCCTTGTTTACAGGCACAGAAGCGGGCTATCATGGCCGCCCTTAGGAATCCGCCTGAACTCGATACGGAGGACGATCAGGATGAAACACCTTCGACGAACGAGTTGGCTTATGATGATTTGTCTGATTTGTTGACCGGGAGTGTCGCTCGCGGTGAAGGGAACAGTTGCTTGCTTATTGGGCCACGAGGAAGTGGGAAGACTCGGGTATGTCGATAAGTTTCGACTCCCCGCTGTCTCTGCTCACTGCCAATTCGTGCCAGCTGGTAGACCGAGCGCTAGCTCAAGTCTCTAACGACGTTTCTCCAATCGTTATTCGGTTGTCTGGGCACGTACAACGGAACGATCGGCTCGCGATTCGTGAGATTGCCTGGCAGCTATCACATCAGACAGGAAGACAGATCACTCTCGACAATGAGGATGGGGATAATCCAGACGTAAATGAAGACGAGATGGATCAACAAGACGTTGCTTCTCTCCCCCCTCCAGCTTACCTGCCCTCGTTGATATCGACTCTTCCGAGTCAACCTAAGCCAGTGGTTGTCATCCTCGATGCGTTCGACGAGTTTGCGCTTCATGGTCGGCAGGCTCTGCTTTATTGTCTCCTTGATACCGCACAAAGTTGCCGAGTCGGGTCGGGGTTGAATGGGCTCGCAGTCATTGGAGTGACGAACCGAGTGGATACCATCAACCTCCTTGAGAAACGGGTGAAGAGTCGATTTTCCGGGAGGATGCTACGAACTGCTGGTCCGAGGAGCGTACAAGATTGGTGGAGGCTAACCAGAGGGATTTTGACGGCCCCTCTTGGTGAGGAAGAGGATGTGGATGGGTGGAAAGAGTTGTGGGGTGGGAGTGTGAATAGGTTTTTAGAGGAGAGGAGCGTCAAGACCGCACTGCATGAGACATGGGCCTTGGTGAAGGATGTGAGAATGCTAACGAGGATTTTGGTACGTTTCTTCTTTCCCTGCGCCGTCTATGTGGGCTAACTTCTGAACGTTTTGGAGACCACCCCGGTGTTGATGTTGTCCCCTGCCTCTCCGTCCCTCACTCCCGCCAGTCTGCTCAACTCGATCGCTGAACAGAGGTGTCCGATAGGGAACTCTTTCCTCACGTGTAAGCCTAACAACCTCCGCCTGCCATCTACCTATTCACCCACTACCACCAGCCCTACCATACCCCGCAATTTGTCTGCTTATCGCATCAGTCCATACCCAAACCACTGGTCACGATACCTTTACGTTCGAAATGCTACATCAGCTATTTAGGGACCAGGTACGGATCTCAATAGCGGCCCCCGTTCAAATCGAAGGCGGAGGTTCGATAGGAATGGTCAAGTGCAGTCGGCAGGTAATGATGGGGGTGCGTTTCTATTCATCCCCCCCTAAAAATATTCGTCGCCATATTGACTTCTTGTGCTTTTTTTGGCTGGCATGTCGTGATTGCATGTAGGCTTTTGAGCATTTGCTGAGTGCGAGGGTGTTTGTCAGTGTCTCTGCAACATCTTCGATGGTTGCAAAGGAGTTTGTGAAGTATCGGTCAAGTGTGGAGAGGGAAGAGGTGAAGAAGACGGTCGAGAAGCTTGGGACGATGAGCTTGAAGAAGTGGTTGGGGAAATCTCAGCAAGTTCACAATTGATCCTGTGGTGGAAACCACCTCAAGCACGTTCGTTCATTACTTTATTCCTTTCGCAATTTTCCACACACTGCACAACGATTTCAATTGGATATTTTTGTTACAAGCTGATTTCCGATATTTTGTTTACAAACAATTCACAATCACATCTGCATCTAATAATCGCCAGAGTCGGCCAAAGCTTGCTCCGCCCTGCTCCTTGCTGTAGAACTGGTCAGCATAAGTTGTTAGAACCCCAAGTGGGTGACAAACCGTCACGCTTTGCTCTCTCTTTGTCGATGAAGTCGAGCTACGAGTGTGTGAATCGAAAGTGTGATTGCGAGGAGATCTTCGCTACGTACCCCCCTGGTTTCGACTTCCCTGTCGATGAAAGCGCCGGTGAATGCAGCACTACGAATGTGGGCATAGTTGAGCATGATGCGATGTCGTACATGGTTGGTGGGGCACAGCTTACATGAGCTCCTTGGCCATGGCGTGGCTGGGAGGTTGCCCATTCCTAGCGACATGGTCCTCGTATGCCTTGGCGGCCTCGAACGAAGCGGCTCCAGCTATAAGCTCATGAGATATTTTGGATTTGTGTGCGTCCTGGAACTGAGAGACAGAACATAATCAGGAGGCGAGATTCGAGGGATTGGGATTGGGAAAGGTGAAGTACTTCGTCGTAAGCCCGGGATTCATCGGAGTCGTTGCTGAACCAGCCCATGATGATAGATGTAGGAGAGAAGATGTGAGACGATTGGAAGATAGGGTTTTGTAGGTAGAGGGGATGAGGATGGAGGGAGAGAAACGAGTGTCTGAGGGGGGGTGTTTATATACCCTTGCGGTGACCCAGGGGCTAAAAATACCATGGGGGTCTCGACATGGCGACAGAATTATTGCGTGAGTTCCAATAATACCTGAGGACCAGGTGTGGGGACGGCTGAACTAGGATGTATGAGGGAACCGTGGGATCTGTTTTGCTGCGGCACCTGCATCGGTGGTTTCCGATCGAGGTCGCCGCCGTCAGATCCGTTGCAAACGGTCAAGGCGTGCCCCACTTGAGCCGTATCCACCAACATCCAGGTGCAGGTCTGTACGCGTATCTTCCAGCACTACCGCCGTGAGACTTACCGTCGTGGTCCAGTGTCAAGTGATCTTCGCTAGAGTAGGCGCCGGCTGATCGGGAACATTGATGGTCCCACGTGGCAGGATGCCGCAGCTCCGACTTGTCCCCATTCTACGTCCGAGCTCTCCAACTCGCTTCCTCTCGCAATGCCCACCGGGTCATCGTCCGGTAAAGGCCCAAAGTCCCTCGAAGACCTCATCAATGTGGACCATGTCAACGAATCGTGCGTTCTTGATGTTCTGTCCTGGACGATTGCTCATGGTTGACACCGCTGGTTGCCGCCCCCGCGCTTAGACATATGGAGACGTATGCTCGTTTCCTGAGCATGACCGATAGCGAAATCAACGAGACGGTATCACCGGCGATCCAACCTGACACGCCTCTATCGGAACCCCGCCGTGTTCGTAGGGTGTCTGCGCTCTCCGACTTTGCACCCGTCAACTTGAAGGTCCGGAAGTATGTCACATGTCTCAGACCTGAAGGCATGAGTTGATCGTTGGGTCATTTTCAAGGAGAAAGCGCGGCGAGCAAAACGACGAGAGAAGACAGGAGCTGCTGTATCTTCTTGTTCGATGGCCGTTATTGGTGTGCCGTGCTTCTCATTTGAGATGTCCCTAAGCTTACGCTCACCCGAATGACCAGTTCCTGATCTTTGTGTTTATTCTTGCCGAGTTTGGATTCTACGTTCTAATACGGCAGATCGTCAATGCCAAGGAGTGGCTGTCTGCCTGTAGGTCTCCTTCCACTGTCATCCACGCATCACCGGATCTTAAGCTTCGCGTAGGGAGGGGAAGAAAGGGCCGCCTACGGGTTCAACTAAGAGGGTCGAAGACATACCAAGTGAGTTTAGTGCCCGTACGACGAACTTTACCTAACTTGGACAGGAATGGAAAGACGCGGCTCACACTCTCGACGAATACCTGAAATTTGATGCCTGGAAGGCGGTCGCTGAAGATAACTTCTACGATTGGAAGCTCGTGAGCAAGGTGCGACGGTCACTAAGAACACTTCGTGAGAAGAACGATGTACGAGGGTTGTTGGGCGTTCTGGAAATGTGTGTGAGGGATAACTTTGGGGGTGTGGAGTCCTCAAGGTGCGTTACGTTCATTACGTCCAAAGCTGGACATGCCCTTATCTCATATCTTTGATAGGTTGTACAGCGAGGTGCGTCGAGGTGTGCAGGGGTTGCTGAAATGAAAGCTAATAAGGAACAAGACCTTCTACGGGACAAAATACTTGATCGAATGTTTGTCACCTTTCTCGCATACGACACGGCGAGTTTTTGACGACGGGATGCAGCATTTACCGATGAACAAGAGAAGGCCTTGCGTTACATCCGAGAATCCACCGCTATCTCAACCGAAGAGAAGAAACGATTCTATCGAAGCATCAACACCAATCTCGGTGCCACGGCTCTTTGTCTTTCTGGTGGCGCTTCATTCGGATATTGTACGACCACCGTGGGCTCCATTGTCCTCGTTGCCAACTCACAGCTCGCATAGATCATTTCGGGGTAGTCAGGGCATTTCTGGATGCGAACCTCCTTCCACGTGTCATCTCTGGAACCTCTGCGGGAGGCTTGATCGCTGCGTTTGTTTGTTGCTATACGGAAGCTGAGCTTAGAGCACTTCTGGTACCCGAGTTGGCGAATCGGATAACAGCTTGCGAGGAGCCGTTTAGTGTGTGGTTCACGAGGTTTTGGACGACAGGTATGGTCGGGTGCGATGCACGGAAACGCCCTTCTCACTTTCACCCCCACCTTAGGCGCCAGGTTTGATGCTCTAACGTGGGCGAAGAAGGTCCCTGGTGATATTCTGTCATGTTTGGCATCACTTCTAACTCGGACGAATAGTGTACATTCTTTACCCGTGGCTCACTTACCTTCCGGGAAGCATACCTAAGGACGGGTCGTATCCTGAACATTTCTGTCATCCCAGCAGATCGTCACTCGTACGCCTTGGTCCTACTTGCTCATCAAGTGTAGCATCTGAACAAGCATCGAAGGCCGACCAAACTCCTGAACTATATGACTGCACCGGATTGTGTTATCTGGAGTGCACTTCTCGCCTCTGCAGCCGTGCCGGGTATCCTTAACTCGGTTGTTATGATGCAGAAGATGAAGGATGGGACGATTGCTCCGTGGGGCTGGGGAAGTAAGTTCAGAGATGGGAGTCTAAGGTTAGCTACTCCCTCAAGGACCACCTTCACTTCCTCACGACGTGCAGGGTCGACATCCCAGTGCAAGCCTTGAATCTCTATTTCAATGGTAGGCAACACAGCGACCCGCATGGAATGAGCTTCTCACATTGTGAACGTTGTCTAGTAACCCACCCGATTGTCTCTCAAGTCAACCCGCACGTGCATCTGTTTTTCTTTGCTCCCCAAGGGTCTGCAGGGAAGCCTGTCGCCCATAGGAAAGGGAAGGGCAAAGGTGGGCTCATACCAACTTGTTAGATCTCAGCACCGTTCAACCGCGAGTTGTAGGCTGGCGAGGGAACTTTTTGTTATCTGCCGCGGAGCAGTGGTTAAAGTTGGAACTGACCAAGAACTTCAAGGTTTGTGACCCGCACCCTTCAGGTGGCTCGTTTCATTTGTTAACGGGGATTCGGATGATAGCTTATCCGCGACTTGGACTTACTTCCACAACTACTGGGTCAGGACTGGTCAAGCGTGTTCCTGCAGCGATTTGATGGCACTGTAACGTGAGTCCAATCGGTGTATGTGTCACTTTACACAGCTGTCAACTCGAATTTCTAGGATATGGCCACGGACACGAATGATGGTACGTTCCTTTCGTGGTGAAATCAAAGTAGGATGGCTGAGACGATTCGCACCCAGGATTGGGCTCGTATCCTCAGTGACCCAGACCCCCCAGAACTCGAGCGTATGATGAGTGTAGGTCAGATAGTTACTTGGCCCAAGGTAGGCCCGCTTCTCAGTAACTGGGGCCTGCATTAATCAATCACGCCGTAGCTTCACATGATTGAGAACCGGCACCGGATCGAGAACGAGGTGCTGCTGGGTCGACAGGCTATTCGAAGGGCGCTGCAAAACAAGGAGAAGTCTCGTGAAGCTGTCAAGCCCCAGTCCAACCTGGTCCCCCAGCCGGTCACCGGGACTCGACTCTCTCAAGATGGAACGGATACGGGCCCCGTCCCAACAACTTCCGAAGCGCCCATGTCCATGGACACGGATGCGGAAGACGCGTTCAAGAATGGCTCTCGTTGGTTCTTCAAACAGGATACCAGCAAGTCAGGGTCGTCGACACCTCGAGAGACAGAGTCGAGGAACACTAGACATCCCAACGGTGTTGCATCTCGGCCCCTCATATGGCGTGGTAGCTGGCCATCCTCATTTTTCTACGCGCAGGACGCCGGTCATCCTCCGACCGCACCCCAGCCAATTGTCACGGAGCCAGCGTCGCAATCAGCCGAATCGGTATCGCAGAACGCGACACTTCCGTCTAGCTCTAGCATTTTCAACAGGATTCGACGCAAGTCCGTCCTCTCGTCCCCTTTCAGCACGTTGCGACGTACTGCAACAAGGGTCGGGAGCAGATCGGGGAGCGAGTACGGTGTGGGGGATGCTCAGGGATCTTGGAGCAGTGATTCGTCCTCAGACGATGACCTGCCCTCCCCAGATTGGAGGGGATTAAAACACCAAGCATTTCCTTCGCTTGTAGACTTTGACGATGTCGACGAGGTCCCGGTCCTTTCATCGGATGACGATGTTGGTGAGAATGGTCATGTCAGCCTGGAGGCGGTGACGGAAGGTGCCGAACCAGACTCGTGACGATTGTTCAACGTTCAACGTTCGCTCGTCGTATGTGGATCATCAATGATTTACCCTGTTGGTCTTGAATATTTATGCGTGTATCGATATTTCTTGGTAAGATGTATACCAGCCTACGTACTTGATGGAGTATATAATCATGTATCCGCTATTTCGTTTGGTTAGCCCTTCCACGCCTCCGGTCACAGCTTTGGCATAGACTACCACCTTTACCAGACCGCTTACCCCCGTCGCGACTGGCCTGATCGTGCGGGAGGTGGGGTCGTGGCCACTCATTTGCCGCCACACTTTTTGATCCAAAACAGAGTATTTTACTTGAATGGTAGTCAACACCGCATTCGAATTCCTCCATAAGCGATACGCAGTCGTTCGGGGGTGTGCCTAAAGAGACGGTGGCCGTGATGGTAAAGGAGGGCATGCCGGGCCCCGAGCACGTCAAGAAGTGGGCCATACGTGGCGGTCTGGCGAGTATGGAGGGGAAGTATGTGGACCTGGACAGTTCTGAGCATGGAGCAATAAAAGTGGCGGCTTGGTAACGGTGAACGGACTATTATTGTACTACACAAGGAAGGATTACGGTACGCAGAGAGAATATCGCATCAAATAGGAGTCAAGTCCTGCGGGAACGCATTCCCCGGGCTTGTCTCCGGGCAACCCAGCGGTAGTTACAAAACTCGATGGCTACTAGCCCTCCTAGGATTCCAGACGTGCGCCCGCGGACCGACGATCATCACTACCCGTCGGAGGGCAGCTATCTACTTGTCATAATCAACGGGCATAAGTGTCTTCAGAATGTTCGGCGCATAACCAGGTTATCGGTCATACATTGCGTCGTTCAATCACATTAACGGGTGGCTCGAAAGGGCGGAAACAGACAAGAGGGAGCAGGCGGACTAGCCGCCACAAATACCACGTCCCACTACGCATTCCCCACCATCTCCACCACCGCTGCAACCACCGCCCTTGCAATTCAAACCGCTTGCCGCGCAGCTGAGGTGTGAACCTCCGGTACATCCGGATACACCCTAAAATCATCAAAGTCACCCTTCAGATATACCGGGTACACCGATCAACGGGGACTCACGACAGCGCACGATCCCGTATACGGTAGGTACGCGAACGGATACCCATACCCGTACATCAGCGGCACAGGAACCATGAACGCACTATCGTGTCCTTCACCCCTTGCGTGTCTCTCCTCGAGGTCTCTGTTCTTGGCTTTGTTCTTCGATTCCCGGATCGTTTGCCCGTCCCTATCCCTTCTGCGTTGCAATTTAAGTTTCCGTACCTCACGTCGTTGTTTGTTAGCCCCGGACTCGATAAAGATCGAGTTGTGATCGCTAGGATGGGTGGCGGAGTAGCTGTCCTCACGATTCATCGGAGGCCCTGGGTCCAAATGGGGACGACGTGAGAGGACGGATGCGCTCAACCTGTTGAGCCTCTGACCGATGGTGGCTCCCTTAATCACATTGGTCTAGGTCAGCCACAAAACCGAGTTCATCACTTCAATAGGTGCGTACTGGCAACGGACACCCGCAATGCGCGTAGGGCATCCCGAAACGAGACTAGTAAGGTTCGGTAAGTAGACACACACGTGTTGTGAAGAACAAACAAACTCACATCCCACGCACGACACGTCAGGTCGAACCCGTCCGACAAATGTCCCTCCTCGACTTTATCATCACTGCAATCTCTCGCAGTCACCATACTCGTCACTCAGAAGAGATACAGTCACGACGCACTGGTTGACGAGTCTATGAACGTACAGGATGCAGTCCTTCTTGTAGGCTTTCGGACAAAGTTGGTGTGTACTGCGAGCGGCCGCTGTCAGAAGGCGACAAGTGGGTTGTCTCGGAAGGAGACATACTGCCACGCAAGATCGATGTCGAGGGTTGGGACCAAGAACGAGTCACGGGATTCCTGGATTAAAGTTAAAAACCTTCGCGAAAATCGTATCAGAGACGGATAGAATATGATAGACCGCCATGAACGCTAACCCGTAATACCGCGCGACACAGTGTTGTAGCACTTTCACGTCCTCCGGACTATCGAAAAATCCAGGGCTCAGCCACCCGAGTTTTTCCATTTTCTCGGTGAACTTCGTTTGTCTCATTACCTTGGATTGTCAAATTTAGCCACTTGCGCAATAGGCCTTAGGGGGAGGTGACATACCGCGGCAACGAGCTCAACAGAGAACGGTTTCCCATCCACATAAGCACCAGCGATCTTCCGGGCCCTTTGAAGGTTGAAGGACAGGATAAGACATTTGATGTGCTAGTGCGGAACGGGATATCGTACCGAGCGGCGATCAAACACCCTTCCAAGTTTTTTCTCAGGTCGGTGGCACTGTAATTTAATTTCTCCCCTATGGCCCTCCTCCACGTCCTAGCGTCGGAGTATGGGCGTGGGTGGCTCGAATCGTCACCTTGATCGTTCCGGAAGACACCCATTCGGTCCAACCTGTCCTTGGCCTGTTTCGCCAAGGTTGTACTCGATAGCCCCGATACCAACAAGAGTGTTCCTCTGGAGCAGACAAGGTGAGTTTTGGATAGATCGCTCGCTTTCAGCGGTTCGCTCACGGAAGATAACCGGTTTTCCCAGAGGCCTTGGCATGGGAGGCTTTGTCGGGATCCAGGACAGAATCCCTTGTGAACTTGGCAACGCCCAGACTCTCTCGCGTAACTGAGAAGTGGCAACTTCCACACGAAACTTGGAATTTTTGCTGTGCGAAACCAGTCATTGTACTGTTCAAGAATGCTGGAAAGGTCCGATGTGAACCGAAGCAGATCTCCGGGATATATCGTTAGGCTTACGGATGGCGATCGGCCTCTCGCACTTGGGACATTTGACATCGATGCAAGTAAGGGCACCGCAAGAAATGAAAGGGTTGTAAGGGAGCTTTGTGCGAGCGTGCCATATCCTTTCCTGCTCAGGAGGAGGTCGAAAGTTGAAGGGGTCGTCCCCCATCCTTGCCTAAGACGTCTCATTCGCACGAACCTCCGTGTGTGACCCCATTCGTACATACCGCCAGATCAATAGGATTTTCCTTAAGGTCTTGCAGCGGCCGCAGAAGCGGTAACCTCTCGCAGTCTTCTGCGTACCACCTTAAGAGTCATCAGGAGTTCAATACACGTGGTGAACCGGGTGGAGCGACCCTACGTAGGGTTGAGCATGTAAGCATGCCAGATCATCCACACGTCAATCGGGGGAGGAATGAACAAGTCTCCAGATGCGTTCAAGCTCGCAACCCAACGTTTGAACCTGTGATAGTTTGCGGTCCATCAGGCGGCCGTTCGCGATGCCTCAGCTCGTACTATAACATACCTTTCGACGGCCAACTCAAGGAACCACACCCACCTCTCCTCCGGGGGGAGCGCCTTGGCTGGAAGAGGGATCGCCTCCGCGAGCTGAGGGTCCGAGTCAGGGTTCTCAATCTTGCGCTTCATGAGCGCGAACATTCCAAGCAACCGTAAGTGTGATTTCAGCTGGCCTATGGACACCAGCGGGGGGGTGACGGTCCGGCTGCCGATAGTAAAAGTCATGTCATCGTAGGAGGGCGGACTGGACCCGGGGTTCGGACCGCCGTCTGTCGCAGAATATGCTGGGAGATCTTCCGTACGAGCCATAGGTTGGGATGGGCCCCCAACGGCGGTCGTGTGGCTTTTATAGGCGAGCTGCGAGACTAGCTTGAATTGGATGGTCTGAATGGCCTGCCAGTGCATAGTTGCGGCTGCGCTTGGAGGAATTGATTTGGTACTCATTATGTGGGCGGGCATTACAATCCAGGGGTACATGTGTGAGAGACTTGCCTTATGTATATATTAAGACACATTTCCTGGTTTGTCTCCAGGTAACCGGGCGGTAGTTACAAAACTCGATCCAACCGCGGTCCGGTGGAATCGCGAGGACCCCCATTCATCGCGGGGTATACTGTAAGCCCTTCCGCACCAGTCATGGGCCGGTCATGCGGGGCCTGGATGGTGACGCGGTGGTAGCAGTGCGGTTTTCAGAGACGCTTGCTGCATCAGCTGGTTTCGAGTGATCGGGCGGATCGCGCACCCGATTCCGAGGCACCCTCGCTGGGCTTTTTCAGTCTCGTAGTCAACCAGGAAAGCTATGCAATCTCATGTTGTCTCCGGGGGTAAGGTAACACATAACGAAGCGCTATTTTTAAACCAGTACACGTCCATCTTCATACACCTGGGCAAATCTCCTATCCTTGAAGCCGGCGAAATGCTAATGGCCAGGGATTATTTTCTGGTGACGAAAAATGCTGCCAGTGGGCGGAGAGTGAGTCATAGCCGAGACAGCAGAACGAGTCGTAGAAGAAGGAGCGTGGAGATGGAGAGTAGAAAGCCGACGATGTTGTTCTCAAGCTGACCAGGTGGTGCGGTAGAAGTCGGCATACTTGAACTTCTTCCTGATCTGGTCCAGCAAGTACCAGCCAGGGGTGCAATAAGTAACATGGTTGCTAGTCGAGCCGCCTTTGTTACTCCCAGAGTGGAGTTGGCCAACGATGCGAGCTTTGCCGTTCCTCGTGTGCCAGACGAGGGAGCCAGAGTCCCCCTTGGCGGAGAAGGCTTCGACATTCTTGACGCCCGAGTTGTAGATGCCGAGCTCGACGGACTCGATGCCGACTTCGTTGAGAGTGAATGACACCAGGCCGGCATAGCGTCCGACGGTGAGGTCGGTAGTGTTGCCGTCTTTACCGACGATAAGGCAGCGCTGGCCTTCACTGTCGAACTCTGCGGGGTTGGCGAGGTCCTCTTTCGTGGCGCAACCCTCAATCCTGAGCTTTCTCTGCACGGGAAACTTGAACGTGGTCGTACCACCACCCAGAGGACAGAACATCTCCGTAAGTTCCCAAGGAGAATACTTAGATCCTGAATAAGGTTGTTTTCGTTAGACGAGGTATGAGAAAAATGAGTCGAAACGCACCGAGATCAACGACGTTGCCCTTGAACTCACCCTTGACCTTCGCCTCAGCGGCCAAGAACACAGCCCAGTCCGAGGTATACAGTGTTCCGCCTTCGACGTCGACCGTGATGGCTGGAGCGTATTGAACATGGCCAATGTTGCGATGGAACCCGATGTCGGGCCAGTATTTCGTGACTTCGTCATACAGGGCCTCGAGATCAGCCATAGCCTTGTTCTCGTCTTCCAACATGCGTCGCTTCGCACGGATTGCTTTCGCGTTCTCTGCATCCTGCCTTTCCTCTGCCTCCAGCTCGACGATCTCTCGGGTCAAAAGGTCGGCAAGAATGCCGCGGCCACCTATGACGTTCCTGATCTCGTCAAGGCCCCACTGGAACCGACGCATTCCACAAACTCGAACGTGGTTCTTGGGTGCACCATCTCTGTGCTCATACTTGATGGTGGTGTCCTTGCGAAGGACGTGGCAATTGCTGACTCCGTAAACCTTGTCGCTGGGGTTGCCATCCTTATCTTTATTTTCGTGGAACCAGAGGGTGAGAGTGCCCTGGGCATCCTCCTCCTCCATCCCTTCAGTTGCAAGGGGAATGCCAAGAAGAGCAGTGAGGAAGCGACGGACATAGTGGGTGGCATTGGTGCTACCAACATGACGCATAAGGGGGGGACCTGCAAGCTTCTGGGGGACGGCCTCACGCCATTCCACAACAGCATCCTCAACTCCATTCTTCAGGAGGAGTGCAAGGATCTCTTGAGAGACCTTGTGGGCGGTATCGGAGGAGGTGGAGCCGGGAATTACACCAACCCATATGACGATTGGACCAAGACTCCCCTTCTCCTCCTCTCCCAGTGGTCCGTGGGTGAAGAAGCGGGCAGGGTCGATGGACGACCAGTTACACTTCCGAGCCTTAATCAGGTCACAAATCTCGGGACCGACAGTGTCCCAGACACCATTGAGTGGGGTGTCAAAGACTCCACGGAGCGACTTGACAGGGATATGGGCGTATCTGCCAACAGGTTTAGGGAAGAGTGTAGTGAGGAAATCCGAACGGTAAATGAGTTCCGGGTGGTCGCCATCCCCGGTGATGCCATTATAGTAGGAAGTCCTCTCGTACTTGTCGGGGGTGTACTGGGAGACAACGGTGGCATCGCTGGTGAGGGTGAGGGCAGAGATATTAGAAGACACTGCAGACATGTTGCTTAGGGTCGGGGAGCCAAGCGAGCCAGGGCCCTTGCGCCGGTGGCCGCTGGAGTTAATGCACTCAAGAGCAAAGAGGGAAAGTTCTGAACGGAAGGTGGTAAGTGTGGTATAGACGCGGAAAGAGATTAGGGGACTCGCTCAATAGCTCCGGGTGCTTTTTCATGGTCGCAACCACCTCCGCGGCGAGTCCAGAAATGCCTACAAGGGAGATGGTGAGTATGGAATAGACACAAAAAAAGACTGAGGGACTCGCCATCGCCCAGAAGACCGGCTTTACTCAGTTCAACTTCGGTGAATGCAAAAGCTTCAAAAGGTCAGCGTGGAATAGACAAGGAAAAAACGATAGGACTCACTCGGAGGATCCATATTGAAGTTGTTAACGCAGGTAGACGAGAGTGTTCAGCAAAGTTCGCAGATAGAGACGTCCCCCTCTTGTCGGGAGCATCGATGATTTCACGTGACAGGGACCCAGGCCCCTGAGACCTGAATCGTCGACTCCTCTTGCGGCAATCTCTTCAATATCGTACTTTTCGTGAAGTTGCACGCTAGGAGGGAGAATTCACTGGAAAGCGACCCGACTTGAGGGTCGGATCCGGTCCCGCCTGAAGCCGATCGAACTCGACTTCGAGTTCCTTAGCCGCCCATGATATCACCGACGAGAAGTGTTACGTGACGAATTCATCAAGTCTTTTGCCGCCCGTCATCCACACGGCCAAGGGATGGTGGTGTGTAGAGACCAACGGGTTCCAGCAATCCTACGAACACTGGCGCAATAGTTCCGCCACTTCCGAATTCCCCAACACGTTCCCCTACAAGTTGTCACTCGGGTGGACTCTGACGGGCGACCTCTCCTGCCTTTTTACCCCCACGGCACATCGGGAAACCAGATTCTTGTCGCCAAGTCATATGACGACGTGTTCCATCGTTTATTGCGGCTCCGCGAGGTTGACAAAGGATGCGACAGAGGGGCGGTGCTCACTGGGCAGCTCGGTGCTGGTGCGCCACCGCGACAAGATCACCACTCAGTACGGCAGCTCACTGGCACGTCTGTTCCCCAGGAAAAACCACCTTCCTCAAGCCCATGCTTGCACGGCTGATTTAGGCTCACCAGGTCGTACTCCTGTGTGGGGCCTCTATGGTCTGCCTTTTTTATCACGGCCGAGTGTACTCTCGACCGGTGGACTTGTGCGGCTTCGAATATCTTCCTACACACCGAAAGGCGTCATATTGTCCCGTGTGGGCGCTGATCGATGTGGATCTCAAAAATGAGGAGCCACCTATCACAGGCAGTTCAAGCATTTGGCCAATCCAGACGACTTCCCCAGACCCCATCCGATGGACCCGCTGGAAGAAGTTGACCAGGGCTGCTCTGTTGGGGACGCCCAAATGGAATATGAAGGAATTATCTCTGGTCCCTGACGGCTGTGACCCTCCTGTCTTCCCCACAGATCACCGGTCACCGGTAATTGTCCCCTTCCACTCCCATCATCTCAGCCCGCTCCTCTGTGTTTATTGGCCTTGTTCGCATTCTGACCGTTCGCAACTATCCGATGCAACATTCTCTCCATGTAATCCTTCATTGTACGATGATATAATAGTCTATTCACCATTATCACACTACCACCACCCTCCTTTCTCAACCGTCCAGGTCCACTTACTTTGCCTCCTTGCTCACCAGGCGGCCACGTGCGGTCCACTCCTTGACATGCTCGAGGTCCGGCACACCCTCCTTCACCGTCACGGCCACCGTCCCTTTGGCACACCCCGACCGACTGCGTATCACTTCTGGAGCAATTTCGGATGCGGTGTTGAGTACCGTTGGGGTGTGCGGTGCGGGCTTTTGCACCCTCACTACGTTTCCCGGGCTCGGGACACCGGTACTTATTTCTGTTCCGCCGCCTATGACCAACATCTGTGTGGCTTCGCTCGTTGGTCTGAGAGTACGACCTCTGACCCTCCTAGGATTGACGTGCACCCGCGGACCGACCTGTCCTGAACCTCGATTGGCTTCCCCCAGTTAGTCGTACTAAGGTGCCGAACCAGACTCGTGATAGTTGTTCGGTCTCGTCGTGAGTACTTTACGAGCGCGACCACTCCGGCCACTAAAACTTCCGGTCAATCCAGTTCTGGCCGGAGCGATGACGGATGACTACCGGACTGATCGTGTCACTACGGTGTGTGGGTCACCATCGATTTGCTCTCGGATATACCTGCGTGTATCGATATCTCCTGGTGAGAAGTTGCATACCAGCCTACTTACTTGGCGGAGTATATAATCGTGTATTGATATCTGAGATCCCGTTTGTTAGCGCTCCTGATGCCTCTCGTTGTAACTTTTTGGCGTGCACCACCATGACCTTGATCGGATCGCTCATTCGTTGTTGTGATTGGCTGGATTGTGTGGCAGGCGGACCCACGATCATGAGTGGCCGCCACACTTTTTGAATTGAAACGGAGTATTTTACCTGGGGGGGCAGGCACGAGGAACACGTTGAGCCCTCTCCTCGTCAGTTCCCCTCTCGAGCTCAACCTCCCGTACGATGGACTCTGCCGGAAGGTTTAACCATCTCGCGCCTAGAAACCCTGACGGAGCGGCGATCTTGGAGGCGGCAGTGAGGCGAAATCCTACAGCGGTCTCCGTCCCCGGGAGGACCCCGAGGATATCAAGGAACGATGGGTTCGGGGCTTGGGACTCTGGTCATTCTGTGCGGCAGGAGTTCCGCCGTTTGTTGGATCCTGGTATTCTCCGGAAGAATAACCCGAAGGATGCAGTGATGGCACTGAAGGCACGGGTCCCAATTTATCGCTCTTTGCCTTGTGGCTAATGCTTAGGTTGTAGGTTTTGAATGAGATAACGGAGAAGATCCTGAAGTTTCCCAAGAATCTCAAGTACCAACGGCTCAATATAAATTCTGAGACGATGAGACAACATATCATGCCGATGGAAGGGACGGTGGAGTTCTTGCAGAGGGTGTGATTTTTGCTGGTGATCATTTAGCTGATTCCGAGATCTGACCAATAAATGCGCTACGAACGCAGATGGGCTTCCGACAGCAGGTCCGTACATTGTCCCTGGGGGTCATCAGCCACGGTCGAGGGTACGGTTTCGACTTACCCAGTACAGACAGAGGATTGCGTCACCAGGCTCGTGCTTAATCCAACAAGGATGGAAGATCTACGTATAGGTGCGATGTGCTTGGACGAAGTCATCAAGAACCAGGTCCAGGCGATCGAGGACGAGGAACGGGCAAAACGCCAGGAGATCGCCAACAAGAAAGCTGCAGTGACAAAGGTGCGGTCAAAAATCCGGACATCGTTGTGGGAGAAAAATCCTCATTCGCACTTCTAGGTCCTGAAGAAAATTGATGATGACCGACGGAGTGTTGCCGTTCGGGTGGAGAGGGAGAGGTCGGCTAGGGAGAGTGGAACTTCTCAGGCCGAAACTGAGCCTCCAGTGGACGAGATGTCGAATTTGAAGATTAAAACCCTTTAGCCCCTTTATATCCAGAACGACCCTAGGATCTTGTTTAGCTACGAATTATGCCTTGCATTCACCCGTATCCCCTTGACACGTTCACTGCTCAGACGCCAAGTTCTATCCATGCGACACAAGCGAGCTCAACCGATTACCTGAGGAGGGTCACACGCAGGACCTCGAGCACGTCAAGAAGTGGGCCGCACGTGGCCGTCTGGAGAGCAGGGAGGCAAAGTGTGCGGACCCGGACGATTCTGAGCACGGAGAAAGAAAAGTGGCGGCACGGTGACAGTGAACGGACTATCGTAATATTGTATAATGAAGGATTACATGGGGAGAATGTCGCGTCGAATAGTTGCGAACGATCGGAATGCGAACAAGGCCCATAAGCATAGAGAAGCGGGCTGAGACGGTGGGAGTGGAACGTAGAGGGGCGAGTGAACTGGAACAAGGACACGGCACACACGAAGTATACCCCAGTGGAAACCCGTATCCAGCAATAAATCAGCTAGGTCGCAAAACTGGGGGTTAATAGACACGACGTACCGTGGCTCGTGGGTCATTTTTTGTTGATACAGAACTTAAAAAAGAGAAAAAGATGTTTGCTGATGTACCGGGATGGGAATATCTATATAGAAGGCATCCCCGCGATGGTCGTAGATCCCGGTATACTTGTTCCAGTCGGCAGGCATCTGCCACTGATGCTGGGATTCACCCTCGGGGCAGACTAGAAAGTATGCGACTTTGATTGTGGCATCAAGGCCCGTCTCCTCGAGAAGCTTGCCCACATGGGTCATAATTTTGCGTATGAGGTGGTAGCCATCAGCTGATCCTCCGTGTCTCGGAGAGATCGTAATCTGGAAGATGGAGATTACGACGGTGCGCCGGTCGCGGTCGTGGTCAATGGTGAACGAGTCAAAGAGGGAGTTAGTAGCCGTGGTTTGGGTGTAGTACTTGTTGGTGTCAAGCGTCACATCACTGAGTGAGTCATCGGCGAGGTTGACTGGCACAACAGTTCTAGCATGGGGGCGTAGTGGCGTGAAAGATGACAGCGAGGTGCCAGGGGTAGGGGAGGACGAGGAAAGATCTATGGAGAAGGTAGGAGGGTCACACTTGTCGCACCTCATAGGAATAGGCTGCGGCCTGGATTCATCCTCCGAGCTGCCAGAGAACTTGCGATGGACGATCGTCTCGAAGATCAATCCTGCCAAAGCAGAGCCCTCTTGGCCCCTTTGGAGGAGGTCGTACGCCCTCCAAAGATGTCTGTCCTCCTCCGACCGCATCGATTCTACCACCTTCCTCGCGATCCGAGCGGATTTGAAGTCGATTTTCCAACGGTCGAGGGAGGGTACATAATCTATGGGGGACACGGCGATCACGCGTTCCGCGGTGGCGGAGCTCATCCCACGGCTCGTAGAGAACTCTCGGACAATGGTTATTAGCCTGGAACAATCGAGGCTCCTCACCGCAATGGTGTGTTTCTCCTTCGCCCTAGGAAGATTGAAGACGCCTTGGTACGCGTCAAGGGGGATGAAACCGAACTCTTCAGTCGCATTGCGCACCAGGATCTTGAGTGCATTGTCTACCTTGTCCAACGGGGTCTGTGGCTGGTCTGCTTCGTCGACCATGTCCTCGTCTTGATCCGCGGCAGATGGCCCCAGGATGCCGCCGCCCACCCTATTGCAACCCTCCTTCTCCACTTCCTCCGCCTTCTCCCTCTCTCTCTATCTGGAGAACCTCCAGCGCAGCGTCAATCTCCTTGTAACCGGTGGTAGGGAGCGTCGGCCCGTCGGGGAGCGGGAGGTACTGCCGCAGTCTCCTTCGAAAGCTATCGAACTGAAGCTGGAGACATAAACTGTAGCAAAGCCAAAGGACAGTCAGCAACAGACCACTATCGAGCAGTATGGCTGGAATTGATGGCAGAAAGGGAGAGTACACTAAAGACGCACCCTTCCATCAGTTCATCCATCTCCCATAGAGGCATGCCCAACAGAGCGGCCCCGTTCTGCTTGCTCCACGACTTCCATCGAATGGGCTCCGGAGGAGACGCCTGAATCGGCCAGATTCTATCACCACCTGACATAAGTGGCCCCTGGTCCTGGTAGTCCATGTCAATCAATGCCCATATAGGACAATATGGCGCCCCCCGGCGTTTGGGAAGATCCCCGAAGCCGCACTGCGTCGGCCGAGAGTAAACTTTGCCGTGGTAGAAAAGGTGGACTGTAAAGGTGTCACACAGGAGTACGACCTGGCGAGCTGAAATCAGCCGCGCGAGCACGAAATCTAGGAACATGGTTTTTCCTGGATGCGCCGGTGAGTTGTCGTACGGGGTGGGGATCTAATCATAGGGACGCACCGGTGCCGGGCTGCCCAGTGAGCACTGCCCCTTTGGCGGTTCCCTTATCTTCCTCGCGGAGAGCCATTAAGCGGTCGAAAATTTTGTCGTATGCCTTGGTGACGACAATCTGGTTTCTTGATGTGCTGCGGGAGCGAAAAGGCAAGAGAGGTATTCCGCGCGAGTCCACCCCGAGCGATAGCTTGTAGGGGAACTTTTTGAGGAACTTGGAACTGGCAGAGTTATCACTCCAGTGCTCGTAGAATTGCTGGTACTTGCCGACCACCTCCCCCCACCCCTTCCCTATGCCCGGCCAGGCCCACTCGGCGTCTGGAAGACGTGGTTAGTGTGATGGACGGACGCGGATACGGGTGCCTGTCATCACCCTGGTCTGGTAAGCTCTTTTTATCAATCGGTTCTGGTAGGCTTGCTTTATCGTGAGGGCTCTGCATGGTGAAACGAGCACTGTGCAGGCAGAACAGGTAAAAGATGGGGGTTGTTGGATAAGACCTCGGGTCCCCTGAACTTATAGTAACCCGCAGATGGTATGACGCTATCGGTGACACAAGTGGGGATGGGCAACCCCTGCACCAACACGATGACAATCGTTTACGATTGTGGATCCGTCCGCCAATCGCGGCCGCCTGGGTCGCCGGTGACGTCCTGCAAAAAACCGGTGGGCCCTTATGCCCCAGGCCTTGGGACGGATCCATGTTTAATCCGGCCGAAAGGTGAAGAGTCCCTGCTGGCGTTGCCGCCCGAATCTCAGCCACTCCTGCACACGGCCCGTCCTTCAGCGCTCAGCCCTGGGTTACAATGTGTGTACTATACTAGTGCGTTCATGGTTCCCGTGCCGCTGATGTACGGGTATTGATATCCGTTCGCATACCTACCGTATACGGGATCGTGCGCTGTCGTGAGTCCCCGTTGGTCGGTGTACCCGATATATCTGAAGAGTCAACCTTGACAATTTTAGGGTGTATCCAGATGTACCGGAGGTCCTCACCTCAGTTGCGCGGCAAGTGGTTTGAATTGCAGTGGTGGTGGAGGTGGTGGAGGTGGTGGAGGATGCGGAGGGGGATGTGGCGGTTGTGGCGGCTAGCCCACCTGCTCCCTCTTGTCTATTTCCGTCCTCACGAGCCTCTCGTTGATATGTGATTGAACGACGCAATGTATGTCCGATAGCCTGGTTATGCGCCGAACATTCCGAAGATACTTATGCCCGTTGATTATGACAAGTAGATAGTCGCCCTCCGACGGGTAGAGATAATGATCATCGGTCCGCGTGCGCAAGTTAATCCTAGGAGGGCTAGGAGCCATGCTCTCAGACCGACGAGCGAAGTCGCGCGCGTGTTAGTCATAAGCAGTGGAATAAGTACTGATATCTTGAGCCCGGGAGACGTAGCAAGGGTGTAGCAGCGTGCATCGTGCATCCCAATGGTATTCAACACCGCATCTGAAATTGCCCTTTAGGTGATACGCAGTCGTTCAGGTGTGTCCACAGAGAGGAGGGCATGCCGGACCCCGAGCACGCCAAAAAGCAGGCCACATGGGGTCGTCTGGCAAACAGGGAGGCGGAGTAGGCGGACCTGGACGATTCTGAGCACGGAGAAAGAAAAGTGGCGGCATGGTAACAGTGAACGGACTATCATGGTATTGTACAATGAAGGATTACATGGAGAGAATGTCGCATCAAATAGCTGCGAACGATCGGAATGCGAACAAGGGCAATAAACATGGAGGAGCCAGCTGAGACGGTGGAGTGAAGGGACAGGTGAATAGGAACAAGGGAGAGGCACACAGGAAGAAGGGCACATCACAGGTACCGCCGACCCCTAGTGGAAACCTACATCCAGCCATGACTCAGCTAGGTCGCAGAATTGGGAGTAAATAGGTACGACGTACCGTGGCTTGTCACATTTGCGGAAATACCTCGACGGGAACGGGTATACAGAAGGCTTCCCCACAATGATCGTTAAGTTTATTATCCTTTTTCCAGCCGACGGGCATCTGCCACTTATACTTTTTACTCCCGGGGCAGACTAGAAAGTATGTGACTTTGATTGCGGGTTTGGGGTCCGCCTCCGCCCCCTTCAGAAGCTCGCTTACACGGATCATGATTTTGCGGATGGAGCGGTAGCCATCACCCGATCCTCCATGCCTTGGGGAGATCGTAATCTGGAAAATAGAGATTACGGCGGTGCGTCCGTCGCGGTCGTGGTTAATGGTGAACGAGTCAAAGAGGGGATTATTAGCCGCGATTGGGATGTAGTACTTGTCGGTGTCGAGCGTCACATCACTGAGTGAATCATCGGCGAGGTTGACTGGCACAACAGTTCTAGCATCGGCGCGTAGTGGTGTGAAAAATGACAGCGAGGCGTCAGGGGTAGGGGGGGGGCGAGGAGAGATCTACGGAGAAGGCAGGAGGGTCATGCTCGTCGGACTTCATAGGGATAGGCTGCGGCCTGGATTCGTCCTCCCAGCCACAAGATAACTTGCGATGGACCATCGCCTCGAAGATCCATCCCGCCAAAGTAGAGCCCTCTCGGATCCTGCGGAGGAAGTCGCACATTTCCCTAAGCTTTCTGTCCTCCTGCAACAGCATCAACTCCACCACCTTCTTCCTGATCCGAATGGATTTGAAGTCCATGCCCCAACGGTCGAGGCGGGGTATATAATCTATGGGGAACACGACGATCACGCGATGCGAGGTGCTGGAGCTGATCCCACGGTTCTCAGAGAACTCTTTGACAGTGGTCATTAGATTGGAAAAATCGAGGTTCGTCGTCGCAATGGTGTGCTGCTCCTTCACGGCAGGAAGATCGAAGACACCTTCGTACACGTCACGGGGGATGAAGCCGAACTCTTCAGTCGCATTGCGCACCAAGATCTTGAGCGCGTTGTCCACCTCGTCTACCTGGGTCTGTGGCTGGCCTGTTTCGTCAACCATCTCCTCGTCCTGATCCGCGGCAGATGACAACAGGGTGGCACCCTTCTTCACTTCCACCGCCTTCTCTCTCTCTCTCTCTCTCTTGAGAACCTCCAGCGCAGCGTCAATCGCCTTGTTACCGGTGGTGGCGAGCGTCGGCCCATCAGGGAGCGGGAGGTACTGCTGCAGTCTCCATCGAAAGTCATTGAACCTAGGCTGGAGACATAAACTGTAGCAAAGCCAAAGGATAGTCAGCAACAAACCACTATCGAGCCGCATGGCTGGAATTGATGGCAGAAAGGGAGAGTACACTAAAGACGTACCCTTCCATCAGCTCATCCATCTCCCATAGAGGCATGCCCAACAGAGCGGCATTGTACTGCTTTCTCCATGACTTCCATCGAATGGGTTTCGGAGAAGACGCCTGGATCGGCCAGATCTCATCATCAGCTGCGAAAGGTGGCCCCTGGTCCAGATAGTCCACGTCAAGCAACGCCCATATAGGACAATATGATCCCCCCTGGCGTTTGGGAAGATCCCCGAAGCCGTACTGCGTCGATCGAAAGTAAACTCTGCCGTGGTAGAAAAGGTAGATTTTAGAGGTGGTACACAGGAGTACGACCTGGCGATCTGAAATCAGCCGCGCGAGCATGAACTTTAGGAAGGTGGTTTTTCCTGGATGCGTCGGTGAGTTGTCGCACGGCGTGGGGATCTAATCGTAGGGACGCACCGGTGCCGGGCTGCCCAGTGAGCACTGCCCCTTTGCGATCTCCCTTATCTTCCTCGCGGAGAGCCATTAAGCGGTGGAACATTTTGTCGTATGCCTCGGTGACGACAATCTGGTTTCCTGATGTACTGTAGGAGAGAAAAGGCAAGAGAGGTGTTCCGCGCGAGTTCACCCCGAGCGATAACTTGTAGGGGAACTTGTTGAGGAACCTCTTGGAACTTGTGGAGCTATCGCTCCAGTACTGATAGAATTGCTGGTACTCGTTGGCCACATCCTCCCACCCCTCCCCTATGCCCAGCCAGGCCCATTCGGCGTCTGGAAGACGTGATTAGTGTGGTGGACGGACGCTGATGCGGATGCCTGTCATCACCCTGGTCTGGTAGGCTCGTTCGAACACCCCGGGCTGGTAAGCTCTTTTCATCAATCTGTTCTGGTAAGCCCGCTTTATCGTGAGGAGGGCTCTGCATGGTGAAGTACTGTGCAGGCAGAACGGGCGAGAGGTGGGGGTTGTTGGATAAGACCTCAGGTCCCCTAAATTTAGTAACCCGCGGATGGTATGACGTTGTCGGTGACGCAAGTGGGGATGGGGCAACCCAACCAACACGATGACACACGATGGCAATCGTTTGCAATTGTGGGTCCGTCTACTAACCGGTCGCCTGGGTCGCCGGTGGGCCCTTAGGCCTTAGGCCTTGGGAGCCACTCCTGTACACGACCCGTCCTTCAGCGCTCAGCCCTGGGTTGCAATGTAGTACAGACATAATAATCAGTAGCGCCAGCAAGCGGCATGGCCCACGACCGAATCGCAGACGAAAAGGGCCCATCCCTCCGCCCACTCCGCCCTACCCACCAGTATAAGCTTATCAAGCAGCGAATCTCAGACTCTCTTGGAGACCTCTAGGCGTCCGTGAATGATATGATCAAGACAGCTGAACAGACGGAAGGATGTACGTCTGCTCGGAGTCCCAAGAGTCTCTGTGGGCTGATGTTTATTGCCTGCGCAGTGAGCCAGGAGGATCCGTCCCCTGACCATACAAGCATTCATTGACCTCATGAGGCGACACGAACAAATATTCTACAGCTTTGTCCACCGAAGATCTACTCGCGAGGCGGTAGTGTCTTCGATAACCTGATGAAGTGGACCGAACTCTTTCTCGCATCGGGGATCAAGCACATGCCAAGTTTCTTCTCCCTCGTACAGGTCAGGAAGGGGAGGGGGTCATGAAGGGGATCGACGGTGTCGCATTATACCATTACAAACCCAAGCTCGGTCACGAGGACAAACTTCGGAGGTGGTTTGGGAGGACACAAAAGCAGAGCGCTGCCGACACAGAAGATGAGGCTACTGCTGCGCTCGTGCAGGGGAAATCAGCTTCTGGGAGTTGATTGGCGAGGATGCGGAAGATCTAGTAACAGCGGAGGTGTCTATGAGCAATGGTTCCTCGAATTATCTATCTTCAGATGAGTACGACTCCAACAAGTCTGAAGAAGACAAAGGCGACTGAAGAGAGTAGTGAGGGGGATAAACGTCGGCGCATAATGGTGCTGCATCTACACTCAAATTGTTCAATTCTAGTTCCTTCAAGCGGCTGGGGGTTGCGAGACCTATCTGCCGTATTTGATAAAACCCTGGACCGACATCCCGGGAATAAGGAAAAGTCGACTGGCCGGGGATGTCATTCGAGATGGGCGGAGTCGGGGACAAGTGCCCTGGGCCGTCACGTGTTACGTTCTATCCCCCAGTGACACTGACACGAGCTCAACCGATTACCTCCCTCTTTGGAATGCTGACTCCTGCCTCGAGGCTGTATATATAAGGTTCCTCAGCGCTCAGCCTCCAAACCAATTAATCCTCTCCTACTTCATGGCCGACCGCGAAAGCATATTGGCTGCGATTGAGAATCGGAAGAAGAGTGGTCTACCCTCCTCTCCAACGCCTGCTTCGGCGTCGGATTCGAGCCCGTCCACGTTCGCGAGGCCCGTTCCGAAGATGCCCAACTATTCCGATTTCGATAAAGACCACGACAGGAGGCAGGAGTTTCGGAGGCTCGTGGATCCCGGAATCACTAGACCGAACTCCCGTGAGGTAGCCTATGAAGCGATCAAGGTGAGGCCCTGTCTTCTGGTTTTGGTCATCACCCCATGCGGGGAGGGCTGATAGCGTGTTGTAGACGCTGTCGATGCTTGCTGGGAACATCATAGACCACCCTGAGGAGGAAAAGTACCACCGATTCAAACCCACGAACACTACAATCCGGAGGAAGATCGTGGATCCTAAAGGGACATTAGAGTACGCTGTAGAGGTAAGGAAGACTCATCCTCGTTTGCCTCATTCCAAGCTTCATATCACTTCCCTTGCGTATCTAGCTGGGGTTCCGGCCAGAGGTAAACTCATGCCTGGTCCTTCGTCTCTCCTTCCTTAGGACTCATCCTCGTGATAGGTCATCGATTTCCAACCATATTACATCTTCCACAAATCGCGCTGGAACGACCTCCTCATCGGCCACGCGGTTCTCAAGGAATTCGAAGAACGTGAAGGTGAGAAGGAACAACGTCTGGCGAAAGCCAGGGCCGAGGAGAAAGCTGCGATCGAAGCTCAGAAAGAGAAGGTAGAGAGGCTTTCTCCCAAATTCTATGGGCTCGAGTTTGGGCTAACCTATTGGCTGCATAGACGCGGTTGGCATTTTTGGATGATAGGAAGTCAAGGATCCAGCTCGACGAGAGGGAAAGGCAGATCCGTGCAGCTCGTGCGGCGAGAGTGCCAAGTCCAGATCCAGAGACAGAACCCCCTCCCCCACAATACATGCCGGGGAGTGGTCACCTTCTCTCGGGAGACAACCCTCCTCCCGCCCCCACGAATGATGTGAACGAGTAACCTAGTGTGCCATCGCGTCGTCGCCCAGATCGATGGAATGTAGTTTTGTGCGTAGTAGTCGCAACCTGCACTCTGTTGGGTGCCATCGGGTTGGGTGACGCAGGAGTCATCACACAACCATCTTCCAGCCAGATTTCCAGAGGGACTAATTATCATGTACTATATTTGTCGACTGCATTCCGGGAAAACATTTCGAAGCGACTCTATATACGATGATCTACAATGAGCTCTAGGTGGGGGTACAAATAAGAATATTGAGTTTATAAATGATCAAGAAAGAACAAACAAATAAACGAGCGAACGACACGGGGAGTCACCAACTTTAAGTCTTCGTAGGAGAGACAGAAAGTGGCCTCATTGATCCGCGAACAGGGCGGTCAAAAACATGTTCCGAAGATTCTACAGTTGTACTCAACGCTTTGATCCTCTGTGCAATCAAGGCGCTCTGCCTCCTCTTTGGTGTGGTCGGACGAGCCGACAAAGATTGCGATCTCGTCAAGACCACTGGCGGCTTGACCACTTCGTCCTCCGATTGCGACAACCTTGTCTCGATGGAAGGGAAATTGTCGAATATGGGTGAGACACGCGGATGGGTTGGACTAATACTCCGTCTGTTGAGATGGTTCGACGAAGGAACCCGTCGGCGCAACGGTGACACCTTAGGAAGCGAGGGTAGGAGAGGTTCCTCAACAGGTCGTTGTTGATTCACGACAATCGTCAACCCGCGAGGTCGCCTCGAAGCAGTACCCATGGCTGGGGGATTTTCCGGGACACCTGAGGTGGTAGTGGGCAAGTGTAGGAAGACTTCGTCGTGAAGTTCCTTGTGGCTTTTACGAGCCTTCTTCTCCCGGGGCGGATCCTGAACGGGGGGAACTAGTGCTCGAACCCACGAAGGATAGATGTTGAAGTGAGGATACGTCGCCTTGTCTACATGGGGGGTTAGTAAACAAACCGGAGCATGAACTATGCAGTGCCTGACAGAGTTCTAACGCAGGGTACGCCGGGTACCGTAGAGACGACGATGCATGTACACTTCCTGGCTGAGGGGCCAACTCTCCCAGGTCGGTGGGTGGGGTAGGGAGAACCTCTTGATGAAGTTCGCGGTGGTGCTTCTGAGGCCTAATGACCGCCGCAGGTACCGCCTGAACGCGAGCCCACGATGGATACATGTTAAAGTGGGGGTAGACCGGGTTATCTGTGTGCGAACGAAACATTACTCGGTGGTGGTGATCTATGAGGATAAGGTGACTCACAGATCTGAATAACAGGGTACGATGACTTTGATAAGGCGATGGGCTTGAGTAACGCCCCCGCCGGGATACCCATTGTGGAAGCGGCCCTGGCGTTATGTCGGGGATACTCCTGTGTACGCGACCACGGTGGATGAATATCGAAGTGCGTGTAGACCGGTTTATCTAGGGATCACGGGACTCGTCAATACCACGAAACGGAACCGAAGAAGAACCGGGCTGACAGATTTCAATAACAGGGTACGAAGGACTAGGCGTGTTCACAGCCTGCGCCGATGGTGTTGACGGGGCTTATAACAAGGTGGGTAAGCGCAACCTTAAAGAACGAAGCACCGATCATACTAACCAGTGATCCTTTTTCCCTTCACAGTCTCTCTGGTGGTCGGATAAATATTGAAGTTCGGGTACACAGCGGGATCTAAACAGGAACAATAGGCGTGGGGATCATGGAATTGTCGAGTTAGTTTTCGATCGTATCAAGCAGAAGAAAACCTCGAAAGAAATAAACTTACAGATATCAAACTGGGGATACGCGGTTCTCAACTCGACCGAGACCAGGGCTAGGCCCAGTGGTCCTGATGTTGATGTCGACAATGGCATCGATCGCTGTTCTTCTCGCGGTGGTTGGGGGTGTCTTCTTCCAGCCATTGCTGGGTAAATATCGAAATAAGGATACACTGGAGGATCTACCATTGCACGAAACGAAAAAGAGTTTGACAAATTGTTGAGCAAAAGAAGGGAACCCTCCAGGGAGGAAGGGAAAGTTAATCACAGATTGATATCGTTGGATACGCGTGTTCCTGTATTGATAACCGGTTGTGTTGCAGGGGAGAAGGGGGCACCTGTGATAGGGCTCGCAGAGTCGCATAGTCCGGTAACTTGGGAACAGGAGGTGCATCCTCGTCAGCCGTGAAACGCTTGCGCAGCTTTGTACGGGCATGGGTGCCCGGCCGGGTTCGTGATTGACGGAAAGATACCGAGGTCAGTGGTCTGCTGATTTCACCGGCAATGGAAGGGTAGATATCAATCCACGGGTACACCGAAGGATCTAC